>OMFP01000800.1_pt1 | contig 12144 bp, 9 predicted proteins | sample 1674221 | NCBI WGS metagenome assembly OMFP01 (sample SAMEA103958152, study PRJEB25191) | human gut metagenome | biome: human-associated habitat [ENVO:00009003]; feature: intestine environment [ENVO:2100002]; material: feces | place: Germany | collected 2013/2015
GCGTCCTCGCTGATCTGCGAATATCGGGAAATCAGGTTTCGGGTCATTTCCTCAATGCCCACCATGAAGCCCTCCGGGTCGGCCTCGCCCTTGGCAATGGCCGTCAGCTTGGTTTCCCATTCCGCGGTGAGCTGGGGAGAGGTCAGCACATCCGGCAGGACGCAGGCAAGGTTGTGGCCGTCCTTGGTGGGAAGTAGCTGTTTGCCTTTGCGTTCCACAAAGCCCATCTGCACCAGCTTTTCTAAGATGGAGGCGCGGGTGGCCGGGGTTCCCAATCCCTGCCGCTCGGCGTCCTCCGGCAGATCGTCCGCACCGGCGCGCTCCATAGCGGAAAGCAGGGTATCTTCCGTGTAGGATTTTGGCGGTGTTGTGAAATGTTCGGTGACGGCGGCAGTTACCTTGTCAAAGGTCTGTCCCTCGGTAATTTTGGGAAGTTCCTGCGCAGGCTCCGGGGCAGTGTCGTCGGCGTCTGTTTTGAACGACGCCTTAAAGCGGCGGTCAAGCTCTTTCCAGCCGGGGGTCAGGATGGTCTTTCCCTTGGCGGTAAAGGTGTTCCCGGCACAGGTGAATGTAGCGGTGACAGCTTCGTACACATGGGGCGCGGCCACGGCGCACAGCAGCTTGCAGCACACAAGGGACAGCAGTTTCTTTTCGCCCTCGGTCAGCCCGTCAAAGCCTTTCTGCACAAATTCCATTGTCGGGACAATGGCGTGGTGGTCGCTCACCTTTTTGCTGTTCAGCACCCGGCCAAACTGCGGGGACAGGTCAAGCCCCGCCACAAAGGGAAGCAGCGGCCACAGACCGGACACAAGGCTTTCCGCCGTTGGCAGCATATCATCGGTCAAATACTGGCTGTCGGTGCGGGGATAGGTCAGCAGCTTCTTTTCGTAAAGCTGCTGGGCATAGTCAAGGGTCTGCTTGGCGGTAAATCCAAACAGGCGGTTTGCCTCCCGCTGCAAGGTGGTGAGGTCATAGAGGCGGGGCGGCTGCTCCGTCTTTTTCTCCCGTGTCACTGACACACAAACGGCCTGCGCCGTTTCACAGGCGGCTTTCAGGGCCTTGGCGTCGGCAGCGTTTCCCATGCGTTCACTGGCCGCCTCCATGCCGCCCGCCGCGATCTGGACGATGTGGTATTTCTCTTTCTGAAAGCTGCTGATCTTGGCCTCCCGGTCAACCAGCATTTTCAGGGTCGGCGTCTGGACACGGCCCACGGTCAGGGTCTTGTGATAGAGGATGGAGAAAAGCCGGGTGGCGTTGATCCCCACCAGCCAATCGGCCTGCGCCCGGCACAGGGCCGATTGATACAGGTTGTCATAGTCGGCCCCCGGTTTCAGGTTGGCAAAGCCCTCCCGGATGGCGGCATCCTCCATGCTGGAAATCCAGAGCCGCTTCACAGGTTTTGTGCAACCGGCCATTTGGTAGACAAAGCGGAAGATCAGTTCTCCCTCCCGGCCTGCATCGGTTGCGGCGGTCACACTGTCCACATCCGGGCGGTTGAGCAGGGCACGCAGAACTTCAAACTGCTGTTTCTTTTCGTCCGGGACAATGAACTGCCACGGCTGGGGCAGGATGGGCAAATCTTCATACTTCCACTTGCAGTATTTTTCATCGTACTGGCCCGCCTCCGCAAAGGACACCAGATGCCCGATGCACCAGCTGACCAGATACCCGCCACCCTGCCAATAGCCGTTTTGCTTTTCAGCGGCCCCGATCACGGCGGCGATGCTGCGGGCTACACTGGGCTTTTCGGCGATCACCAGCTGAAAACTCATGTTTCGTCCTCCTGTCCGTCCTCCGAATGAATCTCGATTTCAGCCGGTTCCTCGTCTGCATCCTCGTCCTCGCCAAAATCGTACTCGTCCAGATCATCGTGCCCGGTGGTGTCGGCCTTGGGCTTGCGGAACTTGAAATAATAGAGGGCCGCGCCGCCGCCCGCCAGAGCCAGCACCAGCAGAATCATCAGACTGCCCATGTGGGACTTGGGCTTTTCCTGCGGCGTTTCGGTGTCGGTTTTTACGGCTTCCGGGGCCGTGCAGCTCCGCAGGCTCTTTTCACACAAGGGGCAGTTTTCGTTCACGTTTCCTGCCTCACATTTCACCGTGCAGGTGCAGACCTCGGTGGTCTGCGGTTCTTCATCCAGCAGGGCCAGCAAGTCGGCATCGTCCACTTGGTTCAGGAAGTGAACGGACGTTTCCTTGTCCTCGTTGGCACGGTCAATGAGAATGTAATAATAATTCCCGGCCTTGGTGGTCACTGTGATAAGCTGCTTGTCGCCGTAAAAGTCATCCACCAGTGTTGCATTGCCCTTGGGCGTGATGGGCACACCCTCCGGCTCCATGCCGCCCGTAGTGGGTTCTTCTTCGATAATCTCCGGCAGAGGTTCCGGGGCAGGGTCAGTACCGCTTGCGAAAGCGGGCATGGAAAAGGAGCAGAGGCAGAGCAGGATAGCCAGCAGTCCGGCAGCGAAACGGTTCCAGTTGTCAGGTTTCATCGGCGGCATCCTCCTGTTTGTGGTACGGGGTGACGGTAGGAGCGGCGTTCAGCGCACCGCTGCGCAGGAAGGCCGCAAACTCGTCCGGCTTCATATTCATGCTGCGCACCAACTGAATGATCTGCAAATTTTCCTGTTCGGTCTTTTCAGCTTCCAGTTCTTTCAACTGCTGCTGGTATTCGCTGATTTTTTCTTTGAGCCGTTCGATGTCGCGCTCAATGCGGGAAAGTCTTTTTGCCATACAAAATCCTTTCTGGCGTCACGGTAAACGCCCGTAGCTGTAAAAATGTTCCTGCCAATATTTTGAGTTGAGGTTTGTGTAAGAGATAGGGTCGCCGCAGTGCAGCATGATGGAATTGCCTACATAGATACCGCAATGGCTCACGCCGGGGGTATCGTAGGTTCCCTTGAAAAACACAAGGTCGCCCGGTTTGACCTGCGCCGTCGAAACAGGAGTACAGAGGTTGTAAAGGCCCTGTGCGGTCTGGCGGCCCACGTTCCAGCCGGAGTGATTCAGCACCCACGAAATGTAGCCGCTGCAATCAAAGCTGGTGCTGGGCGAACTGCCGCCCCACACATACGGGTAGCCGATGTACTTCGTGGCTTCCTCCATCATGGCGGCAAACCTATCATCCTTTAGTGCTTCCGGGGGAATATCGTAGTAGGTGGGCTGCTTGATGGTGGACGCATTGGGGTATTGCGCTTTGCCAAACAAATCCGGCCGGTTGCCCAGCGTGCGCATATAGAGCGAATAGGCACTAAGCTGTTCTTCTGTCAGTACTTCCACGGGCAGGTGGGATAAATCCTTGTTCTTCAGCTTGACCGTGCAGATGTAGTATTCATACGGTTCTTGGTAGGTGATAACTTGCGGCACACCATACGGGCCAATAACGACCATCATTTTTGTACGGTAACGTATCTGCATGGTCACGGTCTCGGTCAGGATGTACTGCTTTTCAAAGAGCATTTCAAGTTCACCCTGCACCTCGGCCAATGTAAAAACGCCGTCATGGAGTGCGGACAAAATCGAGATCAGCACATAGGGGTCATGCTCGATTTCGTCCAGATAAAAATGGTATTCATCGTAGTTGTGGGCGGCCTCGTAGGTGTCGAGATACCGTTGCAGTTTTTGTTCCAGCTTGGCGTAGGCTTTCTCTGCACCCAGCATATCCTTGTCCTTGGAAAAGTAAGAGGATGCCGTCAAGCCGGTTCCAGCGGTGCCCGCCATCACGGTGCAGGACTGCAACCCCGTTATCAAGAGCAGAGCCAGCAGACCGAACACGGCCACGATCAGAATGGTTTTCCAGTTCCGGGCCGCAAATTCGGCTACCCGTTCGCCGCCCTCGGCCGCCAGCTTTGTTACCCGGAAACCGTTCTCTGCGGTGGCGGCTGCACCCTGCGCGGCGGCTTGTCCGGCCTGCCGTGCAGCTTTGGCATACTGCTGTTTGATACGCCGTTTCTGCCACATCCGGGAAATGGGGTTGCTGGCCGCCTGTGCAATTTGCGGATTGTCCCGCAAGGATTTCTGGTAAAAGTATTCTGCATTGGCAGACATGAGCTGACGCTCTGCCTTTTCCACGGCCTTGTAGGGCTTCATCTTGTGGTGCCGGATGCCGCTGCGGATGGCTTTGGCGGTCTGATGCTCCACCAGTTCTTCACCCTTGTGGCCACCCTCCACACCCACATTTTCGTGTTCGACTTCATGGATTTTTCCGTGAGCGAACAGCAACGCTTCCGATAGCGGGCGGCTGGCCGGGTTTGGTTTCAGGCTGGGTGGGCCTTTGTCCTGCTGCTCAAAACGCAGGGTGGATTTTGCCTTTCCGCTGACAGCATCGTAGACTTTTCCCTTGACCGGGACACGCTTTTTGGGCAGAGCAGCGCGGGCCGCATCCAGCTTGTCGGCTTTCGCTTCCGCCTTTTGGATATACGGCTGCAACGCCGGGTCTGCCCGTTCTTCCTCGGTCAGTTCCAGACGGGCGGCGGAACCGTGCAGGCCATCTTCACTTTTGGCGGTGGCCGCTGTTTCTGCTGCCTTTTTCGCTTTCTTTTTATTTTTATGCCCGTCCTTGATGTCCTCGGCCCGTTCCAGAATTTTTTCGGCCTTGCCCTCGGCATCTGCGGAGTAGTCCTGTTCCGCTTCCCGGCTGGAAACATTCTCTACAGTGCCGTCCGCTTGATTTTCCACCACCAGACCGTCACGGGTCATGGTCTGGGTGACTTTGGCTTTCGCCTGCAATTCTTTCAAAGTTCTTCACCTCCCATCGGACAGCGGCCCGTTTCAATGTCCGCAATGTATTTGAGAATCGGGAACACCTGCGGCGGCGAAACTGCATTGCCCAGCGTTTTCATCCGCTTGCTGCGGTTCGGCACATCTTCGGTCAGGCGCGGGATGTCGGCGGGTTCTTCGGCCCAAAGGGAATGTCCGTCCATTTGCGCGGGAAACCCATCAGCCACTCTACCCAGTCCGGGTTGAGATAGGGCTTTTCCAGTGTGGTGGGTGTCATGCGGTAGACCACATGGGAAAGCCGCGCTGTCCACGCCTTGCCATCCTTGTTCATTTTGCGGTAGCTGCCATTTGCAGAAATTTGGATGTCCAACCCCTTGCCCACATCCCCGGTGTCGCTGGCAAGAGGTGTTGGCAGAAGAACCGATGATGAATACCCGTTTCCGTTCGTGCCACGCGCCAACGGCAGCAGCAGGTAATACGAAAACCCGAACATCGTAACCTGCCTGCTCCAAGTCAATGAGCGTTTTGTCGAGCCCCATACGGAGGAAGCCAGCAACATTTTCTCCAAGCACCCAACGGGGCTGCAATTCCCGGATAACGCGCAGCATTTCGGGCCACAGGTAGCGTTCATCGTGGAAACCGCGCTGCCGCCCTGCGGTGGAGAACGGCTGGCACGGGAAGCCGCCTGAAATGAGGGTGGCGGTGCGAAATCCTGTTTTTTCAAAGAAAGCCTCCTTTGTTACGGTGGTGATGTCCTGAAAACGGGGCACCTCCGGCCAGTGGCTTGCCAGTACCGCGGCGGGAAACGCTGCCCATTCGCATTGACAGACAGAGGTGAAACCCGCTGCTTCTGCGGCAAGGTCGATGCCGCCGATGCCGGAAAACAAACTGAAATGCGTCAAGTTCATAGTTCTACCACCTCGCTGAGCCGGGTGGTCATAATTTTATAGAGCTGGGTGTTTTTCGGGATGGGATTGGAAAACGGCAGCACCACATTTTCAAAAATCAGCAGTCCTTCGCCCGGTTCGGAGTTGTCGATGTACTTCTGCTGGTCTGCGGAGAGGTTCAGCCGTTCCGAAAGGATTTTGCGGTCGCCGGATGCCTGATTCAGCAGCGTGATGAAGTCGCTGTTTTCCAGAATGTTCTCGATCTCCGGGGAAGAAAGAAGGTCCTTCACATTCTGGGTGGCGCCCGTGGGCACACCGCCCCATTTGCGAAAGCGTTTCCAAATCTCGGCACTGTACGCCGCGGTTTGTTCCTCTTTCAGAAGCAAGTGGAATTCGTCTGCAAAATACCATGTGGCCCGGCCTTGGCTGCGGTTCTGGGTGACGCGGCCCCATATCTGGTCTTGGATAATGAGCATCCCCAATTTTTTTAACTGTTTGCCCAGTTCTTTGATGTCAAAGGCCACGAGCCGATTGTGGATGTCCACATTCGTTTTGTGGTTGAACACGTTCAGCGAGCCGGACACATACAGGTCCAATGCCTGCGCCACCCGGTCCGCTTCCGGCAAGTGCTGGTCGAGCAGGGCTTGGTGCAAATCGGAGAGGATGGGCATATTCTCCGGGCAGGGGTTCGCCAAATACGGGCGGTAGATGGCTTTCACGGCACGGTCTATCACGGTACGTTCAATCGCTTCCAGACCTGTTTTGCCGCCCATAACCAGTTCACAGAACGACAGCACAAAATCCGATTTCAAGGCCAGCGGGCTATCATCCTCGGAGTAGTTCAGGTTGATGTCCAGCGGGTTCACATAGTCCTTGCTGGTGGGCGAAAGTTTGATGACCTGCCCATGCAGCCGCTTGACCAGCGGATAATACTCGGCCTCTGGGTCTGAAATAAAAATATCGTCAGCGGTCGTTAAAAACACACTGACGATTTCAGACTTGCAGCTCATGGATTTGCCGCTGCCGGGCGTGCCCAGCTTCAAGCCATTGGGACACCGGGCCTGCTTGCGGTCCAGCATGATCATGTTGTGGGATTTTGCGTTGATGCCGTAGTACATGGCGGCCCCGCTCTGGAAAAGCTCCTGCGTCACAAAGGGCACGAACACTGCCACGTTGGATGTGGTGAGGCTGCGCTGAATCTTTATCTGGTTGATGCCCAGCGGCAGGCTGGAAACAAGGCCCTGCTCCTGCTGGTAGTCCAGCCGGACGAGCGAGCAGTTATATTTCTGCGCCACGCCCGCCGCTTGGAACACATCGTTGCCCAGCTTTTGCTTGGTGTCGGCCACGTTCAGCACTAAAAAAGTCAGCATGAAAAGCCGCTCGTTCCGGGTCTGCAATTTGTTCAGCAGCTTTTTGGCGTCCTCGCCGTAGGTGGCAAGGTCGCTGGGAAGTATATCCATGTCGTACCCGGAACGCACAGCCTTTTTCTGCTCCTGAATCTTCATGGCATCAAGGTCTGTGATTTTTCGCTTGATGGTTTTGATGGCCTCGGTCTGGTCAATGGCCTGCACATGGAGATTGACGAGAATCCCGCTTTCGGTTTTGAGAAAGTCGGCCAGCATTTCGTCCGAAAGTTCCGGCGCAAGGATTTGCAAAAAGCTCACAGCTCCATACTTGCCGCCCAAACCAAAGGTCTTGGCCGTGCCGAAGCAAAGAGAGGACGGGGCCACAAAATCCTTGGTAGAGAGGCCGGAGGGAGCCAGCCAGTTCCAGTCAAAGCGGAACGGTTCGCCGTCCGGGTGGAAGATGCCGTGCAGCACCTCCAAACGCTCCTGCCCGTCCATGACGTGCGCCACGCAGCCCATAGTCTTGAAATAGCCCAGCAGATCAAGGCCAATGCGGGTCAGACGTGCTCGTGCCGTTTTCAGGCTGTCGGCCTCAATGGTAAACGTCAGATATTTGGTTTTGACAATGCCGTTGTTTCCGCTGGCAAGCTGCTTTTGCAGGATGGCGGTGTACTCGGCGCGGATGTCGTCAAAATCATCCCCCTGCGGTGCGATCTCAAAACTTTTTGCGTACTGCACCGGGTCAACCTTGCGATTCAAAAACGAAAGCTGCACATGGATGGAAGCATCCACATAGTTGTAGAGGTCGCACAGGTGTTCAAAGATAGCGGTCCGGGTTTCCGGCTGGGCCAGCTGATAACTGATGTCCTCAAAGGCAATGCACTTGGAGAATGTGCGTCGGTCAATGCGGCACACACCGTCCGGGTAGATGGCTTCATACGGGATGGTGGCCTGTGCCGTGCGGGGCTTGCCGTCACCCTTGTACTTGCGGATAACGGCATCAATTTCTTTTTTCTGGGCGCGGGTGAGCTTTTTGGGCTTTTCGGTTTCGCGGGGTGCCGTTTTTCTGGACAATGGCCTTTACCTCCTGTTCCATTTTGTATTGCCGCACAAGGGCGGCGTAAGCGTTGTTGGTCTGATACGGCCTTTCCTTGGGGCGCAGGAAACAGCACTGAATCATTTGCTGAATCACCACTTCAAGGGGCTGGCCGTGCCGCTCAAACAGAGCGAACAGCAGTCCCGGCAGCATGGCAAAAATCATCAGCAGGGCTGCTGCACTGTTGGAAAGGTAGTTCCGGGCCAAAAAATAAAGCGGTCCGCCCGTGAGGAGCGCACCGCCGAAGCAGACCAGCTGCCGCTTGGTCAGCCCGAATAAGACTTTGGATTTTACATGGGTCAAATCTTTGGGAACGGTCACATACGCCATTCAAACGCTCCTTTCTCAATGGGCACCGAATACGGACTTGCTGATGCTGCCGGTCTTGAACAGACAGAAACAGAGTAGCACGGTGTAGCCCATGCAGCCCCAGATAGCCCCGGCAATGTCCGCCGCGCCCGAAATGTTGCGTATCAGCACCGCGTAAATGCCCACGACAATCATAATCAGGAACGCTTGGAAACCCAGTGCCAGCAAAGACTTCAAATAATTCTGCCCGGTGCTGCGCCACTCGCTGCTGCCCATGGTCGCCAGCGGGATAGGTCCCAGTGCGGTCACAACGTAAATCTCGATCATGCGGCCGTAGGTCACAAGGAAGATGCAGATGGAAAGGATGTTCATGGTCAGGCCCACCACAAGGGTCTGGAACCACAGGCTGAGCAGACTGCCGATGGTCATGCTTTCCAGCTGAAATTCCAGTCCGGGTATCAGGCGGTCAAAGTGGATGGATGTTTCACCGATGATAACGCCGGAACTTTGGTTGACAACGCTCTGGGTGGCATCGAACACGCCCATGACGATGTTCCATGTGTTGCTGACAATGAGGATGGCAAAGGCAGACTTGAAAATCCAGCGGAAGAACATAGAAGTGTCAAAGTCGTGCATGTTGTTCTTTTCGGTAATCATCTGGATAAGCTCATGGCACATCACAAGGGCAAGGATAGCCGCTGCAATGGGCAGCACCACCGTTTCGGAAAGACTGCGCAGCATATTGAAAATGCCGCTGTTCCATGCCTGCGGGGTAGAACCAACGTCGGAAGCGATTTCGCCCACCTTGGCGTTCACGTTATCGAACAGGCCGGAGAGGTTGCCCGTGATGCCATCGATCAAAATGCCTTTTATCCATTTCTCGATGATCTCACTAATCAAGCAAAGATACCTCCTTTCCCGCGCCCTCCCATGTGAGCGGGAGAGCACGGAGTAGGATTTTAAGTGTTCGTTGTTCGGAAAATTGTGGGCAGCGATGCAGGACTTAGCCCAGCAGCCCGGACAGCAGCGGGACAAGGGTCACGCCGATCAGGGCAACGCCGCCGCCCGCGACCAGCTGCTTGACGCCCTGGCTCTTGCTGCCGGGGTTATCCTGTCCATAGCCCTCCAACAGGTTGATGCCGCCCCAGACACACAGGGCACCGCCCAGACCGACCACGATCGTCTGCAAAGTATCGACTGCGCTGTTGAAAAATTCCATAAGGTCCTCACTTTCTGCCGCTTGTTCTGCGGCACTCAAAATAAAAATTATTCGGCTGCATTTTCATCCGACAGGTCAATTTCGTACAGGTCAAAACTTTCGTCCTGTGCGACTACCTGCTGCCGTTTCCGGCGTAGGGCGGATAAGAACCTGTCCACATCAAAGGTGTTTTTCTTGTCCGCGTCCGCAAGGTATTTGTAGTGCGGGTGTTTGGTGATGTCGAACTTCTCCGAGAAGAACGGCCTCACACCCCGCAGCTGCAAAATACATCTGCCGCCGTCCATGATTGCGATTTCGTCCTCTGACATCAACGCCTTTCCTAATTTTTGATAGTTCAGTCCGTGGGAGGTTTGAGAACCCCGGTTTTCGCTGGTGTTGAAACTGTCGATAGTCTCTTTCCCCAGCGCATCGGAGATCTCTTTGGCATTCTTGCCCCGCCCACTCAAAAAGAGAACAGAATCGCAGTTGTCCGAAATGATTTCGGCCGCATCCTTGTAGATGGCTTTCAGCTGCGACTGGCTCTGCAAAATGATGGATGCCGAAATTTCCCGGCTGCGGATGGTGGCGATCAGCTTGTCGAAGTTGGGAATCTGCCCGATGTTGGCAAACTCGTCCAGAATCAGCCGCACATGGACAGGCAGCCGACCGCCGTATTTATCATCCGCACGGTCACACAGCAGGTTGATAAGCTGGCTTTGGAGCATGGCAAGAATGAAGTTGAAGGTGGTGTCCGTGTCGCTCATAATCAAAAACAGCACGGTCTTTTCATCCCCGATGGTGTCCAGCTCCATTTCATCGTTCTCCATCAGCTCCCGCACCTCCCGGATGTCAAATGGGGCTAAACGGGCACCACAGCTTATCAGGATGGAGGAACGGGTCTTGCCGGCCGACAGCAAAAACTTTTTGTACTGCCGGACGGCGAAGTGGTCCGGGTCTTTCTGTTCCAGCCGTTCAAACATGAGGTCCACCGGGCTTTGAAAGTCCGGGTCATCCTCGCGGGCTTCACTGGCGTTTATCATTTCCAGCAGGGTGGTGAAGTTCATTTCCTCTGCCGGGGCCTCGTACCAGATGTAGCCAATGAGTGCGGTGTAGAACAGCCGTTCCGACTTCACCCAAAAATCTTCTGCTGATTTTTCACCCTCGCCTTTGGTGTTAGCGATAAGGGTATTCACTAGCTTCAGCACGTCCTTTTCCGAGTGGATGTAGACAAAGGGGTTGTACTTCATGGACTTGGAAAAGTTTATCGTGTTCAGGATTTTCACCCGGTAGCCTGCCCGCTGGAACATTTGGCCCGTTTCCAGAACCAGTGTGCCTTTTGGGTCTGTGACCACGAATGAGGTGGGATAGTCGGAAGTGGGGAAACATTGCATGAGGTTGGGCTTCACATAGAAGCGGGTCTTGCCGCTGCCGGAGCCGCCGATCACCAGTACATTCTTGTTCCGGGCCGTCTTTGGGTCTTTGGACCGCCCGGTCATAGTCAGGCGTTCGGTCTGGGTCAGCAGGATGTTATTTTCAAACTTAGGGTCGATGTAGGGGGCAATGTCCTTGGCGGTGCCCCATCGGGCAGAGCCGTATTCTTCACCCTTGCGGTACTTCTTGGCATTCTTGCCCTTGCTGTACACGATGAGCCGGACAGCCACCGCCCCGGCAACGCCCACGCAGAGGTCAAACGGATGCAGGCTGGGCAGCGGGTTTGCAAAGGCGGCGGAGATGCCGCTCGTCAGGTGAAGCAGCTTTGCCGAAGCATCCGCGCCCGCAGCCAGACGGTACGCCTGCCCGCATTTGGCGAACAGGTACACGAACAGCAGATACGGCAGATTCAGCAACAGCAGCTTTTTCAGTTCAGGCTTCATCGTTCCAGCCCCCTTTGCTTGATTTTTTCCTTCGCACGTTTCGACTGCTGGGCGGCTTTCTGCTTGGCTGCTGCCAGCACCTTGCGGATAGAGGGCCGCTGCTCCTTGGAGAGCGTTTTGGCCGTGAACTCCCGGAACGCCTGTTCCAGATTGTCCGCATCCTTGGCCTTGAAGATCACGATGTAGTGGGGCGGCTGGGTGGTCTTGTCCTTGCGCAAGGTGAAGTCCACGCCGTACTTTTTGGCGCAGGGCTTGAACGCCCCGATGTTCGCCTCCGTGACTTCAATGTTGGTCAGGGACGCGCCGTGGGCTTTCAGCTGTTTCAGGCTTTGCTTGCCGTGGTGCAGCTTTGGCCCCTTGGCCCGGTGCTGCAAATATTTTTTCAGGGCAGCTTGCAACGCTTGGGCGGTGAGTTTGCCCGTTTTCATGGACAGGGCAATGGTTTTCTGGGTGACTTCTTCCTGCAATATGAATCCCTCCTTGTTGCAGAAAATTCAGAGCGGCAGCTAGGGTGGAACCACCAGCCGCCGCAGGTAAAGGGTTCTCATGGGTGGACGCTCCTTTCGGTCAGGTGTTGGGCGGGCGGCCCCAATCGGGCTGTGCCATGTCGTGCGCCACAAGGGACGCATAGTAGCTGTTGATGGTGCTGGGCGCGTTAAACAGCATGGCCCGCAGGTATTGCTTGATGTTGCGGACTTTGGTGGTGTTATCCCGCA
>OMFP01000843.1_pt1 | contig 11816 bp, 14 predicted proteins | sample 1674221 | NCBI WGS metagenome assembly OMFP01 (sample SAMEA103958152, study PRJEB25191) | human gut metagenome | biome: human-associated habitat [ENVO:00009003]; feature: intestine environment [ENVO:2100002]; material: feces | place: Germany | collected 2013/2015
CTATATACAACCATTTTATTCGAAAATTGGGCAAAAAGCAAGGAGGGAAGATGAAAATCTTCCCTCCCGACAAGGACACACGGTATTTTACTTGCCTGCTGCCACAGACTCAACGTGCTTGACCTCGCGGCCGTTATAGGTACCGCACTCCTGGCACATTCTGTGAGGCAGATGCAGCGCGCCGCACTTGGGGCATGCCACGAGACCGGGAGCCGCCAGCTTCCAGACGGAGCTGCGTCTCTTATTGCGTCTTTGCTTGGATACTTTTCCCTTAGGTACTGCCATGTTGACACCTCCTTGGTCTTAACTGCCTGAGCAGTAATGTATTTTCATATTCTCACTCGTCGTCCTGTGCAAGCAGCTGAGCCAGCTTGGCAAGTCTGGGATCGACCTGCTTTTTGCAGCGGCATGCCTCGCGGTTGAGGTTCACGCCGCAACCCGGGCACAAGCCCTTGCAGTCCTCCGAGCAGAGAGTCTTTGTGTCCATATCGAGGATAAACGCGGTGCTGGCCAGATCCGCCAGATCCACCTCGTCGTGGTCCAGCAGAACAATGTCGTCATTCTCCTGGTCCTGCTTCTCCTCCGCCAGAATGCAGGAGAAGGACGCAGTTTTGGGAGAGTCGAACTCCTCCATGCACCGGTCGCATACGCAGCGAAGCGTTGTACTGGCCTGAAGCTCACACAGCAGCACACCCGCCTGGTTATACACCCTGCCGTCCACAGCAACCGGGTGAACCACGGGTCTCTCCCCACCGAACTCCAAGTCGGACAAGTCCATCTCAAAATGGAAATCCTGGCTGGCGCCGGGGGTATGCAGAATCCGGTTCACATTCAGAATCATAGTACACCTCGCAATGACACGAGTAGTATTATACTGAATTTCACTCTCTTTGTCAAACATTTTCTCACAAATATTTTGACTTTTTTGAAAAACAAGGTAGAATAGGAGCAGACTGGAATTCTATCGGTAAGGGAGGCCCCTCTATGCGGGAGATCACCATCGGAAAAAACGACGCCGGGCAGCGACTGGACCGCTTCGTGTCCAAGAGTCTGCCCCTGCTGCCCCCGGCGCTGCTGCAAAAATATATCCGCCTCAAGCGCATCAAGTGCAACGGAGCCCGGGCCCAGCGGGACCAGCGGCTCCAGGAGGGGGACATTCTGCAATTATACATCAACGACGAGTTCTTTGACAAGCCCCGGGAGGACAATCTTTTCCTGACCCTGTTCAAGCCCAGCCTGGACATCGTGTATGAGGACGAGAATCTGCTGCTGCTGAACAAGCGCCCCGGCCTGGTGGTCCACGCCGACGAGACGGAGAAGGTCAACACCCTCATCAATCACATCCAGGCGTATCTGTATCAGAAGCGGGAGTGGAACCCCCGGTGGGAGAACGCCTTCACCCCGGCCCTGTGCAACCGCATCGACCGCAACACCGGCGGCATCGTCATCGCCGCCAAAAACGCCGAGACCCTGCGCATCATCAATGAGAAGATCCGGGACCGGGAGATCGACAAGCGGTACCTGTGCGTCACCCTGGGCCGCCCCCGTCCCCCGGAGGGGGAGGTGTCCTGCTTCCTGCTGAAGGACGAGCAGAAAAAGCAAGTGTCTGTCTATCACCGGCCGGTGCCCGGCGGAAAAACCGCCGTCACCCGCTACCGGACCTTAGAAACCCGGGGGGAGCTGTCCCTGCTGGAGGTCCAGCTGTTGACGGGCCGCACCCACCAGATCCGGGCCACCATGGCCGACCTGGGCTGTCCCCTGCTGGGAGACGGCAAGTACGGTAACGGTGCCGCCAACCGCCGGTACGGCGAGACCCGTCAGGCGCTGTACTCTTATCGCCTGACCTTCGACTTCCCCACGGACGCCGGACTGCTGGAATATCTCCGGGGCCGCAGCTTCCAGGTGGACCATGTCCCCTTCCGGGACAAGTATTTTGGCTGAGGCCCTGCATCAACCTCTGTCATATCTGCAAGAAGGACAGCTTTTGACCCAAATCCGGAAATTATGTGATTATGTAAACTGATTTGCCGGATTTCTCCCTGTGCACTTCCCTGTTTTGCGGTCTGGTAAATAACTGGTAAAATCGTCGAAAATGATTGCGCTGTACCGGTTTTTGCCTTTGTGGAAAACCCTGTGGATAATGTGGATAACTCCTTGTAAAGCGTTTCCGGAACAAGCATTATGTAAACGGATAATTCCTTCACGATCCCGTCAGAAAAGTCACGAAAATTCCCCGTTTCGACAAAAGCCACGCATTTCTGGCTCACCGGTCAAGACCCTCAAACTGGCTTCCCGCAGCAAGGAATTGTTTCTCCTGAGGAAGTTTTCTGCACCTGGGGCTTCATGATTACGCGCCGTATTCCCTGCCGGAGCACAAAATTTATGGTTGACGGGCAGGGCAAAACATGGTACAATACAGCTTGTGACTTCCCCTCGGAAGCACATGCGCTTGTGTGGCTCAGCTGGCAGAGCAGCTCACTCGTAATGAGCAGGTCGCCGGTTCGAATCCGGCCACAAGCTCCAAAAGTGACCGTATTCTTCTGAATACGGTCACTTTTATAACTTTTCAAAGAATTTGTAATGAATAAAAAGCGTCTTGACGTCCGGCGTATCCACCTCGGGATCACGCCCAAGGCTGACGCTAAGCAGAAGATTGAGGCCGCGCTGACGGATGAGATTGAGATGAAGCTCGATGAAGCGGATAAGGCCGCAGCAGCAGACAGCGTGCGCTACACGGAGGACGAGGTTTTCAGCCGCCGCGACTTACGAAAGCAAATATAAACCCATACAGGCCAAAACGCAGTCCCGTCTGAAACGGGGCTGCGTTTTGCTGTCTGCACACAATGCGGCCTACGCCGCGCTGCTGGGCGCGAAGACGCACATGGACGGATAAAATGCAACTTGTTGCTGCCCCAGGACAGGTCCGTCAGGGTGTCGCCCAGGTAGGCATAGTTGTACGTTGTGCCGTTGACTGTCTTGGAAATGCGCTTGCCGTCGGCATTGTAGCCGTAGGTGATGCTGCCGCTCTTGCTCATGGACGCCAGCTGGCGGCCGTGCTGCCAGGCGTAGGTCCATGTGCCGTCGGACAGGGGGTTGCCTATGGCATCGTAGGTGATGGATTTCCCGTTGAACGCCGTCAGCAGGTCCGGCCAATCAGCGTTGCCGCAGCTGCCCCCGGAGGGGATGAAGCCCCTCCGGGGACAAGTTTCAGGGGTTAGCGGCTGAAAAGGTGTACTTCAATCGCCATTGCGATACTGCGGCGCTTGTCGAGAGTAATTCTGAAACCTTTAAGGGATGCTGTGCATATCGTTATTTTCCATTCCTGTATCTTGATCTCATCAGAGAATCAACCTGAAAACGGATAATCAGACAGAGCAGACCTTTTACTGCAATCACGGAAAAAATGAGGATGTTGTTTTGCACGACATTCAGCATATAAACTGCAAGCAAGATTGCATATTGTGGAACAAGTGACACCAACTCCATCAAATAGATCCAATGATACACATCAAACGCCGATCTGTGGCTTTTTAGGAAGGATTTAATAAAGCCCAAGAAAACACGATCTTTTAAGGATCGTTGCCTGTATATATTCCTTGCGTTTTTCCGATTTCTTGCGCCAATTAAAAAATCATATAAAAATCTACGCAGGGAGCTAATGGCAATCGTATCTAAAAGAGCCAAAAGAACGATATACAAAACTACAACTTTGGTCATTGAACGTCACCCTTTTTACTTGAGACATGCTCTGACTATGTTTTTGATGGTTACAGCTGTTGTACCTACAGAGGATTTCCCCAAAGATTCAAAAAGTGGTTTAAAAACATAATCTCCTCCAAGTCTATGTGCTGTTTTTGCGTAATAGCTTCGTGCCTGCGGATTAAAAAAACCTCGTTTGAAAAGTTGCTTTCCCGCCGCCATAATGCCGCCTGAATTTCCATAACTGGCACCATTGCCGCCCCAAGCACCGCATACTAAACCAACAGCACCATCAATTAACATATCTCCAACGTCAAAAGACTCCTGTTTTTTTGAAATGTACATTTTATTTGCTTGCTGAGCAGCATTAGATGTCATAGCTATGGCTGCACCACCAACAGCTTGTACAAAAACACCCGCGCCACTTGCCGCCAATGCACCTCCTCCTGCGCCAGCAAGAAAACCGATTGCCATGTCTATTGCGTCTCCTCCGCTTGCTGCCGCAGAGACGGCTCCAATAATTCCTCCGATGGCTGCCCCAACAACTAGGTGCCAAAATTCCCCGCCATCATCTTTTCTGCTGATCGGATTATTATCGCAGTAAGCAAAGAGGTTCTTATCCCAGTTGGCCTTGTCGGGAGAAGCAACCACCACCGTAGCCGTGTCCGCATTGATAAACCTTCCCCAAACCGGGTTATAGTACCGGCTGCTGAGGTAGTACAGGCCCGTCTCGGTGTCGTAGACGTACCCGCGATAGCGCAGGGGGTTCGCGGCGCCGAGGGTGGCGGCCATGGTGCCGTCGGTGGACATGGGCGCGCCCCAGGGGTCGTAGGTGTAGGACACCACCTGGGTGCCGCTGGCATTGACAAGACCGGTGACATCGCCTTGAGCATTTTTCAGGTAGAAATACTTGACGCCGTTATACGTCACAGACGCCGGGCCAATGGAGTCGTAGGTAAAATGCAGCTTGTTGCTGCCCCAGGTCATCTCCGTCAGCCGGGATACTTATTCCTCCTCGTCGGGTTCCTGGTTCTCCAGGTCGGGAGGTATTTCCCCCCGCCGCAGGCTTTCAAATTGCATGCGTTCCTCGCCCGGCAGTAGAGGAAACACCAGAATATGAGGCCATCGAAGGAGCGCGCGCTCCAGATCAATTTTTCCTCCCTCCATTGTCCGAATCGGCACGGTGCTGCAAACCATTAAAAACGGCTGGCCTCCCCATGGGGGATCACCTATGTCCATAGGGTACACGTTAATACTCTGGAACCGCTGCCATGGATATAGACGGCGGATGATACCCAAAAAAATGACCGTAATTCCTTTAGCAGACACAATATATGTTCGGCTGGTAGCAAGTATCTCACTAAGGAATACGACATTGAGTATTAAGCCTATAGCAACAATCGTGACCGTGTCAATTGCTATGCGAAAAGGCGGCTGAAAAACCCAGTAAAAAGTCTCAACAAAGTAATGATAATCAAAGTATATGAGCACCATCGCCATTCCTACCGCGGCGGCATGAACCTTGCGGGGCTCAATACGCAAAGTATTTGTTTCTGATTTTTTCATACCGTCATCCTTACCGGGCCTGCGTTTCGTCCCCTCGCCGTCTGTCGAAGATTTGCCCCTATAACAAGGGTTCGTCGGGATATATCGGATATCTTTCGCTCCTCCTTAACGCAGGGGCTAAAGTATCCCAGCGTCTGTCCCCGTCCCCCCCGAAACCGTCCGAACAGATAATAGTCGGTGGAATGCGGCTCCGATTTCCGAAATGTGATCCGCCATATGGAGCATGGCAACTCCTGAAAATCCATCGGCTTATATCCGCATCGGGCATATTCCGCCAGCTTCCGCTCCACAACGCCAGATTGCCAGGCCGGAATATAGAATATCTTGCTGGGATTGCTACGTCTTTTCATAGTTGCGTTCCTTTCGCAAAGTGGACGCAGTCCTGCGTCTTTACTATTTACAACACCACCGCGGCAGTTTTGCAACCACTTTTTTGCAATTTTGTAAGAATTGGAATATGTCACAAAATAGAAGGGATTTTTTTGATACTGTACGCAAATGTGAGTCTACAGTATGAACTTTTCGGGAAATAAAAAATGCGGAGTGCCCGTTACAGGATACTCAGATCCTATAAGGACACTCCGCATGGCATGCTGTACCACTGTAGATTTTTGAACCCCCGGCTCAAAAATGCCATGTGCAAGTCGGAATTCTCCGAATTTTTCAACTTTTCTCAAACTTTTTTGATGGGTGCTTTCAAGAGCTGCCAATTAGCCACATGAAAAACCGTTATGCGAAAACACTCATTTTTTCTCTGGCATCTCGCTCATATCCGCGGCTGCCCCTTCCAGAAGGTCGGTCACGACCTGATTGAGCTGCGCGGCGTTCTTGGAGGTGATGACGGGAACGTCTGTGCGTTCCTCAACCGCCTTCCGTGCGATTCCGGCGGCCTCACCGCCCTCGCGGGCAACCGCTATATTCTCTGAAAATGTGCTTGGTGCTTTCTGCTTGGGAATTTCCGTAGTGGTTGCCTCCGCCAGCATATTCAGCACCAGCTCCAGCGTGGTCATGCTATCACGAAGGTTTTCCTTTTTCAAACCTTTCAGGTTTTTCTTTTGCCCCCCGCAGAGCCGGGGGTTGACTTTGTGAACCAAGCCATTCACAGCATATCGGACTGCCACCGGGCAGTCCGATATGCTGTGAATGGAATTTTCCGACACTCTCAAATGCAGGCATAACGATCTGCGCGGAGGAGAACGAAGAACATCTCTCTTAAGGAACTAATTCAAACTTATTGCTGTTAGCCGATGGATTCAGGTGTGCCAAAGCATTGCAGGGCTGGAAGTATTCAGCTTCGGCAAAAGATGTGTAAAACAGAGAAGCGCCCGTATCAGCATTTAAAAGACTTCTTCGATTCCTCCTAAATACGCATAAGGACTCACTCCAATCGAAATCGTATGACATTCTATCCCAAGTAGAGCAAATTCCGCCCCAAAAGCAAGCGGCATTTTGGGAATTATGCAACAAAAAAGTCGAAAAGCACGATCTCCGTTCCCAAAGACCGTGCTTTTCGGTAGATTTCGTGATTTATCCCATCAGGGTCGTCCAGAGAAGGCTGAACGGCATCACAAGGATGAGGGCAGGCATCAGATCCACCAATGGGACCGATTTGATCTTGGACACCCGGAAGCCAGCCGCCATCGTCAGGATACCGCCGCAGGCCGAGAGATCTGCGAACATGGCCGGGGTCAGCACACCGGCCAGCAGCTTACCGGCACCAAAGACGATGAACAGGATGATGACCTGCGGAATGGGGATCGCACAGATGGCCGCACCCAGCGTCGAAGCGAAGATCATTGCGGTGAAGAAGTCCAGCACCGCTTTCGACATCAGTAGTGACGGGTCGCCGGTGATGCCCTCGGTCAGTGTGCTGTACCAGCCGAAACCGCTGCAACAGAACAGTGCCACTGCCGTGATGTAAAACTCCATGTCGATATGCTCGCCGCCAAGGTGCAGGGCTTTGACGAGCTTATGGAAAAATTTGCTCGTCCAGTGTTCCAGATGCAAACTGTGTCCGATGGTAAAGCCCACCAGAATCGCCAGCACGACTGCCGTCATGCCGGACGCCTTGATGATAGAATTGATGCCAATCGCAATGGAGCAGTAACCGAACAGGGTCGGCAGATTATCTTTCAGGTTCTGCGGTAAGATCTTTCCCAGACCCGTTCCCAGCAGACCGCCGAACAGCACAGCGGCACAGTTCGTCAAAACTCCAATTGGCATACTTCTTCCTCACAGTTCTTTGTTTTTACCAGTCCTTCACTGCACCGTCAAAGGCACGGCGTGCGGCGTTGCTGCCACGCTCGTTGGCAGGATACAGCTCTTCTGCGTCGTCGGCCAGCTCGATGCCGATGCCGGGAGCCTCCGGGATAAGCATACAGCCGTTCTCGAACCGGAGCGGCTCTTTCACCATCTTGTCCTCAGCCCCGTTCAGGCAGAAGCCGGGCAGCTCCTGAATGCCAAGATTGGGGATGGAGGCGCAGATCTGCAGGCAGGCCGCCGTGGACACGGGGCCCAGCGGGTTGTGCGGGATGACCAGCACATCGTGTGCTTCGGCCAATGCGCAGATCTTCTTGCTGGTGGTAATGCCGCCTACAGCGCAGACGTCCGGGCGGACATACTGGCAGGCATGGCGTGCCATCAGCACCTCGAACTCCCGCAGGTCGATGGCGCGCTCGCCGGTGGCGATGGGCACGCCCACCTTGCTGGCGACTTCGGCCATGGTATCCACGTTGTCAGGCGGCACGGGATCCTCAAGGATCATCGGGCGGTATGGCTCGACGGCACGGCCAAAGGCAACTGCCTCGGGCAGGGTCATGCCGCGGTGGACTTCCAGCACGAAATCAAAATCCGGACCGACAGCCTCACGGCAGACGCGCACCTTCTCCACTTCCCGCTCAATCCGGCTGGAGTAGAATTCTCCCTTGCCGTCCGTGGAACTGGTGGGTCCATTGCAGAAGATCTTCGCGGCCGTAAAGCCCATCTCCTGCAGCTGCTGGTACTGTTCCGCCAGCTTCTGGTTATCCTCGGTCAGGTGCATGACCGAAGCGTAGACCCGCACTTTATCGCGGGTCTTGCCGCCCAGCAGCTCGTAGACCGGCACACCCAGAGCCTTGCCCTTGATGTCCCACAGCGCGATGTCGATGGCCGAGATCGCGCTCATGATGACCGAACCGCGGAAATAAACCGACCGCAGGAAATTCTGGTTGAAGTCCTCGATGCGGAAGGGGTCTTTGCCAATGAGGTAATCCGCAAATTTTTCGATGGCAGCTGCCGTCGCCTGCAGATAGCCCCAGTTGCCGGCCTCGCCCAGACCCACGATTCCGGCATCGGTGTAGACCTGTACGAAGAGATAATGTTTTGCAAAGCGCAGCTTTACGTCCGTAATTTTCATAGTTCTTTTCTCCTGTCACGTCACTTTATTATAGATGCTCCCGGAAGAATTTGCAATGAGCATCCAACGCACGCTCCCAGCCGGGCGTTCCTCAAACACATGGATCTCGCAGCCGTTTGCCGTCTCGATCCAGAGTTCGGTCTCTGTGCCGGGCAGGGCAGCCAGCTCTTCGGGGCTGACCGAGCCGAAGCGATCCCGGCTGCGGACTTGATTTGCCATTGCGATTTTTTCTTCCAGAGTCACGGTAACAGCTCCCCTCTTCTGATCAGAATGCCGGGAAAACGGTCATGGTGTAGAAGATGTAAATGAACGGCAGGATCAGGGTGATGAGCGCGCCGCTCTTGAACAGGCTCTTGAGGTCATAGCCGCCATCCGCCATACACATGGGAACGGCAGGAGTTGCCATCGGGGTCAGGAAGGCGGTCAGAGAAGCTGCATTCACCAGCAGAACAAGGCCTGTGGGGTTTGCGCCCAAAGCGGAGCAGGTCAGCAGGCAGATGGGAATAAAGACGGCAGAGACAGAGCGGTTCAGCATGAACTGGGTCAGCAGGAAGGGCACAATGAAGAAGAGTGCGCCGAGGACATAGTTATTGTGCGTGCCGCCGACAACATTGGCCAGTGCGCTGCCGATGAGATCACCTGCGCCGGTGTTGGTCAGAGCCGTACCCAGAGCCAGAGAACCGACGAAGAGCATCAGCATATCCCAAGGGATGTCGCGCAGGGCAGACTTGGAATCGACTACACCGAACAGAACCATCAGCAGGCTGCCGACCAACGCGACCGACCAAGTGGTGAGGTGGAGCTGAGAGGAGAAGATGAGGCAGAGGATGGTCACAAAGAAGATGACGATACCAATTTTATCGACCAGCGGGCTGAGCTTTTCGGCCTGCTTGCCGGATTTCTTTTCTTCCAGAGCTTCGATGGGGATGATCGGCTGCATCGGGGTAAATTTCGGACCAACGAACAGTGCCCAGAGAGGAACGACAATGAGGACCGGCCAGACGCCGATGGTAAAGTCGATGGGGCGGATGCTCATACCAGCGAAGCCGTAGGTCTCGAGGAAGCCCGTGTACTGACCTGCCATCTGGATGGCCGTTGCCAGCGGAAGGATGCCGCAGCAGGCCACACAGACGACCATGACCGGGAACATATACTGCGAACGGCTGTGTCCGGTCTTATCGCAGAGCGCAGCCAGCAGCGGGCTGACAATGGCGTAAACGACCATCGGGCTGGCGATGAAGTTTGCCAGCAGAACGGCGATGAGGATGTAGCCAAAATAAGCAGTCTTGAAGCTGCCGCGGGTCAATTTCATGATGCCGTTGCACAGACTGTCGACCACAGAAGTGCGACGGAAACCGGCTGCCACAACAAACATGGTCGCCATCAGCAGGGTGTTCACATTCGAGAAGCCAGCCAGCGCACCGTTTGCGTCGATGCAGCCGGTAAAGTACAGAGCAGCAAGAGAGATCATTGCGGTAAGCCACATGGGGATCTTGTTCAGCATATAGCTGACCAGCGTTGCCGCAAAGATCACCATACAGATGATCATTTGAGTGTTCATAAGTGTTTTCCCTTTCCGTTATTGTTTCACGCTTTTCTCAACACTGAAGTCCGTTGCTGCCCGGGCAGGGGCTCGTTGTGGCTCTATCTTAACAGAAAGTTCTTATTTTGTCGCTGCAAATATTTGTGGATTTTCTTCGAGTTCCGATTGGGCTGTCACCATCTTTGACAGAAAAATCGCAATCAAGCCTTCAAAAGCATCCAAACATTTTCTCTGTAAATTTTGTCAAATATCAGCTCCTGCGCTTGTGCACTTTGCTAATCAGTCCTTTCAAATCCCCCTCATTCATCCATAAATTCGATTTGACACGACAAGTTTTTTGGATTATGCTAAGGTCAATGGGTTTCAGGCAAAAGCTTTTCTGAATTTTTGCCACAGGGAAAATATTTGGATTTGAGGTGTAAAAATGGATTCCGCGAACTACGAACTCGACCTTCCGCGCGAGAACATCCACATCCGCTGTTTTGCGCATAACATCATGAATTACCGCTACCACTGGCACGCAGACGACTACGAACTGAGCATCCTGCTCTACGGTGTGCAGTCCTATTGCCGCGGCTCCGAAAACAGCCTGCTGCATGAGGATGACGTGATCCTGACTGTACCCGGCAACGGTCATGCCTCCATGACGCAGGCAGCAGATACCTGCGCCCTTGTTCTGCATTTTTCGGCCGCTGCATTCAAGCCGCTGGTCAAAAAGGGCGTTGTGTATCAGTTTCCGTCCTGCCGTTCCACCGATGCCGACCGGTCTGAGCCGCGCTACCGGGTCATCCGGTTCTACGCCAGCCAGCTGTTCCGCATTTTACAGCAGGGCGGGCCATACGCCCAGCTTGCGGCCAAAGCCACCCTCGAGCTGCTCACCATCCATCTCTGCACCCAGTTCGAGCCAAAAAACTTCAACACCCTGCCGGAGGATCTTGAGCGGCGCGCCATCGCCCGGCGGCTGCTGGAGTATGTGGAGGAACACTATACCTCCAAGCTGACGCTGGAAGATCTGGCTGACTATGCCCAGTACAACCGCACCTACGTTTCCACCCTGTTCAAGCAGATCGTCGGCATCAACTTTCACGAATACCTGACCCGGGTACGGTTCCAGCACGCCCTGAATGATCTTGCCATCACCAACGACAACCTGACCGATATTGCCCTGCGGAACGGCTTTGCCGACCTCAAAACCTTCAACGCCCGGTTCCGCGCCACGCTGCAGCGCACACCGGCTGAATACCGCGCCAGCCTTTCCCCTGATCGGGTCGTAGACGGAATGACACGGCGTTTCCTCGCACCGGACGACCCCATCCTGCAGAAAAAGCTGGCCGAATACACCCACATCGGGATGTTATAGGGCAGAATATTGATCTACGCTTCTGCGGCAGTACGACCTCGCTTCCGGTGGACCGTACACTTACTGCTCCATCCGTGGCAAACTTTTCAACTGCACCTGCTGTACAAGGGACGAAGCCCAGCGGCTGTGTGAAGATTGGCTCGTAAAACAGGACCGCTGCTATATAAACTAAAAAACACCGTCGAGGAAGCCTCCCAAATGGGAAGATTCCTCGGCGGTGTTCGTTTATCGGGTCTGGGTTTTCTCGGTGTTTT
>OMFP01000846.1_pt1 | contig 11763 bp, 8 predicted proteins | sample 1674221 | NCBI WGS metagenome assembly OMFP01 (sample SAMEA103958152, study PRJEB25191) | human gut metagenome | biome: human-associated habitat [ENVO:00009003]; feature: intestine environment [ENVO:2100002]; material: feces | place: Germany | collected 2013/2015
TGAGCCCGTTTCTTCCTTTCCAAACCGCAAACTGAATTTGCGGTTTGGGTTTTTCTATGCAAATTTGCGACGACCTCTCAGTCAGCTTCGCGCCAGCTCCCCTGGAAGGGGAGCCAAGGGGTCCGCCCACCGGAGGTGCTCAGAATTGGGCAGCGACCGCTCAGGCTCTGCGGCGGGATGAAAAAAGAAGGGGCTGGGGCCCCTTCTTTTGGTCGTTATGCGTTTGCGCGGTCCATCAGGATGATCTCCACGTCATAGCTGCTGCCGCTGCGGTAGATCGTGAGCGTCACGGTCTGGCCGGCGGTGAACTGATTTTTGACGCGGTTGAGCTGCTCCATGGTGGTGACGTCGATGCCGTTGATGGCGGTGATGATGTCGCCCTCCGAGATGCCCTTGGCCGCGGCGTCACTGCTGGCGTAGACGCGCGTGACGTAAATGCCCTCCGGCAGACGGTAATAGATGCGGTAGGTGGCCGGGAGCGTCTCGCCGTCGATGCCGATGGCGGGGCGGCCGGAGACGTAGCCCTTCTCGATCAGCTCGTCGATGATGGGCTTGGCCGTATCGATCGGGATAGCGAAGCCGATGCCCTCGACCGTCGTGGACGAGGAATAGAAGTTGCTCATCTTCATCGTATTGATGCCGATGACGCTCGCGGTGGACCAGCGGTCCATGCCCATCTTCATCACGTTGATGCCGATGACCTGCCCGTAGCAGTTGATGAGCGGCCCGCCGGAATTGCCGTTATTGAGCGCGGCATTGGTCTGGATCAGGTTCATCGTGCGGTCGTTGACTGTCAGATCGCGGTTGATGGCAGAGATGATGCCGTCGGTCATCGTGCCGCGCAGCGTCACACCCAGCGGGTCGCCGATGGCGACGACGCTGTCACCGACCTGCAGCACGGATGAATCGCCGAACTCGGCCGCCTGCAGCCCGCTGGCCTCGATCTTGAGGACGGCCAGGTCGCTCGTCTCGTCGCTGCCGATGATCGAGGCGGTATATTCCTTGTCATCGTTCGTCAGAACGCTGACGGCCTGCGCATTTTCGATCACATGGTGGTTCGTGATGATATAGCCGTCGGCCGACATGATGATGCCGGTGCCGGAGGCCTTGCCGGACTGGGTCACGCTGATGATGGACACGACGCTCCCGCTGCAGCGGCGGTAGATCTCCTGCAGGCTGAGCGCCCCCGCGTCCTCCGACGCGCTCGTCGGCACGCCCGCGGGCGAGGACGAGATCTCCAGCTGCGGCAGCTCCGCCTGGGCCTGCGCCTGCACCGGAGCCTGCGCTGCCGACGCGGGGCCTTCCGCGGCGGCTGCCTGCTCCTGCGCGGCGGGCTGCGGGTCGGCCGTCTGCACATCGGCGCTTTCGGCGGGCTGCTCCCGGCCGATGGTCAGCAGGAAGCCGCTGTCCGAGCGGTTGAGCGTCACGCCCACGTCCCGCACCAGATGCACCGTCCCGACGCCGGTCAGCACCAGCAGCGCAAGGATCACGATCGCCGTGATCCAGCGGCCGGTGTGCCTGCGCCGCCGGTCTTCCATCGGCGTCGGCTGCGGCTGCCAGTTCTTTGTGGAATTGTCGTCATAGAAGCTGTTATTGTCAAAGCTCATATCAGACACCTTCTTGCTTGAAAAACGGAACGCTTCATTCCGACTCTCCTGTTTTCTATAGTATATCCCGGGAATTTGAACAAACGCTGAACAGTCTGTAAACCTTCCGCGCTGTTACCGGACAGCGGGCAGGGTGAAGTTGAACTGCGTCACGCCGTTTTCGCTCGTGGCCCAGATGTCGCCGCCGTGGGCGCCGACGATAGTCTTGGCAATGTACAAGCCGAGGCCCCAGCCCTCGCGGTCGGCGGAACGGGATTTATCCGCCTTGTGGAAGCGGTCAAAGAGCAGCGGAAGCTCGTCCTTGTCAATGGTGGGGCCGGTATTTTCGACCGACACACGGGCCTTGCCGCCGTCCGACTGCACGCGCAGCGACAGCCGCCCGCCGTCGGGGCAGAACTTGATCGCGTTGTCGATGAGGTTATAGATGACCTGCGTGATGCTGTCGCGCTCGGCCCGGGTCCAGACGGGCTTGTCCGGCAGGTCGACGCGCACGTCGAGATGCTTGTTGTAGATCTTCTGCTCAAAGGTGATGAGCACGTCGCTCAGCTCCTCGCCGAGGTCGAAGCGGGTCTTGCGGCTGTCTTCGACGCCCATGGCCTGCAGCTTTGCGATATCGAGCATGTTGCGCACGAGCCGCGAGAGCCTGCGCACCTCGCCGGAGACGATCTGCATGTAATGCTGCTGCTTCTCCGGCGGGATCGTCCCGTCGAGCATGCCGTCGATGTAGCCGCCGATGGTGGTCATCGGCGTTTTGAGCTCATGCGAGACGTTCGCCACGAATTCCTGCCGCCGCTGCTCGGATTTTTCGAGCGAGTCGGCCATGGTGTTGAAGGCGTTAGCCAGATCGACGATCTCCTCGCCGCAGCTCTTCGGCACCTCGACGCGGGTATCGAGCTCGCCGCGGCCGAAGCGGCGGGCGGCCTCAGCGACCTTGTTGAGCGGCTGCACCTGCTGGTGCGACAGGAACGTCGCCGCGGCCATCGACAGCACGAGCACGATGATCGCGCTGTAGAAAAACAGCGACGAGCTGCGCTGCATGAAGTCCGTGATCTGCGACATGTCGGAGGAGATGATCACATAGCCGATCGTCTGCTCCGTGTCGTCGGAGACGATCGGGCGGCCGGCAATATAGCGTCTGCCGTCATGGATACCGGTGAGCGTGCCGACGCGGAACGTCTCGCCATTCATGTCGATCTCGGTGATGAGATCGGCGTCGATCTGGCGGCCGAGGTGCTCGCAGTTGAATTCGTCGCACGAGCACAGAACAACGAAGCCGTTCTCATCGCAGACCTGCGCCTCGGCCTCGCCCACGTCGGAAAACAGGGAAAGACTCAGACGGAAGTCCCAGTTCTCCTCCAGCTCGCCCGTGGAGTCATACGCCTCGGCCAGCGAGGCGACCGCCTGCGCGTCGGCGCTGAGCGTCTCTTTTTTGTCGTTTTTCAGATACCGCAGCATCAGAAACCGGAACGAGACGCCCGTAAAGAGCATGCAGACCAGCAGCAGCGCCGCGATGAGGGCAAACTGCCGGCTGAACGTTGTTTTCATGCTTACAGGACCTCGAATTTATACCCGACGCCCCAGACCGTCTTGAGGCTCCACTTGTCCGACACGCCCTCGAGCTTTTCGCGCAGGCGCTTGACGTGGACGTCGACGGTACGGCTGTCGCCAAAATAGTCAAAGCCCCAGACCTCGTCGAGCAGCTGGTTGCGCGTGAAGACGCGGTTCGGGCTGGAGGCCAGGTGGTACAGAAGCTCCATCTCCTTGGGCGGCGTCTCGATGCGCTTGCCGTCGACGATGAGCTCAAAGGAATCCAGGTCGATGACCAGCTTGTCAAAGACCAGCCGGCGCGGCTTGACCTTCTCCTCTTCCCCGCCCGCGCGGCGGAGGACCGCCTCGACTCTGGCCAGCAGCTCCTTCATCTCGAAGGGCTTCGTCAGATAATCGTCGGCGCCCTGCTTCAGGCCCTGCACCTTGTCGTTCGTCTCGCCCTTGGCGGTGAGCATGATGACGGGGGTCTGGCTGTCCTGCCGGATGGTGCGCAGCACGCTCCAGCCGTCCATCACGGGCAGCATGATATCGAGCAGCACCAGATCCGGCCGCACCTGGCGGAACAGGGCCACGCCCTGGCCGCCGTCGGCGGCGATCTTTGTATGATATCCTTCCTTTTCCAGATACATCTGGACCAGTTCGGAGATATTGGGTTCGTCTTCCACGATGAGGATCGTTTTTGCCATAAAACTCTCTCCCTCCTATGCTATTTAGATTATTATACTGCCAGTGCGTACATTTGCGTGAACATTTTGTAAAATCCCGCGGCGGGCATATTTATGGTTTCCGTTTGCGCGAAACTGTGATATGATACGGTTATAAGACATACCTACTTTGACAACCGAACAGGAGATCTCAGACATGGATATCACACTCAGAATGAGCGATCATGCGCTCACCGCCCGCGCGGCCGCGGCGGCCGGTATCGTGCTGCTCAAAAATACCGCCGGGACGCTCCCGCTGCTGCCCGCGGAGGATGGCGCGCCCCTGCCCGTCGCCGTTTTCGGCATCCGCCAGCTGCTCACGCCCGCATACGACCGGGCGATGACGCCCTGGCGCGCGATCGGCGTGCTCGACGGGCTTATGGCCAGCGACGCCGTCCGGCCGGACGGGCTGCTCGCTCGCAAATACCGCACCTGGGCCATGGAGCACCCGGACGGCAGCGAGCTGCCGCTGACCAACGTGGACTTCGGCGCCCTGCGGCACGACTGCGCGGCGGCCGTCGTCGTCATCGGCCGCACGCCAGAGCAGGACCACACCCGCCTGACGAGCGAGGAGACCGCCATGCTCACGCGCGTCACGTCCGTATTTGACCGGACCATCCTCGTGCTGGCCGCGCCGGGGTACATCGAGCTGAATGAGGCCGCGCTCGCCTGCGGCGCGATCGTCTTCCTCGGCCTTGCCGGGCAGGAGGCAGGCGGCGCGCTGGCGGACGTGCTGACGGCGAAGGTCATGCCGTCCGGCCACCTTTCCTTCACGTGGCCGGAGAATGCGGAGGCCTTTGACGAGGCCTGCGCCGCTGTCGACCAGTTTACCGGCTACCGGTATTTTGATTCCTTCGGCACGCCGGTGCGGTATCCGTTCGGCTACGGTCTCGGCTATGGGAAGATCGAATTCGGAAGCGTCTCGGCAGGGCTCGACGGCTGCGACGTGACCGTGAGTGCCGAGCTCGTCAACACGGGCGAGACGCACGCCGCGAGCGAGCTCATGCAGGTCTACGTGACCCGGCCGGGCGACGATCTGACCCGGCCCGTCAGCTTCCTGCAGGCGTTCAGCAAGAGCCGCCTGCTCGCCCCCGGCGAGAGCCAGACGATCCGTCTGCGCTTCCCCATCACCGACCTTGCCGTCTACCGCGAGAGCGCGCACGCGTTCGTGCTGGACGCGGGCTACTATGATATCCGCATCGGCACGAGCAGCCGCGCCTGCTATCTTGCGGGCTCCATCCGGCTGACCCGCAGCGCCGTCGTGCAGGCAGCCGAGCCGCTCAGTCTGCCCTCCGTGCCGGAGCGCAGGCGCCCGGAGGGCGTCTGCTTCCAGTATCCCGAGGAGCTGGCGGAGATCGAGCAGGCGCACAAGCACGCCATCCGCTTCTCTGACCGCGCTCTGCCCCGCCGCAGCCGCAAAAAGGGCCGCCCCTTCACCGGCTGCCGCCCGGACGGCGAGGCGCATACGCTCGCGGACGTGCGCGAGGGCCGGTGCAGCGTGTTCCATCTCGTGGCCGGGATGGACACGGAGAATCTGGAAAAGCTGGTCTGCGGCTTCGGAGAAGAGGCCTCCGCGGTCCCCGGCGCGCTCGGCGCGTCGGCGGCCATTGAGCGCTACGGCATCCCCGCCTTGCAGCTGGTCGGCGGCGCACAGGGTCTGCGCCTGCTGCGCGAGATCCCCGATGAAGAGACCGGCGAGACCGTCCGCCGGCAGAATATGACCGTCTTCCCTGCCCCGGCGCTGCTCGCGTGCTCGTTCGATCCGGACGTGATCCGGGCCGTCGGCCGGGCTGTCGGGCTGGAGATGGCGGAGTTCGGCGTGCAGCTGTGGCTCGGGCCGGACGCGAACGTCATGCGCGCGCCGCAGAAGAAGGGCTGCGCCGAACAGTGGTCGGAGGACCCGGTCGTCTGCGGCACGATGACCGCCGCGCTGGCCGCGGGCGCGTGGCCGTACGGCGCGGTCGTGCTGCACGCGGGCCGGCTGCCGGAGAACGCTGCCGTCTCGCAGGCGGCGCTGCGCGAGGTCTACGGCCGGCCGTTTGAGCTGGCCGCGGGCGTCTGCCGCGCGGCCCGGCTGCCTGAGACCAGGATCTCCGGCCGGACGCTCACAGAAAACAGCCCGCTGCTGCGCGCCTGGCTGCTCGACTGCGGCTACGGCGGCATGCTCTGGGGCGACGGAACGCTCGCGGGCGACCGGATCGGCCTGGAAAAAGCGGCGCTGCGCATCCTCCGGCTCATCCTGCAGCTGAAAAAGGCGTGAGATCCGCGTCAAAAACCGCGTGAAAAACCCAGAAACGGCATTGCAATCGTTTCAAATAGATGCTATAATCAGAATTACCCCTTTGGGGCATTCTGACGCCGGGGTGCGGCCTCCGCGGTCCGGCGCGGAATATCATTACGAAAGAGGTAGATTTTCAAATGAAGAAGTATCTTGCACTGCTTCTGGTCCTGGTCATGGTCCTGAGCCTGGCTGCCTGCGCATCCAAGACGGAGCCCGAGACCACCACCGAACCGGAAACCACCACCGAAACCGCTCCCGAGACCACGGAAGAACCCGCCGCTGAGGAGCCCGCAGCTGAAGAAGAGACCCCGGCTGAAGAGCCCGCTGCCGACGCTGCTTACTCCGTCGCCATGATCACCGACTACGGTGATATCACCGACCAGTCCTTCAACCAGACCACCTACGAGGCCTGCAAGGAGTTCTGCGAGGCCAACGGCCTGCAGTTCAACTATTTCAAGCCCGCCGGTGACTCCGACGCCGAGCGTGTCGCCATGATCGAGTCCGCGATCGACGAGGGCTACAACGTTGTTGTGATGCCCGGCTACGCTTTCGCAGGCGCCATCAAGGAAACTGCCGACATCTATCCCGAGGTCACCTTCATTGCGCTGGACGTCAGTGCCGGCGATCTGGGCGATGACTACACCCTGCCCTCCAACCTCTACTGCGCTGTCTATCAGGAAGAGCTGTGCGGCTACATGGCCGGTTACGCAGCTGTGAAGCTCGGCTACACCAAGCTTGGCTTCCTGGGCGGCATGGCTGTCCCCGCTGTTGTCCGTTACGGCTTCGGCTATGTGCAGGGCGTTGACGCTGCTGCCAAGGAGCTCGGCATCACGGTCGACCTCAAGTACGCTTACGGCAACCAGTTCGTTGGCGACGCTGACATCACCGCTGCAATGGACACCTGGTATCAGGGCGGCACGGAGATTGTCTTCGCCTGCGGCGGCGGCATCTATACCTCCGCGGCTGAGGCTGCTGCCAAGGTCGGCGGCAAGATCATCGGCGTCGACGTTGACCAGGCCGGCATCATCGACGGCGATTACGGCGAAGGCATGACCGTCACCTCCGCAATGAAGGGCCTTGCTCCCACCGTCAAGCATCTGCTCTCCGAAGTCGTGGCCGGCAACTTTGCCAACTACGGCGGCAAGATCGAAACGCTGGGCCTCGTCTCCGCCAACCCGGAAGAGAACTACGTCCAGATCCCGACCGCTTCCACGCAGTTCGAAGACGGCAAGTTCACCCAGGCTGACTACGAAGCGCTCGTCGCTGCCATGTTCGCCGGCGACGTCACCGTCTCCAACGACATCACGGCTATGCCCGCTGTCACCAACGTCACCGTTGAGGACTTCGGCAACCTGAAGTAATCTACATCCCCAAAGTGTGCAGGCTCCGGCCTGCACACTTTTTTTGTACGCTTTTCCAGAAAAACCGGGAAAACCGAAAAACTTTTTGCTTTATCCGCACAAATATAGTATAATGGATAAAATGGTTTCCGTCCTCGCAAGCGCGGGCCATAAAAACGGAAGGAGGGCGAAAAACTTGGAAACGCAGTACACGATCGAGATGCTCAACATCACAAAACGTTTCCCCGGTATCATCGCCAACGACAACATCACCCTGAAGCTCAAAAAGGGTGAGATCCACGCCCTGCTCGGTGAAAACGGCGCAGGCAAATCGACGCTCATGAGCGTCCTCTTCGGCCTTTATCAGCCGGAGGAAGGCGAGATCCACAAGGACGGCCGCAAGGTCGAGATCCGCGACCCGAACGACGCCAACGCGCTCGGCATCGGCATGGTCCACCAGCACTTCAAGCTGGTCGAATGCTTCTCCGTCCTCGACAACATCATCCTCGGCGTCGAGCCGAACAAAATGGGCTTCCTGCAGAAGCAGGAGGCGCGGAAAAAGGTCATCGACCTGTCTGAAAAATACGGCCTGCACGTCGACCCCGACGCCATTATCGAGGATATCACCGTCGGCATGCAGCAGCGCGTGGAGATTCTCAAAATGCTCTACCGCGACAACGAGATCCTCATCTTCGACGAGCCGACGGCGGTCCTGACCCCGCAGGAGATCGAAGAGCTCATGCAGATCATGAAGAACCTCGCGGCCGAGGGCAAGAGCATCCTCTTCATCTCCCATAAGCTCAACGAGATCATGGAGGTCTCTGACCGCGTTACGGTCCTGCGCAAGGGCAAATGCATCGGCACCGTCGAGACCGCGCACACCACCGCGGAGGAGCTTTCGGCCATGATGGTCGGCCGCAATGTCAATTTCCACGTGGAAAAGGGCCCGCTGCACACCGGCAGCGAGGTTTTGTCCGTCGAGCACCTGACGGTCGCCTCCAAGGTCCATAAGAACAGCGCCGTCAAGGACGTCTCCTTCAAGGTCCGCGCGGGCGAGATCGTCTGCATCGCGGGCATCGACGGCAACGGCCAGACCGAGCTCGTCTACGCCCTGACCGGGCTGGAGCCCGCCGCGGGCGGCAGGATCACGCTCGAGGGCAAGGACATCACCCACGCCACCATCCGCCAGCGCAGTCTCATGGGCATGAGCCACATCCCCGAGGACCGGCACAAGCACGGTCTCGTGCTCGACTATACGCTCGAGGACAACATGGTCCTGCAGCGCTATTTTGAGCCGGAATTCACCGACAAGGCGGGCTTCCTCCGCCGCAAGAACATCCGGGCCTACGCCGACCGCCTCATCGAGCAGTACGACGTGCGCTCCGGCCAGGGCGCCGTCACCCCGGCGCGCAGCATGTCCGGCGGCAACCAGCAGAAGGCCATCGTCGCCCGCGAGATCGACAAGAACCCGGAGCTGCTCGTCGCCGTGCAGCCGACCCGCGGTCTTGACGTCGGCGCCATCGAATACATCCACAAGCAGCTCGTCGCCCAGCGCGACGCCGGCAAGGCCGTGCTGCTCGTGTCTCTGGAGCTCGACGAGGTCATGGACGTGCCGGACCGCATTCTCGTCATGTACGAGGGCGAGATCGTCGGCCAGCTCGATCCCAAAACCACCACGCAGGAAGAGCTTGGCCTCTACATGGCTGGCGCCAAGAGAGATGAGGTGAAAGCATGAAACAGAACAAAAACATTCTCAAAAACCCGGGGGTCCAGTCACTGCTGACGTCGCTGCTGTGCATCCTGCTCGGTCTTTTCATCGGCTATCTTGTTTTGCTTCTCATCAACCCCACGGGCGCCTGGGGCGCCATCACCAACGTCATGAAGAACTTCCTGACGTACTCCTCGGCCAAGGCCCAGCTCAAATACCTCGGCAACACCCTCGTGCGGACCGCGCCGCTGCTCATGTGCTCGCTGAGCGTGCTGTTCGTCTATAAGGTCGGCCTGTTCAACATCGGCGCGGCCGGCCAGTATGTCGCGGGCGCGTGCGCCTGTTTGTATGCGGCTTTGTATCTGCACTGGCACTGGCTGCCGTGCATGCTGCTGGCCATCGCGGCGGGCGCGCTGCTCGGCGTGATCTCGGGCCTGCTCAAAAGCTCGTTCAATGTCAGCGAGGTCATCTCCGGCATCATGCTCAACTGGATCGCGCTCTACATCACCAACATGCTCCTGACCAACGTCAAGGAGGCCACCAGCCCCTACACCTACCAGCTGAAGGCCGAGGGCCCGCAGGCCATCCTGCCGCAGATCAGCCTTTCGAAGCTCCTCAGCGGCAACCAGTATGTGACCATCGCTATCCCCATCGCCATCGTCTGCGCCGTCGTCATCTGGGTCGTTCTGTCCAAGACGCTCTTCGGCTATGAGCTCAAGGCCACCGGCAACAACCCCAACGCCGCGAAATACTGCGGCATGGCAGAAAAGCGCAACATCATCCTCACGCTCGCCATCGGCGGCGCGCTGGCAGGCCTGGGCGCTTCGCTTCTGTACCAGACGGGCTATGAGCAGTGGCAGTGTACCTACTCCTCCGTCCCCTCGATGGGCTTCAACGGCATCGCCGCCGCCTTCCTCGGCGGCCTCAGCCCGATCGGCTCCATCTTCGCCTCGTTCTTCATCCAGCATATCACCGCCGGCGGCGCATACGTCGACAAATCCCTCTACTGCTCGCAGATCTCCGATCTGATCTCCGCGATCATCATCTACCTGTGCAGCTTCGTGCTGTTCTTCAAGACGGTGCTGAGCAGCTGGATCGCGCGGCATGAGGAAAAGAAAGCGCGCAAGGCGGCCCAGGCCGCCGGGAAAGGAGGCGAGCAGGCATGATCCTTCTTCTGCAATATACGCTCCTGTTCGCGTCGGTCCTGCTGCTCGTGGCATTGGGCGGCTGCTTCTCGGAGCATTCCGGCGTCATCAACCTCGGTCTTGAGGGCATCATGGTCATCGGCGCGCTGGGCGGCGCGCTCACCATGCGGTATCTGCCGGCGGGCACGTCCAACTTTGTGATGGTGCTGCTGGTCATTCTGGCGAGCATCGCGGGCGGCATGCTCTATTCCGTGCTGCTGGCCGTCTCTGCCATCAACTGCAAGGCGGACCAGACCATCGTCGGCACCGCCATGAACATCCTCGGCACCGCCGCGGCGACGGTCATCGTCAAGGCCATCAATACCGCGGCCAACCCCAACGACGTCTCCTCCACCATCCAGTACGTCGAGCCGAAAAAGGCGTTCCTCGTGAACATCGGCTCGTTCGAGTTCAACTGGTTCATGCTCGTCGCGGTGATCGCGCTCGTGATCTGCTACATCACGCTCTACAAGACGCGCTTCGGCCTGCGCCTGATGGCCTGCGGCGAGCATCCGCAGGCGGCGGCCAGCGTCGGCATCAACGTCTACAAGATGCGCTGGGCGGGCGTGCTGATCTCGGGTCTGCTCGGCGGCCTCGGCGGCATCGTGTACATCACGTGCGGCGTCAGCGAGTGGAAATTCGAATACGGTGTGGCGGGCTTCGGCTTCCTGTCCCTCGCTGTTATGATCTTCGGCCAGTGGAAGCCGACGCGCATCGCGCTGGCGGCGCTGCTGTTCGGTCTGTTCCGCGCGCTGTCCAACGTCTATTTCGGCTTCAGCTTCCTGGTCAGCCTCAATATCCCCAGCGGCGTGTACAACATGCTGCCCTACGTCATCTCGCTGATCGTCCTTGCCTTTACGTCGAAAAACTCCCGTGCTCCGAAGGCCGAGGGTATCCCCTACGACAAGGGCCAGCGGTAACTGCATTCTCTGCCTCCGGCAGGTTCTCCCGGACCTGCCGGAGCCTTCCCATTTCACGTTTTTTCAGCAGGAGGTTTTTCATCCATGCGAATGGTCGATCTCATTGAAAAGAAGCGTGACGGCGGCGTCCTGACCGACGACGAGATCCGCTTCATCATCCGGGGCTTTACGGACGGCTCCATTCCCGACTATCAGATGTCCGCCTTCGCCATGACCGTCTTCTACAAGGGCATGACCGACCATGAGACGGCCGTGCTGACCGACGCCATGATGCATTCCGGCGACACCGTCGACCTCAGCCGCTTCGGCGACAAGTCCGTCGACAAGCACTCCACCGGCGGCGTCGGCGACAAGACGACGCTGATCGTCGCGCCCATCGTTTCCTCGCTCGGCGGCAAGATGGCCAAGATGTCCGGCCGCGGGCTCGGCCATACGGGCGGCACGGTCGACAAGCTCGAATCCATCCCCGGG
>OMFP01000847.1_pt1 | contig 11757 bp, 12 predicted proteins | sample 1674221 | NCBI WGS metagenome assembly OMFP01 (sample SAMEA103958152, study PRJEB25191) | human gut metagenome | biome: human-associated habitat [ENVO:00009003]; feature: intestine environment [ENVO:2100002]; material: feces | place: Germany | collected 2013/2015
CTTTTTAGTGATTATAATCGATTGGCATTAGATTCAATAAATGATTATTTAGCCAGTAGCAAACAAAATAAAAAGGACCAAAAGGCTCGTGAAGAATGGGTGCAAGCTATTAAAAAATGGACTTTTTTCTTTGTTACGCTAACTGATTTAGAAGAACAAAAAACCACGGTACAGACTTACGATGTATTGCGAAGCTACGAGTACACTTACCCAACGCCTCAAATGGACTGGCAATTGGTATCCGGGGATTCTATAATAAATCAAAAAGCTTGCAAAAAGGCCATTTGTTCTTTTGCCGGTCGAAATTATATTGCATGGTACACTGAAACGATAGCACTTCCTTACGGACCTTATCTTTTTACAGGATTGCCTGGGCTGATCATGGAAATCCATGATGAAGGTCGCAATTGGATTTTTACAAATAACGGGGTCGGAAAGATGCCTCAATACAGTGACATGTATCTTTATAAAAAAAGGTATATCAAAGATTTGATTGTAACCACACGCGAGAATGCCCTGACCGGTTATCGGAATGATATTGAGGATTTTGATAATCTGAGTATTGAGATTTACAAGGTAAGGGTCGAAAAGAATGGCCAAATGGTTACTCCGGAAGCAAACAAGCCGAAACGTCCCAGTAATATGCTTGAATTACAATGGTAAAGATTTTTAAAATATTATTTATGCTATTTCTGTTTCCTTTGTCTGTATGGGCACAGGAAACAGAAGTCGTTTTTAAGGGTATTGTTACGAACACAGAAGGCATCGGCATTGCTAATGTATTATGTAAGGCATTAAGTGCCACGGATTCTTTACTGGCTTATGGTATCACCCAAAGCAACGGACATTTTCATTTGCAATACAAGAAGAATGTAAATAAACTGACATTCTCGAAAATGGGCTATGCCACACAAATTATTTCAGTTCAAAAGGATAAATATCAATATACCGTTCAGCTAGAAAAAAAGCCTTATGAACTTGATGAAGTTGTAGTGAAAGAGGTCCCTATAACTCGTAAAAAAGATACGCTTGACTATTATGTAGAGTCTTTTCGTCAGAAAGAGGACTATAGCATTGAGGATGTGCTCAAACGCATGCCGGGTATTGAAGTGACGACTTCAGGACAAATTCTGTATCAGGGTAGCAGCATCAATAAACTGAACATTGAGGGATTAGACCTTATGGGTGATCAATACAACCAAGCCACTCAGAATATGCCAGCTGAGGCCGTATCTACGATTCAGGTTATGGAAAATAATCAGCCCATCCGTGCCTTGGAAGGAAAAATTCATAGTAATCATGCGACACTCAATATAAGGTTAAAAAAGAACTATAAAATGCGCCCTTTTGGTGACGCAGAAGTGGGAGCCGGAGGAACGCCTGCTATATGGGACGGTAGTCTGACAGGGATTCAAGTGGCAAAGAAAAATCAAGTATTATTTACCGGAGCCTTAAACAACAGAGGTGCCTCATTGCGCAGCTTGCAAAATGGCATGTCGAACTTTACGGGCATTTATGCACAAGAGCAATTGCCTGCTCCTTTCCTCTATTCTACTACAACCCGCCGTCCACCCATTTCACCTATTTATTACTTGAACAACCGTTCCTATTTTGCCGGACTGAATTATATGCACGCTTTCACTCCTTATTCCACGTTACGTTTCAATCTGCTTTACAACCACGAAGGAGAAAACCGTGAGGATAGCACCCGAAGCGAGTATTATGCGGGCGACACAATCAGTATTTACGAAAACAATCGGCAAAAGAGCTGTGAAGATGTAGTAAAAGGACAGGTGCGTTACGAATTGAATGGCAAGAAGGTGTACGTGGAGAACGTCCTTTCGGGGCAATGGCAGGATGTCAGCTCCTATAATCAAAATGTATCCAATTTAGGCTCTTTGGGAGAGAACATACATCGCAAACCTTATTTTATTCAGAATGTCGCCAATGTCAACCTGACCACTCCAAGTCGTGTCTATAGTTTGGCTTCCATTGTGCGTACCTATCAGACGCGCGAGCGACTTTCTGATTATTGGACAGCAGATAACGAATACAAACGGCAGAGCTATTATCTGAATCATTGGTTTATGCGCCACCGGCTTTCCACGGCTTTCGATATAGCGGGCAATCCCTTGACGTTGGGTTACATTATAGAATACAAGCACAACCGACTATACGATACCCAACAGACGGCTACTTCGTCCTATTGGCTGCACACACTCGAACCATCGTATCAAATTCGGTGGAGCGGTGGAAACGTCGAGCTACTTCTTCCTGTGGAATATACTATTTCCCGCTGTGGTTGGCGGAAAGAAAAAAGCCAAAAAGTTCTTTTCTCTCCTTCGCTCGATTTCACTCAACAAATTAGTTATCTATTGCGAATGGAAACCTCGGTAGCCTATAACCAAAATGCTTCCGGCGCCGATCCTTGGTTCAATGGAACGATGATGAACAACTACCGTACATTTACGACAGGTATCGACAGCCTTTCGGTGCAACGTGTCGCGTTGGCGAATCTCCGTCTGTCGTATCTGAACACCATCACGCTCTTTTCGTGGAATGTTTATGTCGGCTGGACGCGCAGTACTTCCGACCATTATCTTAAAAGTCTTTATATGCCCGATTATACGCTCTTTGTTCCAGTGTGGAACGACCGCACGAAAACTACCTGGAGCATGGCACTGTCATGTCGTAAGAACTTTCGCAATGCCCACATCAATTTGAGCGGACAGACAAATTATTCATATAATAAGGAGTTTGTGTCTCAAAACGAGGTGGAAGATTATCTGCGCTATCATGCCTTGCATGCTTCAATCACGGCGCAATGGAGCGGACTGACATGGTTCCATCCCAAACTCACCATGGCCGGAAATATCAGTTGGAAAAAGCCTGATGTCTTCTCCGTAACTGACAATCTGCTGAGAAATGCCTATTATTCCTTAACAATGGATTTCTATCCTATCAGTAAACTCCGGCTGTATGCCGACTTTTCGCAATCGGTCTTCGAAATAGTTCGTAACCATTACTCTATTAACAGTTTTTTGAATGCCGGTATGCGCTACGATTTCAATTCTCGCTGGTCTGCAAGCGCAAATATCAACAATCTGTTTAACCGCAAAGACTACGAAGTTTCGCTTTATCAAAGAGCCAATTTCCAATACTACCGCGTACCGCTGCGTGGTCGTGAGTTTATGATTTCGCTACGGCTTAAATATTAAGATAAAGGCCTATTTAACCAAAATCGGTCATTAGGATTTCTCTTTGTCGTACGGCAAAGAGAAATCTTTAATTTTTGTTGCAAAATATCTATGATTATGAGGATGGCATAGCCAAAGTGAGATGGGAGGTTAATCCTGATGGTATGTATTATCGTGATGAGGATGGCTTTGGCAAGACTGACGATGATGAAATCAATCTTGAAGGAGCTATAGACAGGAAAGACAATGTAGTAAAGAAGTTTTCCTTGGAACAATAACCATCAAAAATAGAAGTTGCGCCCGACACGGATTAGTGGATTCGATAATGAAGATTTGGTGATATTAGAGGTGAAGTTCTGAATGGTAAAGGTGTAAGAGTTAGGTAAACGACTCTCTCATTTACTCATTGATGAAGCTGACAACGCAAAAGACTTTTCAATAAGATTCAAAAGGATGGTAGGATTGAAACTCTCGCCATCCTTTTTGCATGTAAGGTGGAGATGACAGCCAGTACTGCGACCAGTATTACCAGTAACGCCAACAATGGTACCAGAGAAAACACGCTCACCTTTGCCAACTATAACGGAAGACAAATGGCAATAACTAACATGATAGTTGCCATGTTTCAACGTAACATAATTGCCAGAACGATTGTCATACCCTACCTTTTCGACAATACCATCCATCATGGCATAGGCAGGTTCGTTCTTCGCACGAAGATCCAAACCATTGTGCCATGATTGTTTTCCTGTGATAGGGTCACGACGATAGCCGTAAGGACTGGTGACTTTGATTGATTTCAGTGGATAAGTGATGCTTGGATAGCCGCTTATCCACTTTTTTTGTTTGCTATCCACAGAGTCTGTTTCCTGTTGAAGTAGATTTGCTTGTATAGAATCTACAGGTTGATTGGCAGGAAGTAGAAACTTCTCCTCCACTTTCCTGACTTTGTAACGGCATACGTTATTGCTGACGGTGTTGAACTGCGCCTTTGCACTCGATACCGCCAGACAACCTATTACCCATAATACCACTATTTTCTTTCTCATGGTGCAAAGTTAGGGAAAGAAATCAAGAGTGATTGTCGATGCTATAAAAGTATAACATAAAATAAGATTAAAGTATGATTGAGAGTATGAAATGATGATATAATCATAATAAAACGGAAAAGATTGGGCAGAGGAGCGTAGGCTTTCTTGTATTCATTACTCTTGGGCTATCTTTGCATGGCTATATGCAAAGTATCATTCAAAATATAATCAGAATATGAAAAAAAACTCATTTGAAGAAAGTGAAGTGCCATATCAGACACTCGCTAAGTTTGGACTCACCCATGAGATGATTGAAGACCTTCCGATGCATGCCTTGGATGACATCAGCAATGGTCGACCATCGCCAGTACTGCCTGTTAGCATGGAGGTAAACGAGGGTTACAGTATCAAGAGCAGAACCCGATTCGCCTTGGTAAGAATGGCAGACGGAAACGTGGATGTGATGTTCTATCCTGTGTTGAAATATGCCCCATTGGACAAATTCACCAAGGGGCAGCAGGAACTGTTGAAGCAGGGTAAGGCTGTGGTGGCAGATGTGGATATGCCAGATGGCGCACATGTCAAGGCATTCGTGCAGATTGACGGAGAGACCAACCAGGTTATGGCAGTGCCGACACCAGTGATTGGTAGAAACTTACAGGTGCTATCTGATGAACTCAGTCTTGGAGGAATGGAGCTAAAGAGCATCCAAAATGGCGAGGCACTGACATTTGCCGTAGAAGACGAACCTGTGACCGTAGGCATTGACCTGAAGAGCGATACTGGCATCCGCTTCGCCAACGGTGATGGTGAACAGTGGCGCAAGGAGGGCAAGCGAGAGTGGGACAAATACACCTTCGGCATCTATGGCTGTTGGGTAATGGATGATGACGGTAATCTTGACTATGTTCCAGAGGAGGAATATACCGAAGAACTGTGGAATGAGCAGAAAAAAGCAGCTGGAAGACATGCTTCTGCCGTTGCAAGAAAGTAAAGTGAAACATCAAACTTTGGGAAGAAATGAGAAAAGGACCTTATTATACAGAAGACATTCTCGTGGAGAAGATGCAGAGCGGTGAATACGGTTGGCTCGACTATGTGAACCATTTCAGTGAGGAATGGCAGAACGAGTATGAGGAATACTGCAAAGAACATGCTCTGTGCATCGGCAACGAGAGTGCAGAACAGTTTGTGATGTACAAGGACGAACTGTTAGAGCAAGGAATGGAAAAAGAGAACGCTTAATACAATCATGCTATGGCGATAAGAAAGAACTTGAATCCAAGACAGATGGACTTGCAGCCAGAGATGCGTGACATCTTGATGCGCAATGGCATGCAAGCCCATATCATAGCCAACGGTGATGGTTATCAGTTAGTGGTACAGGGACATGACTCCCCACTGCTGACCTATAACCTCACCGAGAAACAGATGTTGGCATTGACTGATTGGGGAACCAACTCTGCCAACAAGAAGGCGTACAATGTCTTTACAAGCATCATTGGCAAAGATTTCTATATGCCGAGAAACCTTGTCCATGCAAGAAATGCCAATGGAAGAGTGGCTATGGGACTGCATGGATATAGGATTGGTACTGGAGAATACGGACGGTTAGGATGGAGTCCAGAGTTTTTAGGTTGGACACCGAGAATGCAGGACGGTTATCATCTACGCAGAGTCGGAGGACAGATGTTCTATGCAGGAGCACCAATGGTAGCGGAAAGACCAGACAGAAGGCTGAAACCTGGTGAGTTAACCTCTGGAGGTTATGGCTTTTACTATAAAGGACAGCAACAAGTAGCATCACAAGCAGATGTATTACAAAACCTGCAAGCCGTGGTGACACCTGTAGAGACACGTCCAAGAAGCAAAGAGCCAGCCAAACCCTACAAGGAACTGATAAGCTCACCTGTATATTTCTCCAACGATCAATGGCAGGAATGCCTGTCTTCACACGGTATCATCATCGATGAGAAGGCAAAGACACTCACCATCCAATCAGAAAGCACCAAAAGTGATATGGTGTATGACTTGACCGACGAAGAATTGAAGGCATTGACCAACAATTCTGTCAAGCAAGTATCTGTAGCCAAACGACTGGAGATACTGAACAATGTCATCAAGGATGATTTCGCAGACAAGATAACAATGGACATGCTCAACAGTAAGGAGCGCATCCAAATCGGTTTGCGCCCAGAGGTGCAGCAGGAGTTAGACGGTAAGATGCAGTTGCTGTCAACAGTAGAACCATTGCAAGTACAGCAAGAACCGATGAACAATAAGGTGGGCATTGTGGATGGGCAGTAACTGTTGGTGAGATACGAGTGGAGCCAGCGGAGCAGGAAGGCAAGTTCCGCATGACCGCCATCATCAACGGAGAACGAGTTAGCCATGAGATAACGCAGAAGCAGTATGACAAGTTCATGGCAGTGGATGACTACCATCGCATGAAACTTTTTTCCAAGATATTCGGTGAGGTGGATATGAAAGACCGTACCAGTTTGGGAGCCAAGATTGGAGCTGCACTGTTAGCAGGATTGGGTGTTGCTGCAGAAGTAGGCAATGAGCTACATCGTCCACATGGCGTACCTGTAGTGATAGTTGACCACCATCATGGTGCAGCACCTGCGCCACCTCGTCCCTACTTCAAACCAGGAGTAGATACGCCAATGGATGTGGCGGCGAGAAACTTTGAGGCTGCCATGAACCAAGAAGTATTGCATCCTCACATGGGGAAAGGACTATAACGGAATACGCTTATGGCAAACAACGAACTGACATATAATGATTTCTTGCAGCGTCTGAACATACAAGAGTTGTTGGTGGACGCAGGCTATCAGTTGAACAAACGAGATGGCTTGCGCTATCCGTCGTATGTAAAGGTGGACAGTCATGGACAGCGAGTGAGAGGCGACAAGTTTATTGTCACAGGCAATGGCAAGTGCTGCTTTCAGCCACCAGAACAGAAAAACTATAATGTGATAGGTTTCATCAAGGAGCATCCGACGCTGTTTGACGACTATAAGCCAGGGATGTCATTGGACAGACTGGTGAATGTGGTATGCAACAGACTGTTGAACAATCCCATTGACGTGCGTGAAAGCAGAGTGGCAGAACCCAAGCGAGAAGCCAAGCCCTTCAACCTGTCAGACTATGACATCTTGCGTTTCAACCCAAGGGAAAAGTACACCCAACGGAAACACTATCCTTATTTCAAGGAAAGAGGCATCAACATGGGGACCCAGTTCGCCTTTCACAAGCATTTCTTCTTGGCGACCAAGCGTCGAAATGACGGATTGAGCTTTGCCAATCTCGCCTTTCCACTGTCCTTGCCGTCCAAGCCGGACAGCATCGTTGGATTGGAAGAGCGAGGCAGACCGAGACGAGAGGACGGCAAGGCATACAAGGGCAAGGCGGAAGGAAGCAACAGCAGTGAAGGATTGTGGATAGCCAACCTGACAGGTAAGCCATTGAAAGAAGTCACAAATATTCTATGGTTTGAGAGTGCATACGATGCTATGGCAGAGTACCAAATCAATCCAGTGAAGAACGTGTATGTCTCGACCGGAGGTACACCGACAAAGGGGCAAATAAAGGGAATGCTGGAAGAGACCCGACAAGCGAACCATTATTTGGGCTTTGACAAAGACGAGGCAGGACGTGGCTTTGTGAAGAACTTCAAAGCAATCGCCAAGGAAATGGGATTTGCAGACTTCACGGTGCAAGCCTTTCATCCTTTGGGACAATATAAAGACTGGAACGATGCCTTGCTTGGCAAACGAGACCAACGGTTGATAGACCAAGGAGAGATAGACTTCGACTATTTCGAGTTCGCCAAGGCGCAAGAGGCTGAGAGGCAACAAGAGCAAGCCAAACAGAAGGAAAAAGAGGAACGGATATCGGGCTTTCGCAGATGAAGCACGGTGTCATTATCAAAAAGGAGAACTATGCAGCAGACATATCGGTATAGAAACATCATCATCAAGCCCCATTGTATGCAGTTCGTCATCAACGAGCTGCACTTGCTTGTGCTTATAAGTGTAGGTTTTGTATATGCAGGTATTGATGATGCCGTTCTCTCCACTTTGGTGTTTGTCCTCTCGCTCTTGCTTTCCCTATGTTTGGCATATCGAATGGTCTATCTATGAAGGATGCGGTACATCATCAGTAACGAACAATTAGTGTTTGAGCATGGCGTGTTTCATCGTGAAGTAGATTATCAGGAACTGTATCGTGTGGTGGATTTCAATGAGAGTCAGACATTCATGCAGCAACTATTCCGATTGAAAACCGTGAGCATATATTCTGGAGACAGAACGACACCAAGGCTTGACATTATCGGAGTACCGATGAAGGAAAACTTGGTAACAACTATCAGAGAACGAGTAGAAACCAGCAAACGCAGGAGGAGCATCTATGAGATTACAAATAGGTAAGATATGGTTGATGGCAATTATCGGCATAGCAACGGCATCGAAAGCCAAGGCACAATTGGTGTCATCCAATCCCTTGGAATGGATGGCACTGGCAGAAGGCAATGAACTTATCAACAGTGAGATTGAAAAGCAAATCAACGGACAGACCAAGACGGCGTTGTTGCAGAATACAATGGCTGCTGAGTTTAACCAGATACACAAATGGGAGAAGAACAGCTACTTGAAATCAGTGAACGGCTATGCCTCTTCGCTGAAAGCATGTACTCATCTGTATGATGATGGCGTGAAGATTTTCATCACGCTCGCCAAGTTGAAGGCAGCTATTGCCAATAATCCGCAGGGCATTGTGGCAAGCATGAGTATGAATAACCTGTATATCGAGACGGCAACGGAATTGGTATCGGTTTTCAATCTATTGAACGATGCCGTGGCGAATGGTGGCACAGAGAATATGCTGACAGGAGCAGACCGTTCGAAGACTTTGTGGGCATTGAATGATAAGTTGTCAGCATTTCAGAAGAAGCTCAACAAACTGTATCTTAGCATCCGCTACTACACCATGAGTGATGTGTGGAACAATGTCACGGCAGGGATGATAGACAGAAGTAATGGTGAGATTGCTACGCAAGCATTGGGGCGGTGGCGGAGAGCTGCCAAAGTCAGTACACCATAATTATATAAAAGCATTCGAGTATGAGAACATGGATATTTTGCTTTGGCATCATGTTGCTTTCTGTCTGCAAGATGCAAGCCCAGAACGACCCTGTGTTGGCAGGAATGATATACGCCTATACAGACAAGGCTGAAAAGGAGTTGAAGAACCAGGAGAAGGTGATGCTGATGCAGACCACCGGGCATATCTGGTTGAAAGAGGAAGTGGAAGGAACCACCAATCTGCAACGAGAGTTCAACAACTACTTGAACTCGTTCCGCTCCATCGTGGTGTATGCTGCACAGGTATATGGCTTCTATCACGAGATAGACCGACTGGTGGATAACTTGGGAGGATTCACCAAGCAACTGGATAAACATCCGAGCAATGCCCTTGCTGTGGCACTGTCAGCCAAGCGCAACAAGATCTATCGGGAGTTGATTATGGGCAGCGTGGAGATAGTAAATGACATCAGGCTTGTATGCTTGTCGGGCAACAAGATGACCGAGAAAGAACGAGTGGAAATCGTTTTCGGCATCCGCCCCAAGCTGAAGGTAATGAACAAAAAGCTGCAACGGCTGACCAAGGCGGTGAAGTACACCTCGATGGCGGACATCTGGGCAGAGATAGAGGAAGGTAGCCACGACAAGGCAGACAAGAAAACCATCGTGAAGGACTGCATGAACAGATGGAAGCGAAACGGAAAGATCAAATAACAATAAAAAGATACGACTATGAGTATATGGGCAAAGATAGCAAAGTATGGCGGCAGTGCCTTGAAAGGTGCAGGTAGTGTCGCCAAGCAAGGACTGAAATCTGCAAGCAATACGGCTGTGCATCCCACCCAAGCACTAAAAGGCGCAGGAAGTGCGATGAAAACAGCCGCCGTGGGCAGCGCAGCAGGATATGTGGCATGGCAGAACCTTGTCAACGACAAGAGCATGGTGGAGATAGCCAGTGACGTGGTGGTCGGAAAAGACACCACAGAGAAAATATCCGAAGCTGTGGAAGACGTGAAAGGACTAAAGAACAAGGCTGGAGAAGCAGTGGATGCTGTGAATGGTGCCATGGGCGACATCAACAGTAAGTGGAGCGGTATGAGTAACTTCTTCCGTGGCATCTTCGGAGGCAACGGACTGGAGATGTTCGGCAACTTCTTCAAGAACTTAGGGAAAGGAAACGTGTCGGGACTGAGCCTTGCAGGACTGGTAACAGCAGCGTTCCTCACTTTCGGACGTTTCGGATGGCTTGGCAAGATAGCAGGAGCCATGCTCGGCATGATGCTCATCGGCAACAATTCCAATATCAAGAACATTGTCAGTGGTGATGGCGGTCAAGGAAGAAATGTGAACGAAGCAGAAACGACCACACGCAGTGGCGGCATGAAACGATAAACATAAAAACGACAACAACATGAGATATACAGAAGAAATGATGCTGCAATCAAAAAGCGGCTTTTGCATGCCCTTTGAGGAGCGAGGCAAGGACGTGGAACTGACGCTTGGCTATGGAAAACAGAAGCATCCTGTAACAGGAACGGTGTTCTTCCATCACGGACTGGACTTTGAGGCAAATCACTATCTGCTGTCAGCCTTGGCAAGCGGAACGGTATCGGGCATTGGCAATGATGCGACACACGGCATCTACCAAGTGATACGCTACGGCAAATATGAAGTGACCTACGCCCACCTTGCCAACGTGTTCGTGAACTTCGGACAAACCGTGAAGGCAGGAAACATCGTGGCATTGAGCGGTGACAGACTGCATTTCGAGGTAAAGTTTGACGGCAAGGAAATCAATCCGATTGATTTCCTGACCATGCTATATGGCAATGTGAAGGCAATGGAACAGACCGGTAAGACTGGTTTTCCTGAGTTTGAGACCTACGACATGAATATAGCCACACAGTATGACAAAGACCAGAAAGAGATAGAAAAATTGATGCTGCGCTTCATGCCATCGTATATGGAAGACCTGTATAAAGGTATGTATGTGACACCGCAACATGCAGAGCAGTCGCTAAGGAACATCTTTTCCTTGTCAGCGGCGAAACACTATTTCTATGAAGCTATGCCATCCATCAGCAATCCGTTAGGCATCGGGCAGAGAGCCATGCCCTTGGCTTGCAAGGTGCAGAACTTGCTGATTGCGGATTTCTTGAACTATCTGGCATTGCGGCATGGCATCTATCTGTCCACATTGAGCGAAGTTCTAAAAAAAAACTCCATGACGAAGCCATAAAGACAAGTGGCATCATCGACCCGCTTGCTGAACTGGACATCGATGTGCAGAGCTTTGATATTCCAAGGTTGGTGAGCGTCTATCCAGACCGTGCAGGAGTGAGATGGTGGACAAAGGCGTGGTTTAATAACCGAGAGGAAGGAGAATGCTCCGTGGAGATAGAACTGCAACAAGCCATCCTCTTCATCCATAACAGAATA
>OMFP01000848.1_pt1 | contig 11755 bp, 6 predicted proteins | sample 1674221 | NCBI WGS metagenome assembly OMFP01 (sample SAMEA103958152, study PRJEB25191) | human gut metagenome | biome: human-associated habitat [ENVO:00009003]; feature: intestine environment [ENVO:2100002]; material: feces | place: Germany | collected 2013/2015
GAGCCGTAGGAGGACCGTCCGGAACCATACGAGCTGTGCGATCCATGAGACGACCCATAAGTGGAATGCGATCCGCGAGAACCAGAACCATACGATGAGGAACCGTATGTCGACGATCCGTACATCGATTCGCCGAAGGAAGTGGATCCGAAATCGTCATCATCGTCCCACCCGCCGAACTCGTCGTCATCTCCCCAGCTGGCGCGCATGCGCTCCACACCGGCCTCACGACGTTTCCAATCGATGAGTTCATCCGGAATCTCATCCAGGAACTGGCTGGGCATCATGTCATTGGCCTGCCCCCATTGGGCACGCACCGCCGCACGGGTCACATACAGCCGACGCTTCGCACGGGTGATGCCCACGTATGCCAGACGACGCTCCTCGGACAGCTCGCTGGTGTCCTCCATGGCACGCTGGTGCGGGAACGTACCCTGTTCCATACCCGTAAGAAACACATACGGATATTCCAAACCTTTGGCCGTATGCAAGGTCATCATCGTGACCTTGCCGGAATCCTCGCCCTCTCCCGGCAACTGATCCGAGTCGGCGACCAATGCCGTGGTCTCCAGAAAACCGGCCAACGTGGCATCCGGCGTGTTCTGTTCGAATTCGGCGGCCACGGACTGCAACTGGGAAAGATTGTCCACACGCGAAGCATCCTGCGGATCCTCGGAACGTTGCAATTCCTCCAGAAGACCGCTTTTATCCAATACTTCGGCCACCACTTCGGATGGTTTCGAATCATGTTCCTTGGCGAAATCGGCCAGCTCGTGCATCAGATCACGGAATGCGCCCAACGGTTTGGTGGTACGGCCTGTCATGCCTTCAATCTGGTCCATATGTTCAATGGATTCGAAGAACGTGAGGCCATGCGCGTCCGCGTAGCCGGCCACCAATCCCTCCGCGCGTGCGCCGAGTCCTCGTTTAGGCACATTGAGGATACGCCGCACGTTCACATTATCCGCGGGATTCACGATGGCCTGCAAATACGCGATGGCGTCCTTGACTTCCCTACGTTCATAGAATTTGGTGCCGCCGACCAGCTGATACGGCAGATTGGCGTTGATCATGGCCTCTTCCAGCGAACGTGACTGCGCGTTGGCTCGGTACATGATGGCGATGTCACGGTAAGCGACGTCTTCCTCGGTGTGGATTCGTGCGATTTCGTTCGCTATCCATCCGGCTTCCTGCTGTGCGTTGTCGGCGGCATAGCCGACGATTTTGTCGCCTTGACCAAGCGCCGTCCACAGTTTCTTCGGCTTGCGGTTTTCGTTTTTCGCGATCACCGCGTTCGCCGCGTCGAGGATGGTCTGCGTCGAACGGTAGTTCTGTTCGAGCATGATGGTTTTGGCGTTCGGGAAATCCTGTTCGAAGTCTTGGATGTTACGGATGTCCGCACCTCGGAACGCGTAGATGGATTGGTCGGAATCACCCACCACGGTAATCCAGCTCGGTCCCACACGGCCCGCTCCCCTCGCCTGCGGGTCGGGCTGTTCGTCCGAATCGATGCCGGACAATTCACGTACGAGCACATATTGGGCATGGTTGGTGTCTTGATACTCGTCCACGAAGATGTAACGGAACCTGTGCCGATAGTATTCGCTCACCTGCGGGCAGGTTTGGAGCAATTCCACGGTGCGCATGATCAAATCGTCGAAGTCGACTGCGTTGGCGAGCGCCAGACGATGCTGGTATTCGGCGTAGACGACGGCGACCAGTTCGTCGACGTCGCCGGCGCTCACCTGGTATCCGCGCTGTCCCGGGATGTAATCGCAGTTCGCTTTTTTCAGCTGGTCTTTCCAGGAAACCAACGCGTTCTTGCAGTCGGATATCTTGCCCAGCAGCATGCGTGGCGTATACCGCTTCGTATCGATGTTCAGGTCGGCTGCGATCAGTTTGACCAGTCGCTCGCTGTCCGCGGTGTCGTAAATCGAGAAGCCCGATTTAAGGCCGATTTCCTTGCCGTCGCGGCGTAGGATGCGTACGCAGGCGGAGTGGAAGGTGGAGATCCACATATGTTCGGCTTCCGGCCCGACCAAAGTCACGAGACGTTCACGCATTTCCGCGGCCGCCTTGTTGGTGAAGGTGATGGCGAGGATGCTGCTTGCCCAGAAGCCATGCGCCAGCAGCCATGCGATGCGACGTGTCAGCACACGGGTCTTGCCTGAGCCTGCGCCGGCGCCGATGAGCAATGCCTGGCCGTAGTATTTCACCGCTTCTTCCTGTTGGGGGTTGAGTCCCTCTATCAGGCTCCGCGGATCGCACATCACAGGTCCCATGCTCTGTTCCACCGATTCCTCTTTTCTTCGCGCACGATCATATTCAAACATTTGTTCGCAGCATTCATGTTTATCACATGAGCAGGTCAGGGGTCCGACTCGCACGGTCAATTGAGGCGCGTATGCTGAACTCCTATATACGGCTCGCCGTATGCCATCATCTGATGCCGCTTTCGCGGCCGACAAGATTAAGGGGTTTCATGAAGGAACTTGAAGAGCGCATTGCGCAACAAGGTACCGTCAAGCCCGGCAATGTGCTGAAAGTGGACGCGTTCCTCAACCATCAGTGCGATGTCGAGCTGTTCGACCATATGGGCGCCGCCTGGGCCGAGCATTTCAAGGGCAAGACCATCGATAAGATTCTGACCATTGAGGCTTCCGGCATTGGCATCGCCTGTGTCGTGGCCCGTCATTTCGGCAATGTCCCGGTGGTGTTCGCCAAGAAGGCGCAGTCCATCAATCTTGACGGCGACCAGTACACGACCACCGTGTATTCCTTCACCAAGCAGAAGGAGTTCCCTGTCATCGTGTCCAAGCGCTATCTCAATGAAGGCGACCACGTGCTGCTGATCGACGATTTCCTTGCCAACGGCAAGGCGTTAAAAGGCCTGATCGAGCTGTGCCATGAGGCCGGAGCCACTGTGGAAGGCATCGGCATCGCAGTGGAAAAGGGCTTCCAAGGCGGTGGCGACCAGCTGCGTGAGGAAGGGTACGACGTCGATTCCCTGGCAATCGTCGAATCGATGGATCCGGAAAACGGCACCATCGAATTCCGCTCCTGATTTTTTCAGTACGCTCAAACGATTATAAGAGAGGATGTAACAGTTGAGCGAAGAGAAGAACACAGAGAAAACCGAAAAAAAGACAAAGGCAAAAGACACTAAAAAAGGCGTGTCTTTTGAGGTGTTGAGCAGTCTTGACGCACCGGTGTCGTTCTGGAAGGGCATTCCGTTCGGCCTGCAGCACGTCATGGCCATGTTCGTGGCGAATCTCGCGCCTATCTTCTTGGTGGCCACGGCCGCCAAGATGGATGCCGCGCAGTCCGCCGCCATCATTCAGGCCGGCCTGCTGGTCGCAGGTCTCGGCACCTGCCTGCAGCTGTACGGTGTGTGGCTGATTGGTTCCCGTCTGCCGATGGTCACCGGCATTTCCTTCACCTACGTCGCGGCCGCCATGTCGATCGCGCAGCATCAGGGTTATGGCGCAGTCGCCGGCGCCGTGGTGCTTGGCGGCCTGTTGGAGGTCGTGCTTGGTTTGACGGCCAAGTATTGGCGTCGTTTCGTTCCGCCGATCGTTTCCGCGATTGTCGTCACCTCGATTGGTTTTTCGCTCCTGTCCGTCGGCGCCACGAGCTTCGGCGGCGGTTCCGGCGCGAAGGATTTCGGCAGCTGGCAGAATCTGACGCTTGGCCTGATTTCGCTGGTGGCTTGCCTTGCGTTCCAGCTGCTCATGAAGGGCACCGCCAAGCAGCTTTCCGTGCTGTTCGGCCTTGTCGTGGGCTATGTGGTCGCGATTTTCATGGGAAAGGTCGATTTCTCCGGTTTCACCAATCTGCAGGTCGTGTCGGTGCCGCATTTCATGCCGTTCAAGCTTGAGTTTGATCCGGGCGCGATTATCTCCTTCGCTCTGCTGTATGTCGTTTCCTCGGTTGAGGTGTTGGGCGACACAGCGGCGCTTACCAAGGTCGGTCTCGACCGTCAACCCACCGACAAGGAAACCGCCGGAGCTATTGCCGGCGACGGTTTGATCTCCTCCGTGTCCGGTTTGTTCGGCTGCCTGCCATTGACTTCGTTCGCGCAGAACATCGGTCTGGTGGCGATGACCAAGGTGGTCAACCGCAAGGTGATTCTTTCCGGCGGTCTGATTTTGGTGCTTGCCAGCTTCGTTCCGGCCGTTGCAGAGGTCTTCAACTCCCTGCCGCAGGCTGTGCTTGGCGGCTGCACCATCATGATGTTCGGCAATATCATCCTGTCCGGATTCCAGATGATTTCCGAGGCCGGTTACACGCAGCGCAACATCACCATCGCCGCGTTGAGCCTGACCATTGGCATCGGTTTCACCCAGGTCGGCGACATTTTCGCCAACTTCCCGGCGCTGTTCCAGTCCATCTTCGCTTCCAACTGCATCGCGGTGTCGTTCGTGGTGGCTGTGATTCTCAACGCCGTTCTGCCTAGCGAGGAGCACTTCCTGTCCGCTCCTCAGCATCAGGAGGCCTGATTTCCCTAATATCGGCATCGTCCGCATATGAATGATCCCCATTCCGATTTCCACGGAATGGGGATCATTCATATGCGACGGCATGTGGCGGACCTCGTATGGAAGTCGTCAACGCATCAATCAGTGCCCTTGCTTGATCCAAGCGGCGATTGAATCCTTGACCGCCTGCGCGTAGATCGTATTGGACATTCCCGGATGGATGCCATCTCCGGCAAGTTCGTCAGCATGCTGGGAAATGGTCCCGTCCCAATCGACCAGTACGACGTTGTTGGAATGCGCCGCGGCGAATTGCTTCAACACGGCATTGGTGCCGGGAACCCATGAAACGGGAGCGTGCGCGTTAATGAGCACCAGCACATGATCGGGGCCGACATCATTCAGCAGATCGTCAAGCTGATCATTGGTCACCACGGAGTTGGTGGCAAGTCCCACCAAGACCCAGGGGCGCAGATTTCCTTGCGCTTTCAATTGATCGACAAGACCCTGTCCCTTCGCCATCGACCGTGAGACTTCGGCATCCACAATGATGTTGGGGAACGTGTCTTGCAATCCTTTGCTGGACGCCAGCATCACCGAATCTCCGATGGCGGCCATTTGCGAACCATCCGGCATCTTATGCCGTGGCTTCCTTGGCATCGGTGTTCGGCGTCGTTCCAAAGCGGCATGATTGCGTTGCTGCAACAGCCTGGAACTGATACCCAAGGATTGCGCCACACTGGTTTGTTCCGATGCCGTCGCCACAGCGTATCCGCAGAAGCTCCATGAGCATGCCAGCACCACGACCGTGGATATCAGACGGCCGCAATGCTCGGCTTCGTCTCCACTGATCGGACGAATCAACGCGATGAATCCCGCACGAGCGACTGGCTTCTCGAACAGTCGCCAAGATGCGAACGCGAACAGCACGGTGAGGATGAAGGTGAAGGACAGCAGCCTGTCGGCATGCCATGCGCCCCACTGGGGCAGCAGGGATCTCAGCAGCAGCCATAATGGCCAATGCCACAGATAAATGCCATACGAATAATGGCCCAAAGCGGCAAGCGGCTTGAACACAAGCAGATCCTGCATCCAGGATCCGAATGGTATGGTTCCTGCGATCAGCACCACAGCAAGCACGGAGGCGACGAAGATACCGCCATGGAACGCCGCTGGGCCTTGAGTGATATGCCGCATCATCCACAGCAATGCCAGCAATGAGCCAAAGGCAACTATCGGGCCGAATTGAATCCATATCTTATGGAATCGTTCCATTATCCGCGATTCATTGGCTCGCCCATGCTCATGTCTGAGAATCGGCAGTATCCAAGCCAGCGCGGCACCGAGCCATAGGCCCATGGCGTGCGTGTCGGTGCCGAAATACACACGTGTGGGGTCAGCGCCAGAGTGGTATAGCAGTCCCATGGATACCGCGCTTGCTCCGGCAAGGGCTGTCAGTATGCATACCGGAGCCCATCTGATGATGATTTTTCGCAGCAGCAAAACCACGAATGGAGCGATCAGATAAAACTGCATGAGCAACGACATGAACCATAGGTGACGGAATATGTCAGGGTTCATCTGGGAGAAATAGCTGGCTCCGCTGCTGATGGCATACCAGTTGTAGCATCCCAGAAGCACGGTCATGATCTGGTTCCGGATGCCGACAAGCATGTCGCGGTTCACCAGCCATGCCAACGTCGCCGAGATCGGGATAAGAGCAAACAGCGCGGGATAAATCCGGCGGAACCGTTTGAGGAAGTACTCCCCCAGTTCCAAGCCTTTACCTGAATCGATACGATTGAGCAGCGATGAGAAAATCAGGAAACCGGAGATGGTGAAGAACACATCCACACCGAAAAACCCGCCTTGAAGCGAAAGCTCATCGCAGTGATACAGCACAATCGCAATAAGGGCTATGCCTTTAAGCCCGTCCAAACCGACGAAACGTCGTTTAGCAGCCACGAATAACCAACCGTTCTCTCTTACATCATTGCACGGTACAGTGCAACCTGTCGTATCGTACTACCAAGCAATCCCTTGCGAATCGCGGAAAAGGGGGCCCAACGCACTGCGCCGCCGTGCCTGATTGACCGATGATATCGATTATCAGGCACGGCGGCGCAGATTCATACCGTTTGCCGTCACGTTCCTCTACCAGCCGAAACGTGACACGTCACTCACTTGGAGAAGACGTTGCCGTAGGAGTCCTTGCCTTCTTCTGCGATGGCGGCGGACTTGCGGGCGATGGCCAGCTCCTCGTTGGTCGGGATGACGCAGATGGTGACTGCGGAATCCGGGGTGGAGATGATGCGCGGTTCCTTGGAACGGGTCGCGTTCTTCTCCTCATCCAGCTTGACGCCGAACGGAGCGAGCTTGTCGCAGACCATCTTGCGCACGACGTCATCGTTCTCGCCAACGCCTGCGGTGAAGGTGATCACGTCGACGCCACCCATCTGAGCGGTGTAGTTGCCGATGTAGCCGACGATGCGGTGCACGTAGATGTCGAGAGCCAGCTTGGCGTCCTCGTTGCCCTCTTCGACCAGACGATGCACTTCACGCAGGTCGCCGAAGCCGGTCAGACCCATCATGCCGGAACGCTTGTTGAACAGGGTGTCCAGTTCGTCCACGCTCATGTGGGCGTTGCGAATCAGGTGGAAGACGACGGCCGGATCGATGTCGCCGGTACGGCCACCCATCACGAGGCCTTCCAGCGGGGTCAGACCCATGGAGGTCTCAACCGGCTTGCCGGAGATTTCGGCGGAGGCGGAAGCACCGTTGCCGATGTGCAGCACGATCTGCTTGAGGCCTTCGGCCGGCTTGCCGATGACGGACGGCACGACGGAGGAGATGAACTCGTGGGAGGTGCCATGGGCGCCGTAACGGCGGATGTGGTACTGCTGGGCGACTTCCTTGTTCAGCGCGTAGGTGCTGGAAGCCTTCGGCAGCTGGAAGAAGAAGGAGGAATCGAACACGAAGATCTGCGGAACATCCGGCAGCAGGGAGCGCATGACCTCAGCGCCCTTGGCCTCCGGACCGTTGTGCAGCGGGGCGAGCACGGCGAGGTCCTTGACCTGGCCGATGGTCTTGTCGTTGACCAGAGCCGGCTTCGGGAAAATGGAACCACCCTGCACCACGCGATGGCCGACGGCCACGATGCCTGCGTCGGCGAGCTTCGGGCCGAACTCGTCGAAGAAGCCGAGCACGCGCTTCAGACCCTGCTCATGGTCGTGAATCGGCTCTTCGAGCTCATGCTTCTCGCCGTTGTACTCGTGCTTGTAATGACCGTCAACCGGCTCGCCGATCTTCTCGACCAGACCGGAAGCGATACCTTCGCCGGTTTCAAGATCAACCAGCTGATACTTGATAGAGCTGGAACCGGAATTGATGACAAGGACGGTTTTCGCCATTGTGGGCATCCTCCATGTGTTAATCGATGTGCCGCTTACGCGACTTTCCAAAACCTTAGATTACTCGTTGCTTGCTACAAAATGCCCGATTACTGGGCTTCGATGGCGGTCAGGGCGATGGTGTTGATGATGTCCTGGACCGTGGCGCCACGGCTCAGATCGTTCACCGGGCGGTTGAGACCCTGCAGCACCGGCCCGACGGCGGCCGCTCCCGAGGAACGCTGTACCGCCTTGTATGCGATGTTGCCCGCGCACAGATCCGGGAATACGAACACATTGACATGGCCCGCCACCGGATCGCCCTTGGCTTTGGTCGCGGCCACGGTCGGAGACCATGCCGCGTCGAACTGGATCGATCCGACCACCGCAAGGTCGGGAGCCTTGTCTTTGACGATGGTGGTGGCTTCCTCGACGAGGTCGACGTCGGGTCCTTTTCCGGAGCCCAGCGTGGAATAGGACAGCATGCCCACCTTCGGTTCAAGGCCGAACGCCTTGGCCGTTTCGGCGGATTGGATCGCGATTTCGGCGAGCTGCTCGGCATTGGGGTTAAGGTTGATGGCACAGTCGGCGAACACGGCGACATGGTCCTTGAAACACATCAGGAACGCTCCGGATACCAACGATGTTCCTGGCTTGGTCTTGATGACCTGCAGGGCCGGACGCACGGTATTGGCCGTGGAGTTGACGGAACCGGACACGAGGCCGTCCGCCATGCCCATCACCACAAGCATGGTGCCGAAATAGCTGTCATCGGCCAGCTGTTTGCGCGCCTGCTCTTCGGTCATGCCTTTCTTGGCGCGCAGCTCGCACAGCTTCGCCACCATGGGTTCCAACACCGTTTCATCATCCTTGGCTTGGAATTTCGCCTTGCCAAGCGATTTCAATCCCAATTCCTGACCACGGGCGAGAATGGCGTTTTCGTCTCCGACGATGATCAGATCGACGATGTCGCGTTCCAGCAGATAATCGGCGGCTTTGATGATGCGATCCTCGTTGCCCTCCGGCAGCACGATGGTCTTCTTGTCCGCCTTCGCCTTGCCCAGCAGACCGTATTGGAAAGCATAGGGTGTGGTCGGGGCGTCGAATGGCGATTCGAGTGCCGCGGTCAGTTCCGCGGCGTCGACGTTCGTCGCGAACGCTTCGTCTGCCTTGCTGATGGCGTCATCGTCGTTGAAATCGACGGCAGGTAGCGTCCACACCGGCACCGGGTAGTCGACGAAGCATGCTTTGAGCGGATCCGGCTGCGTGTCGTCACACCCAGTAATGAACACGCCGACGACTTTGCTCCCGGCGTCTTCGATGACCTTGGTGGATGCCTCAACCGTGCTTTTGACTTGTTCCGGTGTGCGTTCGATAGTGCATACGGCCAGCAGGACCGGCGATTGGAGGTCTGCCGCGAAGTCAGCGTTGAAAGAGAACATCGCGGGATCATTGACTGCTGACCTGTCGGTGCCGACAATCACCATGGCATCCGGTCGGGCTGTTTCTACGGCTTGGGTGTAGGCCGCAACGATATCCGCCCGCGAACCTTCCTTATCGTTACGAGCGCGCTTGGGGCACACGCCGACGGACTGTTCCCGGCTCAAACCGGCATTGGAAGCTTCGATCAGCACGTCCGTGAAGGTGTCTTTTCTGCAGACCGCCGGACGGAACACTCCGGTCTTGCCGGCTGCGGCAAGTGTCTTGGTGACTCCAAGGGCGACAACATTACGGCCGTTAGCCGCTTCGGGACTGATGATGGTGACGCTGGTAAAACTCACGGTGTCTCCTATGTACTTCACATTATTCGGGTGCGATACCACATCGTTCGCACAATGAGCAATTGTAATGTGCAAACGGTAACTGACACGCGCTAGCGGTTTTGCTGTTTTAAGCCAAGCATATCGCACCGTAATACGAAAAAGCCCCAAGGGAACAATCCCTTGGGGCTTTTATCAAGCAATCAGGCCAAATAGCCTAGGCTCACTCGTTATCGCCAGCGGTTGCGGCGGTAGCGGAGACAGCACCCTGCTTGTTGGTGTTGACACCGGAGTAGACCCAGTCGGTGTAATCCGGGTGATCGTAGCCGTTGTCGACAGCGAACTGGAAGGCTTCCTGACGGAAGGCCTCGAGCTCGTTGATCTTGTCGGCGTACTTGTCAGCGTCGATCATGCGCAGAGCTTCAGCCTGGAGCTCGTAGCGATCGATGTTGTTCACGCGAACCATGTCGTACGGGGTGGTGGTGGAGCCCTGTTCCTCGTAGCCGTGAACGTTGAAGTTGTCGTGGTTCGGGCGATCGTAGATCAGACCACGCACGTCGCGGGCATAGGAGTGGTAAGCGAACAGGACCGGCTTGTCCTCGGTGAACAGCTCAGCGAACTCCTCATCGGAGAGGGCCTCGTTGTTCTCCTTGGCGGACTGCAGCTTGACCAGGTCAACCACGTTGACGACCTTGAACTTGATGCCCATGGCGTCCAGCTTGTCGGCAGCGGCCATGATTTCCTGAGTCGGAACATCACCGGTGGCGGCGAGCACGATCTGAGCCTCATCGTTGGACTTCACGTTGGAAGCCCACTTCCACTCGGCAGCACCCTTCTCGAGCTCGGCGCGAGCTTCGTCCAGGGTCAGCCAGGTGGCGGCCGGCTGCTTGCCGGCGATGATGGCGTTGATCTTGTTGGTGGACTTGTAGCACTTCTCAGCCACAGCGAGCAGCATGTTGGAATCCACCGGGAAGTAGATGCCGATCACGTGATCGTTGTTGAAGCACTTGTTCAGCAGGACGGAGGTGACACCCGGATCCTGGTGGGAGAAGCCGTTGTGATCCTGACGCCACACGTGGGAGGAGACGAGCAGGTTCATGGAGGAGATCGGCTTGCGCCACGGAATCTCGCGGACGGTAGCCTCGAGCCACTTGGCGTGCTGGTTCAGCATGGAGTCGATCACGTGCACGAAGGACTCATAGGAGCTCCAGATGCCGTGACGGCCGGTCAGCAGGTAGCCCTCGAGGAAGCCTTCCATCTGGTGCTCGGAAAGCTGCTCGGTGACCTGGCCGGTGACAGCCATGTGCTCGTCGACCTGAGCGGACAGGTAGCCGGCGTCCCACTGCTTGTTGGTGACGTCGTAAGCGGCCTGCAGACGGTTAGAAGCGGTCTCATCCGGTCCGAAGATACGGAAGGAGTCCGGGTTGTTCTTGATGATGTCGCGGGTGTAGACGCCCAGACGACGGGTGGCCTCGAGCTGGCCCCAGCCGTGGCCGTACTCGGCGACTTCCTTGACCTCGTAGTCTTCCAGCTTCGGCAGCTTCAGCTCTTCGCGGATGCGGCCACCGTTGGCGTTCGGGTTCTCACCGATGCGCAGTTCGCCGGTCGGCATGAAGGCGGTGACTTCCGGCTTCACGGCGCCGTTCTCGTCGCGGTTCATCACCAGACGTCCGCGGTGGCGTGCTGCTACGTGCAGTGTGGTCTTGCGGTTCTCGGGATACTGCTCAGTGCTCTTCGGTGTGAAGTACTCCTTCCAGGTGGTCTTCATACCTACGGCGAGAGTCTTCACAGCAGCTCCGATTTCTCCGAAATATGATTTTTTGTTTTCTTCCATTGTTTTAATGATGTGTTTTTAGAAGTGCCAACCGAATGCCACAACTACAGTCATGAGAATCAAGTTGATAAGACACAAAGGCATCAAGTACTTCCACTCGAGCTTCAGTATCTGGTCGACACGCAGACGCGGGAATGTCCAGCGCACCCACATGAGCAGCCATACTACGGCGAATGTCTTTCCGAGGAACCATACGATGCCGGGGATGAAGTTGAGCACGTTGTCTACTGCCTCAACGCCGATGTTGAACGGAGCCCAGCCGCCGAGGAACACTGTGGTGGCGATTGCCGAAACTAC
>OMFP01000853.1_pt1 | contig 11721 bp, 10 predicted proteins | sample 1674221 | NCBI WGS metagenome assembly OMFP01 (sample SAMEA103958152, study PRJEB25191) | human gut metagenome | biome: human-associated habitat [ENVO:00009003]; feature: intestine environment [ENVO:2100002]; material: feces | place: Germany | collected 2013/2015
CGCCGCTGGCGAATAGGGTGGGAACGCCCCGGTAAGCGGCGGCATGGGCGTACATCTCGAATTCTCCCCACAGCGCGCCATTGACCGTAAGGCGGAAAATGCGGGAGCTTACCATCGTGTGGGACGTGGGATTTCCGGGGGCAGAGGCGGCATCGTGAAAGCCGACCATCAGCACACCGTCATAGCTCTCGTCAAAAATACCGGTAAGGCCCACAATATCGTGGGTGATCCCCCGAAGGAGACGGGCGTCTCTGGGGAGCAGGGCGCAGTCGATGTTGCAGCCGTCTCCGTGCATATCCTCTATGACGACCTCATCGGCTCCGCCGGAGAAAAGGCCGCGGGCCGCAGCGGCGGCCTCTAACGCCATTTCCCGCGCCATAGGCGCATAGCAGGCGTTAGCCGAACGAGCCTCGTCCCAGCAGGCCAAAGACGCCACACCTTCAATGTCACAAAGAATGTAAAATTTCATGCTTGAGCCCTCCTTTATCAGAAGCGTAATCATAATAAATGCAGAGACATGGGGATCGGGAAGTATTGGGCAAAATGTCTGGGATCCGCCAATAGCTGCTGTTAAATTGGATGTGCTTGGCCGGTCGCTTTACACGTCGAGACGTCAGAGCGTCCCGCTTGCGGGTAAAGCACCGCGGCGGAAGGTCATGCCGTTTCGCTGCGGATACGCCGCAGGTAGCGGTAGACCGTGGGTTCGGAGATGTGCAGCTCCCTGGCGACCTGCCCGACGGAGCCCTTGGTCTGGAATACTCCCTGCGCTTCCAGAGAGCGGAGTATCTCCAGCTTGTCGGCGGTATGCATGGCATTGGAGGGAATACCATAGCCGAGGATGGTGGAGTGGATCAGATTGCTGGACAGCTCCGGGATGGAATCGTCCAGGTCTTCGGTATAGGCGGAGCTCTCCTCCTCTTGCGGAAGAGAAAAGGAATGGAGCAGGTTGGAGAGATGCTCCGAGAGCACCAAAATATCCTCCACATCGTGGTTCACGCAAATCAGTCCCACCAACTGGCCCTTTTCCTTAATGAAATAGGTGGAAGAGACGAAACGCTTGCCTCCCCGGGTACGGCCCTCATAGTTGGCCACATAGTCGTGCTCCTTATAGGCTCCGGTTCGCAGCAGTTCCTTGGCCAACTCCGTCATGGGGTCACCCACGCGGCGGCCGCTGAGATGCTCGTTGCAGGCGGCAATCACCGAGCGCTCCGGCGTGGAAACGTCGTGGAGGATGATCTCATAATTCTTCCCGCAGATCTCCCCCATGAATTTCACCAAGGGAATGTATCGCTCAAGACTGGCGTAGTTGCTCACTGTATCCCTACTTTCTCAACAATAATCCTTGCCTGATAAAAAACTGTTACATGGCGCTGCTGAAAATCAGTATATCAAAGATAAATGGATAAATCAACACCTAATATGCTGGAAAGCGGCGGGGATATAACATTTTTTTGCAGAGTGAGGTGAAAAGAGCCTTCAGGACAGCGATTTAGACAAAAATTTATCAGACTTCTTGGCACTTATGCGGGATTGACAAGGGCGGTGTGATAAATTATAATCAGGAATGTAACAAAGTTATCAGAAGGGAGGCTCAAGGTCACCCCCGCATTCTATTTTTAAGGAGGTATTTGTATTGGAAGCTGCAAACTACGGTATCTTGTCATTGATTCCCCTTGCGCTTACCCTGCTGCTGGCATTTTGGAAGAAGGACGCGGTCTTTGCCCTGTTCATGGGCTGTCTCTCCGGCGTTCTGCTGCTGGGGCATGACCCCGCCTTCGGCTTCTCCGCTCTGGCGAAGGAGGCTCTGGGCAACGAGGACTTCATCTGGATCCTGCTGATCCAGGTATTCATCGGCATTATGATCGCGTTCTTCATGAAGGCGGGCGTGGTCAAGGCGTTCGCGGAGATGATCGCCGGAAAGGTGAAATCCCCCCGCAGCGTGAAGCTGGCCACCTGGTTCATCGGTCTGTTCACCATCGACGACTACATGAGCCCTCTGCTGCGCGGCGTGGTCATGCGTCCCCTGACGGATGAGATGCGCGTGCCCAGAGAGAAGCTGGCCTTCATCCTCGACTCCACCTGCGCCTCCGTGTGCACCCTGATGCCCTTTATGGCATGGGGCGCCTACGTGGCCGGTCTGGTGGCGGATCTGGGCGGCCCTGTGACCTCCAATGAGCAGGGCGTAAGCGTCTACATCAGCGCCATCCCCTTTAACTTCTACGCGATTCTGATGGTGCTCATCACGCTGCTCTCCGCACTGGAGATCTTCCCCGACTTCGGGCCTATGCGCAAGGCGGAGCAGCGCGCCCGCACCACCGGCAAGCTGCTGCGTGACGGTGCCGTCCCCATGATGGGCACCGAGCTGGAGGAGCTGCAGAAGGGCAACGACAGCGATGTGAAGCCCAACGTCATGCTGGACTTCCTGGTCCCCATCATGATCCTGGTAGCCACCGCCATCTGGACGTACATCGCCAAGGGCGGCGTGAAGATCCTGGAGTGCTTCATCATCACCGTGATCTACATGGCCATTGAGCTGAGCATCCGTAAGGTGTTCAAGAGCGTGACCGATCTGGTGAACACCGCCGTGCAGGGCATGAAGAGTGTCATGTCCGCCACGCTGATCCTGGCCCTGGCCTACTGCATCAACACCATCACCAAGTCCATGGGCGCAGCCGACTTCCTGCTGGGTGTCTGCGAGAGCTGGATGACCCCCGCCCTGTTCCTGTCTGTGACCTTCATCGCGGGCGCCGTGATCTCTTTCTTCACTGGCTCCTCCTGGGGCACCTTCGCCATCTGCATTCCCATCGCTGTTCCCATGGCTTACTCCTTCACCGGCGGTCAGCTGGGTACGCTGGTCTACGCCGCTGTGGGCGCCGTTGTCAGCGGCGGTCTGTTCGGCGACCATTGCTCCCCCGTTTCCGACACCACGGTGCTCTCCTCTCTGGGCGCCGCCTGCGACCACATTGACCACGTCCGCACCCAGCTCCCCTATGCGCTGCTGGCGGCGGCAGTGTCCATGATTCTGTGGGTCGTCGTTGCAATGGTTGGTGGCGCTGCATGAGATACGATTTTGATACCCCCATCAATCGCAGAAATACCTTCTCCTTTAAGTGGGACTGCGATATGGATTATTTCGGCCGGGACGATGTGATCCCCATGTGGGTGGCGGACATGGATTTTGCCTGCGCCCCCTGCATCGTAGAGGCCGTACAGAAGCGCGCCGCCCACCCGGTTTACGGCTACGGCGTGCGCCAGCAGCCCTATTATGACGCGGTGATGGGCTGGCTGAAAAAGCGCCACGGCTTTGAGGTCAACTATGAGCATCTGGCCTTTGCACCTCCCGGCGTGATCTACGCCATGAACGTGGTGCTGCGCATCCTCACCAAGCCCGGCGACAGGGTCATGGTCCCCATGCCCAACTACGACCCGCTGTTTGACATGGTCACCCGGGGCGGCCGGAAGCTGGTAGAGACGCCGCTGGTCTGGAAGGATGGACGCTACACCTTCGACTTTGCCGACATGGAGGCCAAGGCAGCCTCCGGCGTGAAGGTACTGGTGCTCTCCAGCCCCCACAACCCCACCGGCCGGGTATGGACCCGTCAGGAGCTGGAGGGCGTGGCGGAGATCTGTCTGCGGCACAACATCTTCATGCTGGTGGACGAGATCCACTGCGACTTCGTGCCGCCGGAGCATCCTCACACCACCTTTGGCCTGCTGGGCGAGGAGGTACTGCGCCATTCCATGGTCTGCTACTCCTCCAACAAGGGCTTCAATCTGGGCGGACTGGGTATGGCCACTCTCGTGCTGGCAGACGACGACCTGCGGTGCAAGTTCAACGAGGAGATGTCCATTGCCCAGACACGGCTGGACAACATCTTCGGCATGGCAGCCCTCATAGCCGCCTACAACGACGGCGAGGAGTGGCTGGATCAGGCCATCGCCTATGTGTCCGACAACAAGGCGTATCTGGAGCAGTTCCTGCGGGAGCGCATTCCCCAGATCCGCATGATCCCCTCCGAGGGTACGTATCTGGTCTGGCTGGACTGCTCCCAGCTGCCCTACCGGGGCATGGCCCTGGAGCACTTCATGATCAACGAGGCCAAGGTGGCGTTCTGCGCCGGCTATGAGTTCGGCGAGCAGGGAGAGGCCTTCCTGCGCATGAACGTGGCCTGCCCCAGGTGTACCCTGACAAAGGCTCTGGAGCAGATGGAAAAGGCGATCAACGGTCTGTCGCTTCAGTGATACCTGTAAACGACGCACCTTGTGAGATAAGAAATTTTTTAAAGGAGAAACAGCTATGAAAAAGAGAACCATCGCAATGTTCCTGTCCGTAGCTCTGTGTCTCTCGGTGGCCTTGACCGGCTGTGGGGCAGACAAATCGCAGCAGAGCAACCCCTCTGATGACGGCAAAAAGAGCCTGACCATCGCGGTGCTGAATGATGTTGTCTCGCTGGACCCCGCGGTAAAGGACAGCGGCATCGAGATGCAGATGGCGTCTCACCTGTACGACGCTCTGGTGGACTATAATGCAGATCTGAGCAGGAAGCCCGGTCTGGCAGAGAGCTGGACTGTTCTGGATGACGGCGTGACGTGGGAGTTCAAGCTCCGCCAGGGCGTGAAGTTCTCCAACGGAAACGACTTCAATGCCGATGACGTGGTCTTCAGCTTTGAGCGCATCCTCAACGATCCTACTCTGGAGATGGGCGTGTACCTCATGCGTCTTCAGGAGGTCAAGAAGGTGGATGATTACACCGTGCAGCTGGTGACCAAGATCCCCTATCCCGTGTTTGACGGCAGCCTGGTCCATATCATGATGCTTGACAAGGAGACCTGTGAGGGACTTACCAGCGAGGAGATCGCCGCGAACCCCGTGGGTACCGGCCGGTATCGTCTGGTGGAGCATGTAAAGGAATCCTATATCAAGCTGGTCCGCAACGACGAGTATTGGGGCGAGCTGCCTGATGCAGAGACCGTGGAGTTCCGTGTGATCGCCAATGCAGCTACCCGCACCACCGCTCTCATCAACGGAGAGGTGGACTTTATCTCCAACATCCCTGTGATGGACGTGAACCGCCTGGAGAACGACCCCAACGTCCAGGTCATTACCAATCCCAGCCTGTCCTGCAACTACATGGGCTTTGATCAGCTCAATGAGCATGGCTCTGCCGGCACCGACGATCCCAACCCGCTCCTCAATGTGAAGGTTCGTCAGGCCATTTACCACGCCATTGACATTCAGACGATCATCGATACCGTCATGAACGGCTACGCCACCGTGGCCAACTCCTATATGCCCAGCATCTGTGTGGGATATAATGCCGACGCGGAGCGTCCCGCCTACGATCCCGAGCTTGCCAAGCAGCTTCTGGCGGAGGCTGGCTATCCCGATGGCTTCTATCTCCGCATCGATGCCCGCAACGACAGTGACGTGAACGCCGATCAGGTGTCTCAGGCCATTGCCAGCTATCTGGAGAAGGTGGGCATCAAGGCCGAGGTGAACCTGCTGCCTCGCGCCTCCTTCTATGAGAAGACAAGCGCAGAGAACCTCCAGTCCTCCTTCTTCATGGCGGGCTGGGGCGACAGCTCCGGCGAGGGCATGGTCATCTTCAACGATATGCTCTATACCTACGACGGCAAGCCCGGCATGGGCGAAGGCAACCGAGGCCATTACAGCAATGCCGAGGTGGATGCGCTGCTGGATCAGGCATCTGTTGAGCCCGATCAGGCCAAGCGTGCAGCGCTGGTGGAGCAGGTGGATCAGATCGCCCGGGACGAGGCCGCCTACATCCCCCTGTTCTTCAAGCACAATATCTTCGGCGTGCGCGCCGGCATTCAGTACACCCCCAGTTGCGATGACCATATTCTGGCTTGGGACTTCACCTTCTAAGCGTACATAAGAACAGTTAATGGGAGGAGGCAGAAGGGGATCTTCCCTTCTGCCTCCCGCCAAAAGGGTGTAAGCCCGTAAATGAGGTGTTACCGTGTTCAAGTATTTCCTGAAGCGGCTGGCGCAAATGCTAGTTACACTTTTCATTGTGTCCGTTCTGGTATTTGTTCTGGCCAACTTTATTGGCGATCCCGTCAATATGCTGGTCTCGCCCAAGGCTCCGCCTGAGGTTCGAGAGCAGGTTCGAGAAGAACTGGGGCTCAACAGACCGATCCTGGAGCAATATGTATCGTTTGTTACCAATGCGGTCAAGGGGGATTTCGGCAAGTCCTATATCTATAAGGTGGACGTGCTCTCTCTGATTGCCCAGCGGGTACCTGCTACGCTGGAGCTGGTTTTTGTATCAGTCGTGCTGGCGCTGGTTATCTCTATCCCGCTGGGCGTATATGCGGGCGCTTTTCCCAAACGAAAATCCAGCACATTGGTGATGGGAGGCTCCATTCTGGGCATTTCCCTGCCATCCTTCTTCATTGGCATCATGCTGATCTACATCTTCTCTCTGAAGCTGCACTGGTTCCCCTCCTCGGGACGGGGCGCGACCGCGCCGTTTCTGGGGATGAATTTCAGCCTGTTTACGCCCGGTGGACTTAAGTACATCATCCTGCCGGCCTTTACGCTGTCTGTGACCAACATCGCGTCTCTGGTGCGCCTTACCCGCGCCGGTGTAATGGAGAATATGCGGCAGGATTATATCAAATTTGCCCGAGCCAAAGGTGTGTCTACCCGGAAGGTCCTCTTTGGACACGCCCTGAAAAATGCCTTGATCCCGGTTATTACGGTGTTCGGTATGGAAATCGGTTCCCTTATCGCCTTTACGACGGTGACGGAGACCATCTTCTCCTGGCCGGGACTCGGCAAGCTTCTCATCGACTCCATTAACTCGGTGGATCGGCCGGTCATTGTGGCCTATCTGATCCTGACTACGGTGTTGTTTGTGTTTATCAATTTTGTGGTCGACCTTCTGTATACAGTCATCGACCCGAGAATCCAATTCAGGTGATGCGCTATGGATGAAATGAAAAAAAGGGGCGCGACCCCCAACAAGAGCTTGTTCCGGCGCATTGCTGAGTCTGAGTTCTTTCATAATTACAAGCGCAGTCCGTCCGCTATCGTCGGTACGGTGATCGTGGTACTGGTACTGTTCATTGCCCTTTTCGGGCCGTTGTTTGCTCCGCAGAACCCCTATGATGTAGCCTCTCTTTCCCTCACGGATTCCTACAAACCGCCTGCATGGGAGGCGGGAGGTGACGCCCGGTTTATTTTCGGTACCGACAGTCAGGGACGGGATATTTTCAGCTCTCTTATTTACGGAAGCCGTATCTCCCTCTTTATCGGCGTTGTAGGTACGCTGCTGGCCTGCGCCGTAGGTATCACGCTGGGACTGATTTCGGGCTATTTTGGCGGGAGAGTAGACGCTGTCATCATGCGTTTGGCAGATATCCTGCTCTCTTTTCCCGATATCCTCGTGGCCCTCTTCATCATGACCATGTTTGGACGGGGTGTAAGCAAGCTGCTGGTCGTATTTACGATCATCGGATGTGTCACATACGTCCGTACCGTCCGCGCCGAGGTGCTGACGGTGAAGCAGATGGAATATGTAGATGCGGCCAGAGTCATCGGTATCCCCAATATCCTGATCATCGCCAAGCATGTGCTGCCCAACGTAATGACAACCGTCATCGTTATTTCCACGATGAAGGTGGGCGGCCTTATTCTGGCGGAAGCCACGCTGAGCTTTCTGGGCGCAGGCGTTCCGGTCACGGAACCCTCTCTGGGCATGCTGGTCAAGAACGGCTTCGACGTGCTGTTCAGCGGATACTGGTGGATCGCGGTGATGCCGGGTCTCTACATCATGCTGATCGTGTTTGGAATCAATCTTTTGGGAGATTTCCTGCGCGATGAGTTCAATCCTAAGCTGAAGTAAGGGGGGAGCGAGATGAGCGAAACACTGCTGCAGGTGGAAAACCTGCGAACCTATTTCCACACTTTCCGCGGTGTAGTCAAGGCGGTGGACGGCATTAGCTTTTCCCTGGATGAGGGACAGGTGCTGGGCATCGTGGGCGAGTCGGGCAGCGGCAAATCCGTTAGCAGCTTTTCCATTCTGAAATTGATCGAGCCGCCCGGTGTGGTGGAATCGGAGAAAATTCTTTTCCAAGGCGAGGACATCAGCAAAAAGAGCGAACGGGAAATGATGAAAATCAGAGGCAAGGCGATCTCCATGGTGTTCCAGGATCCGATGACCTCCCTCAACCCGACCTACACCATCGGCCACCAGCTGATGGAAGCCATTACCCTGCACACCGACCGCAACCGCAAGCAGGCGTGGGACCGCGCGGTCGAGATGCTCCGCCTCGTCAATGTCAACGAGCCGGAAAAGCGCATGAAGCAGTATCCCTATGAATTCTCCGGCGGCATGCGCCAGCGCGTCATGATTGCCATGGCGCTGGCCTGCGAGCCCGATATCCTGATCGCCGACGAGCCCACCACCGCGCTCGACGTCACCATCCAGGCGCAGATTTTGGACCTCATGAAGTCTCTGCAGAAGGAGCTCGGCATGGCGATCATCCTCATCACGCACGATCTTGGCGTCGTGGCCCAGATGTGCGACGAGGTCATCGTCATGTACGCCGGCTCCATCTGTGAGCAGGGCACGGCGGACGAGATCTTCTACAATCCCTGCCACGAATACACCAAGGGCCTCCTGCGCTCGATCCCCTCGGCCAGCAACGTCGGCGAAAAGCTCGAGCCGATCCATGGCACGCCGATCGACCTTCTGAATATGCCCGCCGGCTGCCCGTTCGCCCCGCGGTGTGAGGCAGCCATGAAGATCTGCCTGCGCGAACGCGCCGAGCGGATGCGGATCAACGAGGATCATCTGGCCTCGTGCTGGATGAACGTCAAAAAGGGCCTCGAGGACGGCAGCATCGAGCTTGCCGAAGACAAGGACGCGGAACGGAAGGACGGTGCCGACGCATGAAAAACGAAGCTGCACAGCCGATCGTCGAAGTACGCAATCTCAAAGAGTATTTTAACATCAACATGGGCATGTTCCGGACGAAGCCGCTCAAGGCCGTCGACAACGTGAGCTTTGCCATCCAGCCCGGCGAGACGCTGGGTCTGGTCGGCGAGTCCGGCTGCGGCAAGACCACCACCGGCCGCACCATCCTCCGTCTGTCCGGCGAAAAGACCGGCGGCCAGGTGCTGTTCAACGGCAAGGAGGTCTACGACATGACCCCCGCCGAGATGCGTGAGCTGCGCACCAAGATGCAGATCATCTTCCAGGACCCCTTCTCCTCTCTGCAGCCCCGTATGCCCGTGGGCGAGATCATCGGCGAGGCCGTCCGTGAGCACGGACTGGTCTCCAAGGAGGAGTTCGACGACTACATCGACAAGGTCATGGACGACTGCGGCCTGCAGTCCTTCCACAAGGACCGCTACCCCCACGAGTTCTCCGGCGGCCAGCGCCAGCGTATCTGCATCGCCCGCGCTCTGGCTCTGAAGCCCGAGTTCATCGTCTGCGATGAGCCCGTTTCCGCTCTGGATGTGTCCATCCAGGCCCAGATCATCAACCTGCTGAAGGAGCTCCAGGAGCAGTACAAGTTCACCTACCTGTTCATCTCCCACGACCTGTCCGTGGTGGAGCACATCTCCGACACCGTGGGCGTCATGTACCTGGGCAACCTGGTGGAATACGGCGCCACCGAGGATATCTTCAAGAATCCTCTGCACCCCTACACCAAGGCCCTGTTCTCCGCCATCCCCGTGCCGGACCCCACGGCCAAGATGAACCGCATTGTGCTGGAGGGTTCCATTCCTTCCCCCGCCAATCCCCCCGCAGGCTGCAAGTTCCACACCCGCTGTGCCCAGTGCATGGAGCAGTGCAAGACCGAGGTGCCTGAGCAGCGCGAGATCGAGCCCGGCCACTTCGTGGTCTGCCACCTGTACGACCAGAAGTAATGGCCAGGAAGGAAAAACACTGGGAGGACGACGACGGCCGCACCATAGCGGACATGTCCCAGGTGAAGCGCCCGTCGCTGTTCGGCAATCTGCCCGGCAGCGCTTACCAGCGGGAGGAGCAGCCGGAGGAGCGGGAGGAAGCCAAGAAATCTCCCCCCTGGGTTGACAATTCCCTGAGCAAGCAGGACCGGCATGCCTTCTTCTTCGGAACCATGAAGGCGTCGCTGCTGATCTGTGCGGCTTATCTGGTGGGATTCGGAGTGTTTATCCTGATTCTGACGCTTCTGTTCCGCTGACTGCGGAAAGATCAGACCCCAAAAGGGGCGTCCTCCGGCCGGAGGACGCCCCTTTTTATACGCATTATCGAAAAAATGGGAGGATTATCATGATTTCATCCATGCTGCAATACATTCAGAAAAGCCCCGACTGCTTCCACGCGGTGGAGAATCTCCGGCAGCGTCTGCTGTCCGAGGGTTACACCCAGCTGACGGCAGGGGAGTGGACCCTGACCCCCGGCGGGAAGTATTTTGTCACCAAGAACGGATCCTCGCTGATGGCCTTTCGTGTACCCCAGGACCGCCCCACGGGCTTTGTGCTGACCGCCAGCCACTCCGACTCTCCCTGCTTCCGCCTGCGGGATCACGCGGAGCTTGCCGGCGAGTTTGTCCGCCTGTCCGCCGAGCGCTACGGCGGCATGATCAACGACTGCTGGCTGGACCGCCCCCTGAGCGTGGCTGGTCGGGTGCTGGTCCGCCGGGAGAATGGCCTGGATATGCGCCTGGTGGATATGAAGAAGGACATGGCCCTGATCCCCCGGGTGGCCATCCACCTGAACCGGGACGGCAACAACGGCACCAAGTATAACCCTGCCCAGGACCTGGTGGCCCTGTACGCCGGCGGGGAGCAGAAGGGCAGCTTCGACCGGGAGATTGCCGCCGCCGCCGGGTGCCAGCCGGAGGACATCGTGGCCCGGGACCTGTTCCTGTATAACAACCAGCCCGGCACCGTCTGGGGCCCGGCAGGGGAGTTCCTGTCCGCCCCCCGGCTGGATGACCTGGCCTGCGTGTTCGCCTGCACCCAGGGCTTCCTGACCGCCCATGAGACCACCGCCATCCCGGTGCTGTGCGTGTTCGACAACGAGGAGATCGGCTCCGAGACCAAGCAGGGCGCGGCCTCCGCCTTTCTGCCGGAGACGCTGACGGCCATCACCTCCGCCCTGGGCCTTACCTCCGGGGACTATCGCCGCCTGGTGGCCAACAGCTTCCTGCTGTCCTGCGACAACGGCCATGCCCGCCACCCCAACCACCCCGAGCTGGCGGACGCCAACGAGGCCCCGGTGCTCAACGGCGGCGTGGTGGTGAAGCACTCCCCCCGCTATGCCACCGATGCCGTCTCCGCCGCCGCCTTCCAGGAGATCTGCCGCCGGGCTCAGGTGCCCACCCAGCACTACGCCAACCGTCCCGACCAGGCCGGCGGCGCCACCCTGGGGAACATCGCCAACACCAAGCTGCCGGTGAACACCGTGGACATCGGCATGGCCCAGCTGGCCATGCACTCCTGCTTCGAGACCATGGGCAGCCGGGACGTGGCCCACTTCGTCCGGGCGGTGACCGCCTGCTACGAGGCCGCCCTGACCTTCACCGACACCCAGGTGACTCTGGGCTGAGCCGCATTTTTCACCCCAAAAGAGGGCTGTCTCGTCACGAGACAGCCCTCAGCTTGTCAAAGAAAGCCTCGCAGAGTTTGCCGCCCGCAGGCGGCAAAGCAAGTTTGGTCCGTTTTTTGCGGCGGCGCCCCCCAAGGGGACTTCCGTTGGG
>OMFP01000854.1_pt1 | contig 11714 bp, 7 predicted proteins | sample 1674221 | NCBI WGS metagenome assembly OMFP01 (sample SAMEA103958152, study PRJEB25191) | human gut metagenome | biome: human-associated habitat [ENVO:00009003]; feature: intestine environment [ENVO:2100002]; material: feces | place: Germany | collected 2013/2015
CAAACTCTTCATATATGCCCATGTATTATATACATAATCATAAGGATCCATAGTTTCCAATAATTTTGGATTCTCCTTCATCTGATAATACATATTATACTTGACGGAAACCCGGCCATCCTTGCCTCCCTTAGTAGTAACCAATATTACACCGTTAGCACCACGAGCACCATAAATAGCCGTAGAAGCAGCATCTTTTAACACATCAATACTTTCGATATTGTCAGCAGGAATATCATCAATTCCACTAACTTGAACACCATCTACAATAAACAAGGGATCATTAGACTGAGTAATAGAACCACCTCCACGAATGCGAATAGACATACCTGCACCCGGACGACCGTCTTGAGAAGTCACACTCACACCAGGCAATTGTCCTTGTAAAGCCTGTGCGACATTGGCAACTGGATTAGCCGCTAATTTTTCTCCAGTAACAGAAGCGACAGAACCAGTCAAATCACGTCTTTTCACCGTACCATAACCAATAACAACGACTTCATCCAAAGTCTTGTTATCTTCTTCCAATACAATGACCAAATCTTTTCCAGATTTTACCTCTTTGGTAAGATACCCAATATAGGAAACCACTAAAGTAGCATTACTCGGAACATCCGGAATTGAAAACTTACCATCGAAATCCGTGATTGTACCATTGGTTGTTCCCTTTACCAATACATTCACACCAATCATGGGTTCGCCTGTCTTGTCTTTCACCAAACCTGTTGCGGTTTGAGCAAAAGCAACCAAACAAAGCATACTCAAAAAGAGAGTTGAGACAGCTTTTCTAGCTAATTCTTTTAGATTCATAAGATGTGTTTTTATAGTTATTAAAATGTTTTTTTAAGGTTTTGACCTTAGTTTCACTGTTGCAAAATTACGTATATAACGTTACCTTGATGTGTAGTTTTTATCTTTTTATGTGGATTTATTAGGTATTTTTTACGGGATCCAATTATTCAACACAACAAAAAAAGGAGACCTCCACCAACGTAGAAGTCTCCTTTTCAAGCAATTACAAAATCAATCTAGTCTATTGGATTCCAATTACTTTGAGTACGAAAAATAGCATCGACCGTCACCGCCTCAGCTTCTTTCTTTGTTAACTGTTTGCTCCATGCCACCCTTTCCGAAGCATTTGCGCCCTCACCGGTATTTTTATATTCCATATAACGGGCGGTTTCTTCATTAGACTGCTTACCCCAATTGTGCCATCCGGCAAGAACAATATGTTTCCCCAATTCACATTCTATAAATAAAGTATAAGCATATGGACGCCAAGGACGACCTAAATACACTTTATCCACTCCCGGTTCTGCCGTCAGCTTACAGTGCTTAAAGACATATCCATATTTAGCCTCTTTCGGAGTAGAAGCAGCCGTTACATACGAATTGCGTTTACTGTGAATAATACAATCTTCAAATAAAGCGGTGGAAGGACCGAAAATAAAGTCGGTAGTACCATCAATATAACAACCCTTGAAATAAAGACGGGTAAATTTAGCACCGGTATAAATAGTGTCCTGATTGCCCAAGATACGACAATTGATAAATTTCAAACGGTCACCTTCCGTATGTAAAGCTACCGCCTGTCCCAACTGAGCCGCATTATTCTCAATAGTCAAATTCTTAAAAGTGATATCACTACCCTCTACCTTCACCGTATAAGTGCGGAAAGTACCCATTTTATTTATATTCGCATGATCATCATAAGTAATAATCGTCTTATCACGATCTTCACCTATAATATCTATATTTTCCACCCATGAAGGAACAATCACTTTCTCCTTATATACTCCGTTCCTCACATAGATCGTAACAGTATAATCCATGAAAGCCCGCGCACTCTCTATAGCCTCCTGCAAAGTACGAAAATTCCCCGTTCCATCACGTGAAACTACAATTGTATCCTGACGTTCCTGAGCCCATGCTGCGCTTACAGCAGACAATAGCAACAATAATCCTAAAACTTTCCTCATCGTATCACCTCCTATTATTCACATGCAGTTCCACAACTGTTTTTCTGAAACAAACGTTCCCATTCCAGACTGGCCATAATAAACGGACCTACTGCCTTCGCATCATTAGAACGTATTTTTTCAGTTATATAATAATTATAATCTCCGGAACGATACACTGGCTTGCCTCCCAAACCCGCGACAGCACAACCCTTAGTGATAGAAACTACCCCTTTATTGTCCACTTCTATAAACTGGGTCAAAAGCCCTTCATACCCCTTTTTAGCCACTTCCATGTACGAAGGACAAATATATCCCTTACGTAACGCTTTCAACAGAGTATATACAAACATGGTAGAACAAGAGGATTCCAGATAATTCCCCTCATCCCCACTTCTGTCAATCACCTGATACCATACCCCTGTTGCAGGATCTTGAGTACGTTTAATCTGGGCAGCCAGTTTATTCAATATTTCAATAACAGATTCACGTCCGGCTTCGTGTTCCGGTATAAAATCGAGTACATCCACACAAGCCATTGCATACCATCCCATGGCGCGTCCCCAACAGTGTTGTGACCACCCGGTAGTTTTATCCGCCCACTTTTCACGCTTGCTCACATCACATGCATGACGGTATAAATCAGTCTTCGGATCATAATTATGGCGGGCCACTGTGACAAACTGATTGATAATATCAGCATAATCATTCACACGGTTGTTACGGTAAGCATACTCCGCATAAAATGGTTGCCCCATATAAAGCCCATCCAGCCACATCTGATTCTCATAAATCTTCTTGTGCCAGAAACCGCCATCGGCATTACGAGGATGCGTATCCAACTGACTGCGCAACAAATCCAATGCTTTCTTGTATTTCTCGTCCTTAGTCTGCTCATAAATACGGAAAAGCATCTTGCCGGAATTCAAACGGTCAATATTATATTCCTCCAGTTTATAAGTTTCGATAGAGCCATCCTGATGAATCATTGTATCAGCATAAGCCACAGCATAATCAAAAAACTTTTTATCACCGTATGCATCATATACATCCAGCATAGCTTGAAGTTCCAGACCATGACAGTAATCCCACTTCAAACGGGTCTGAAAATCCAATTGCCAAGATTCGGGACAACGCACCATTTCTGATTCCGCCATACGTACAGACCAAGGCTTATTACCACAAACCTGCTGAGCCATGCCCATCAAAGGAACAGCCGTAAGCAAACCGGACACAATAATTTTACAAATAGAATTCGTTTTCATGAAGACTTTTATTTTAGTATTAGACCTATTTATTTTATGAAACAAAAGTAGTATTTTTCTCGAAAAGCAGTGTGCACTTTTCAACCTACTAAGTGTATTATTTGGTATTCGTGTGCGAAAACGGTTATTTTTGTGCACGATAACGATAAAAATCGTTCAAAAATTGTCTTTTTACTAATTATTATGCCTTTCAGGTTTGATAAGTTGAGAAAAGGTTTTATTTTTGGGGCAGTTTTTAATTTATACTATTGTAGAAAACACAGTCATTTACTATTAATTCACAAGAGAATGGAACAAGTTTTTAGTTATATCATCGGTTTAGGAGCAGCGGTGATGATGCCTATAATTTTTACAATCTTAGGCGTTTGTATCGGAATCAAATTCAGCAAAGCATTAAAAAGCGGTTTGTTGGTAGGTGTTGGTTTCGTTGGTCTATCAGTGGTTACCGCACTTCTGACCAGCAGTCTGGGTCCGGCCTTAAGCAAAGTGGTCGAAATATATGGCCTGCAACTGAAAGTATTCGATATGGGATGGCCTGCTGCCGCAGCCGTGGCTTATAACACTTCCGTAGGGGCATTCATTATTCCGGTATGTCTGGCCGTTAACATCTTAATGTTATTGACTAAAACCACCCGTACGGTTAACATTGATTTATGGAACTATTGGCATTTTGCTTTCATCGGAGCCGTAGTTTATTTTGCGACAGATAGTATTTTGTGGGGCTTCTTCGCGGCTGTTATCTGTTATATCATCACATTAATCTTAGCAGATTACACAGCAGACAAGTTCCAAGGTTTCTATGATAAGATGGAAGGAATTTCTAAAATTCCCGGATTTGAAAAGCTGAACATTGATGCGGAAGGTATGAAAAAGAAATTCGGTTTATTAGGCGAACCTCTCTTCCTGGGTATCCTGGTAGGATGTGGCATCGGTGCATTATCTTGTAAAAACGGACAAGAAATAGTAGACAAGATTCCTTATATTCTAGGTTTAGGTATCAAGATGGGAGCAGTAATGGAGTTGATTCCCCGTATTACCAGCCTATTCATCGAAGGATTGAAACCCATTTCGGACGCTACCCGCGAACTGATCGCCAAGAAGTTTAAGGGTGCTGTAGGCTTAAATATCGGTATGAGTCCTGCCTTGGTGATCGGACATCCGGCCACGTTGGTTGTATCATTACTATTAATCCCTGTTACTATCTTATTGGCAGTGGTACTTCCGGGCAATGAATTCTTGCCATTGGCTTCATTAGCTGGCATGTTCTATGTATTCCCATTGATATTACCTATCACAAAAGGAAATGTAGTAAAGACTTTCATCATTGGTTTTGTTGTGCTGGCCATCGGTCTGTATTTTGTAACTGATCTGGCACCTTACTTTACCAAAGCGGCACATGACGTATATGCCAAGACACAAGATGCCGCCGTAAATATTCCGTCGGGTTTTGAGGGGGGAGCGTTGGACTTTGCTTCAAGTCCTTTCTCATGGGCTATTTTCCATTTGACTTATTCATTCAAATGGATTGGTTCCGGAATTTTAGTACTGATTACACTTTTCTTAATGGTGCTGAACCGTCGTTCCATCATTAAATACCAAAAAACAATGAAAAATTAAAATTCAAAGATAATGATTATGAAAAAATTAGCGATTGCAATGATGCTGAGTGTTTCTGCCTTGGCAGCTTCAGCTCAAGTAAATTACAAAGTACAGACCGCTTGCCATCCGCAAGATGTGAAACACTATGATACAGAACGTCTGCGTAGTTCATTTATGATGGAAAAGGTGATGGCGCCGGATGAAATCAATGTTACATACACCCTTTACGACCGTCTTATTTACGGAGGAGCTATGCCGGTAAACAAAATTTTGAAGCTGGAAACTTTCCGTGAACTGGGTCCGGAAATCACTTACTTCCTTGAACGGCGTGAACTAGGAGTCATCAATGTAGGCGGTGATGGCGTAGTTACTGTAGACGGTAAAGAATATCCTATGAAATACAAGGAAGCCCTCTATGTAGGTTGCGGGAATAAAGAAGTTACTTTTAAAAGTAATGACGCTGCCAAACCGGCTAAATTCTATATCAATTCGGCACCGGCTTACAAGCCATACGTTACTCAATTGATCACTACCGACGCCAAGCTTCAAAAAGCAAATCCTAAACAGTATGCTTTAGCTATCTCAGATCATTATGGAAAAATGGAAGATAGCAACGACCGTATTGTAAACCAGTTAATTGTAAAAGATGTATTGGAAAGAGTGAAAAACGGTGGTACAAACCAATTACAGATGGGACTTACTGAACTGGCTCCGGGTTCTGTATGGAACACCATGCCGGCCCATACACATACCCGTCGTATGGAAGCCTACTTCTATTTCAACCTGCCTGAAGGAAATGCCATTTGCCACCTGATGGGCGAACCGCAAGAAGAACGTCTGGTATGGTTACATAATGAACAAGCCATTACTTCTCCGGAATGGTCTATCCATGCCGCTGCAGGTACCAGCAACTATACCTTTATTTGGGGTATGGGAGGTGAAAACCTGAAATACAGTGACAAGGATGAAATAAAATACACAGATATGAGATAAGTAGAATGGTACACACCATTACTCATTAACTCTTGTCATTCTGAATGTTGCAAGAAATCAACTCGTTTTCAGTTTTTTTTGCGACATTCAGAATGATTTTTTTTAGAAATCTTACCATTGTACCGATTTATACAGGCTTTCCACCAATTTTTGCATACAGAATGGTTATTTTTGCGTCTAATAAGAAAAACATAATTAAATCTATTATCATGAGTACATTTCAAAAAGTAGGTGAGAAGATGACAAACTTCAGATGGATAATCTGTGGTCTGCTATTCTTTGCCACTACAGTCAATTACCTCGACCGTCAGGTGCTTTCACTAACCTGGAAAGACTTCATTGCTCCGGAATTTCACTGGACGGATTCGAATTACGGAGATATCACAGCTATTTTCTCTATAGTGTATGCCATTGCCAACCTGTTCGCCGGTCGTTTCATTGACTGGATGGGAACTAAAAAAGGTTATCTCTGGGCTATCTTTGTCTGGTCCTTAGGAGCTTGTCTTCATGCATTGTGCGGTTGGGCAACCGAAGAAACATTAGGTATTCATAACGCAGAAGAGATGCTTTCTGCAACAGGAGCCGTCGCTTCAACTATCGCTATTACCAGCGTTTATTACTTTATCGCTGCCCGAATCGTATTAGGTGTAGGTGAGGCAGGAAACTTCCCAGCAGCTATTAAGGTAACAGCCGAATATTTTCCGAAAAAGGACCGTGCATATTCCACTTCCATCTTTAATGCAGGTTCTACAGTAGGTGCTTTAGCCGCTCCGATCACTATTCCTCCTTTGGCACGTTATTTCCAAAGTATTGGTGTGGGCAACGGATGGGAAATGGCTTTCATCGTTATCGGTGGTTTAGGATTCATTTGGATGGGACTTTGGATGTTCCTCTACAAGAAACCCAATGTCAACCCTCGCGTGAATGCTGCCGAATTGGAATATATTGAACAAGACAACAACAATCCTGAAGAATCAGCAGAACAACAAGCTGCTGCCAACGACTTCGACAACAAGAAGATTTCATTCTTGCAATGTTTCAAATTTCCCCAAACATGGGCTGTATTTATCGGTAAGTTCATGACTGATGGCGTATGGTGGTTCTTCCTGTTCTGGACTCCGGCATATATTTCGGATGTATACGGTTTCGCTTCAGATACGGGTACCGCACAAATGTTGATTTTCGTATTATATGCTATTACCATGTTATCTATTTATGGTGGTAAGTTACCTACTATTATCATTAACAAAACTGGTAAGAATCCGTATGCAGCCCGTATGCAGGCTATGCTTATCTTTGCCTTGTTCCCACTGCTGGCATTGTTTGCCCAACCTTTAGGCAATTATTCCTATTGGTATCCTATCATTATTATCGGTATTGCAGGTGCGGCACACCAGTCATGGTCTGCCAATATTTACTCTGTAGTAGGAGATATGTTCCCCAAAAGCACCATCGCCACTATCGTAGGTATCGGTGGTATGGCAGGCGGTATCGGTTCCTTCTGTATCAATATGGGTTCCGGCAGACTGTTCGACTATGCAGCAGAAACGAATATGACCTTTATGGGATTTGAAGGGAAACCTGCCGGCTACTTCATCATATTCTGTGTATGTGCCGTAGCTTATTTAGTTGGTTGGATTATCATGAAAGCATTGGTCCCCAAATACAAACCGGTTGATGCCTAATTAAAGAATTCACCACAGACTACACACCTAAGTAGCCTGTGGTATTTTTTTCCCTAATAAATAGTTTTCAGAAGATATTGATAGATAGAATTATGACTTAATATTTCAGGGACTCCTGTGATAAAAAGCTGCTTGCGTGCACGCGTTAAAGCGACATTCAGCTTACGGTCAATCTGTACACCGTCCTCTTCTGTCAGGTTGGGCAGAAACCTTAATTGATAGAGGTGATTCACACAAAAAGAATAAATAATGACATCACGTTCGCTGCCCTGATACCGTTCCACAGTGTCAATGGAAATCCTACTCAAAGCAGGAATAGCCAATGCTTGAAGCTCTTTACGTATCAAAGCAATCTGACTTCGATAAGGAGTAATGATCCCTAACGTTCGATTCGGATCAAATTCCTCTTCATAAGCCAGATACACCTCTCTGGCCAAACCGGCAACAATCCGTGCCTCATATTGGTTTGTCTTTCCGGAAATGCTCTCCAAATCCTGTTCCGAAGGAATAAAACGTACTGGAGCCTCTATGTGTTCCAACTGATGAGGTAGTCCCAAAGCTTCCAATCTTCCAGCATAAAATGCTTTATTGGGAAAAAAAGCCACTCCCGGATGCATACGCCCCTGACGGCAAAGCATATCTATCGCTTTAGGAGATTCTTCTTTTAAATGAAAACGATAAAGCCGCTCAAACAGAGAATCTTTTAAATTAAAAAGTCCGGCTTCCCTAAGTTCCTCATCATGCACTTCAGAATGTCCGCTATTCTGCAAAATAACGGCAGGTAACTGTTTATGATCACCTATCAGAATAAATTTACCGACTGCATTTCTTTCATCGGCAAACTTGGCACACAGAATACCCAACAATTGGGGTTCCAATATTTGGGTAGCCTCATCCACTATGGCTACATCAAAACGTTTTAATTTAAAAAGTTCAGCCTTAGCCGCAATAGAGGCCACGGTTCCAACATACACTCTGCAATCTGTCATACGGGTATTCACCTCCCGCCTGCTGTTACATTCCGCCAATATATTCTCCAACAGATGTCCTCTAAAACGTACATCACAGGAAAGTTCACTTCCCACCCGTATATAATCTATACTGGGGGTGATAGAGGACAGTGACTGACAAATTTCATCAACAGCCCGGTTGGTATAAGCCAGTAACAATATCTGCATAAATGATGCTGCATAGAAATGTTCCACCATTCTACGCAACGCCCTCGAAGTCTTTCCTGTTCCGGGAGGTCCCACCAGAAGAAAATAATCACGGGCCGACTCAGCTTTCAACGCCACCCTCTCAAAATCATCACCGGTCAGCGCTATAGCTTCATCAAAAGACGAATCAAAGCGGGGAGGCCGTTGTCCCAGCAATAATTCCCGTCTTTCCGTATTCGCATCCAGAAAAGCGGAGAGTCCCAAATACATACTGCGAAATGTAGTATCCATCGTATCATGTTCTACAGCATAACGACTGTCCGGAGAAAAAACGGAAGCATTACGTTGGGTAGCACGTAAACGAATACGCAATTCTGTATCTGTAATCTGCTCAATATTACCCTTAAAAACCATTTTATTGGTCGCATTATCCAAGTCATTATTACGCTCATACAACACAACCACATCTCCTGTACGGAAATTGGGAAGAAACATTTCATCATATTGCGGAATAGACAAAAGTATATAAGCCTTATGAGCCTGTGATGCCCTATTTTCCATTATCTGCAAATCATATAATATCTCTCCCGCCTCACGTTTCTCATCCAGTGTACTCAGCCAAAGAGCTGAAGCCCCTGCACGTCCTTCATAATCCACATCCCCCGATTTGGAGGTATAAAGTTCTTTTGTAATGAAATTATAAAGCGTATAAAAATAGGCCTGCTCCAAAGGTTCCAACGCCGACAGCTTCTCCCGGAAACGCGAGATAGAGGGCTTCAAATACTGTTCCCAGAATCTGCCGCTCAGTTTTCTTTCATTCACCACCTCCGGATTGATTTGTGCCAACAAGTTGCGTGTAAAATCAGGATGATTATGGAATTGTACCCCATACTCGGCAGCAACAATACGGTTACGCAAATTGATAACCCGCCTTACCTGAGCCCACGATGCTCTGGCCGGATACAATAAAGGATAACGGGTATAAAGCAAATAGGGATGCATACGCCGCCGGTCCTGTCCCATGCTGTATTCCAGTACCGCCATATATAGCAACATCTGAACCTTGTTGTTTTCCTTGGGTTCCACTTTTCCCTGCATGGAGAATTCATCCGCTTTGCCCGATTTCATTTCTATAAAGCTGCTCATATCCCGCTGCATATAGTCCAGACGTCCCTGAATGCCCAACGCCTCGCAAATATAGGACGGTTCCAGCACAGCCTCCTTTTTATCCAGATTATACCCTGGCTCCAAAAAAGTGTGTTGTACAACGTCCCGTATATGCTCAAAATGCATCCGGCAATCCTTGGCAAACTCTTTCTCTTTGGACGGATCACGAAGTTCGGCACAAGCAGCCAGTTCGATGGGATACTGCCGGAACGCCTTCTTCATACAGTCTATATAGTCCGGTTCCTCCTCACCTGCATGTATCCATTCATCCAGAAAAAGATTGGCTATATTTCCCAGCAGCAAAGGCCGGGCGTTATCAATCGGAACCAACCGGCTTAAAAAGTAATTTGCCGGATGGCTGCCATAATCCTTGTAGCATTCTGCCAGTGAACTGATATCTATTAGATAATCCGGCTCCAATACGATAAAAGAAGGGGTATAAATTCCTTCTCTATCTACAAAAACATCCAAAAGATTAAGCTGGGCATATCGCCAAAGTTCCTTTATGGTTTCTTCAAATTCATGATTTATACCGGGTTTATTATAAACCACCCGTATAGGTTCATCAGCTATTACATCTACAGGATGTACATACAAATAGGTATCATCGGCATAATCAAAGCATACACGGATGCGGCGGATGTATTCCATCTTTTCTTTTTTCCCTGAAGATGCTATTTCCTGCTTGGGAAGAACTGAGAACAACTTCAATGGAATATCCTGTGCAAACATCTTCCTATATGCGTATGCCACTGCACGCAAATCACACAGGAACTCTTCTTTTACAGGAGACTTACGATGGTTCAAAATATCATTGGAAGTCAAACGAAATGTATGTAACTGGTTCTGCTCTTTTATATCCAGTTCATATTGAGTGGCTACATAATTAATACGGGCGGCCAAATCAGTGGTCTGCAAACTATTCCCTTGTATCTTTTCACGCACCACACGCTCCAATGATTCACGCAATTGCCTGTAACGGCGTTCCAATGGCTGGTTTTCATCTATATAAAGCCTGTATAACTCTTCGTAATACTCTTCTATCTCTTCATTCATGCCGTAAAGATACACAAATTATTATTTATAGAATACCGGCATAATAATAGGATGGGTTTCCCATTTACGGGTCATCGGATTAAATTCCCTCTCTGCTCCCGCTTCAATTCCGAAACTATCCGATATTTTAAATTCCAAAGTGCCTCCGTATGAATTCTGGTTCATAAAAAGCTGTGAAGCGGGAGTCATACCATATCCGTTATACACCGAGTATGTGCCGAACATATTGATCTTCATTCTGTCATTAATGCGAAAAGACAACTTTCCCTTAGCACCTAAATCATTAAAGCGGACTCCATATACATTGTATTTAGCAGCATATACTCCTCCCGTCACGGTTATAAAATCATTGAGACGCTGTGTGTACATCACTCCGGCATTACGTGCCTCACCTATAGAAGGCAACCCTTGAAAGGAATGATAACCACTCAGAATCCCTGTACTATTAATCTGATAAGCACGTCCATCTATATAATCATGTCCGAAAGGATTTCCGGAAAAAGTATAAGGGGATATCTTAGGCATTTCTTCACGGGAAGTAAAATCAAATTTTGGCATCCGCAATGTATCAGATAAAACGGGAGGTGTCAACGTAGGAGGTTCGTTTATAAAATCCATACTTTTATCAGCCTCATTCATCTCATTGATAAACTCATTGATTTTATCTTGCCGGATGATGAGCGTATCCTTGTCATTTTCAACCTGAGCTATGCCATGCAAGGAAAGAATACAAAAGAATAAGAACAAGCCAATGCGTTTCATTTGTAAATGTGTTTTTTCAAAATTACAATTTCCGCATTGACTTTTCCCGTTTCATTAAGACTTAATAAGACT
>OMFP01000866.1_pt1 | contig 11640 bp, 8 predicted proteins | sample 1674221 | NCBI WGS metagenome assembly OMFP01 (sample SAMEA103958152, study PRJEB25191) | human gut metagenome | biome: human-associated habitat [ENVO:00009003]; feature: intestine environment [ENVO:2100002]; material: feces | place: Germany | collected 2013/2015
ATCCGAACAGAGGGAAAAAGAGGCGAAAGAAGTGCAGGTTTCCACAGTCTCCACCGAGAAAACGATACGGGAAGAGCCGTCCGGGCAAGAACCGCAGACCATACAGACCAACGAGAACGGTTGGGATGGACTGACCCGTTTCCTCGGACTGGAAGGTTTCAGCGAAGTCATGAGTAATCCGGGCAGTGTGTTGGCCATGCTGCCAGACATGCTATTGGGTATATTCACAGGCAAGACGCAATCACTGGGACTGAAAGAAAACCTGCTGCCGATAGCGAGTATCGTGGCGGGCATATTCGTCAAGAATCCGATGCTAAAGATGTTGCTTATCGGCTTGGGTGGTGCGAACCTGCTGAACAAGGCGGGGCACGAGGCACTGGGAAAAGAAAGGACGGAGAGAAACGGAAATGTGGCCACGACCGACAAAAAGGTGCAGTACAGACGCTATCCCGATGAGCCGCTCAATCCACGTATTGTGAATCCGGTACTGCAAGGCAATACCCTTATTGCCACGATAGACCACGTGCCCTGCACGGTGCAGCTTAATTCCACGGTGGCGGACGCCTACCGTGCCGGTGCCTTGCCGCTGAACACGCTGGCCAATGCCGTGCTCGTCCAAAGCGACCGACTTCGCCAGATGGCTTCGCAGAACTATGACAACGGACAACAGGAGACCATCGTGCGGACACGGGGCATTCAGTAATATCATTTCGTAACCGACAAAAATTTTGGAATATGAAAGAGAAATCGCAGATAGAAAAGAATGCCGAGGAGCGACAGATAGAGTTGCTCTCCACGGCTTTGAACGAAGCATCGAACGCTGGAGGCCACTGGCTCAACGCCGCTGGCAAAGGTTTTCCAAAATTCTACCCGCGCGGTGTCGCCGTCAGCCCGTTCAACGGGTTGTTTATGGCATTGCATTCGGACCGGAACGGGTGCAAGACCAACCTGTTTACCCTTTACAGCGATGCCAAGGCTCGCGGCACATCTGTCCGTGAGCACGAGCAGGGAGTCCCGTTCCTGTTCTATAACTGGAATAAGTACGTCCATCGCAACAATCCGGAGGACATCATCAGCCGAGACGCCTATCTGAAACTGGACGAGGAGGTGCAGAAACAGTACAAGGGCATACATAACCGGGAGATCCGCACACTTTTCAATATCGACCAAACGACACTGCCTTACGTGGATAAGGAGGAATACGATATGGTATTGCTGAAAGACGGCAGTGCCGTGGAACGGGGATATTCCGAGGCCGACGAACGGCGATTGCATATCCGTTTCAACGACTTCCTGCTGAAAATGCGGGACAATCTCGTGCCCGTGCGTTCGGACGGAAGCGGAATGCCCCATTACGAGACAGACCGCGATGCGGTCTATATGCCGCGCCAACGGGATTTCGGACACTACAACGATTATGTACAGGAGGCACTGCGGCAAATCGTAAGTGCCACGGGACACCAGCAACGGCTGGCCCGTGAAGGCATGGTGATGAAAAACGGTATGGGTCCCTCGGAAGATGCCCTCAAACAGGAACGGCTAATCGTGGAGGTGGCTTCGGGAATCAAAATGCTGGAATTGGGACTGCCCGCCCGTCTGTCCGACAAAAGCCTTGAACTGGTGGACTACTGGAACCGGGAACTCAAGGAGAACCCCAACCTGGTGGACGCCCTCGAAAGCGACGTGAACAACGCCCTCGAAGTAATCCATAAGGCAGAACGGGGCGAGAAAATCGAATATGCCACGATGCGCAACCGCCGGCAGACCTCGGACATGCAGGAGCAGTTACCCAAGCATTTCTATGTAGCTGACGAGATCCGGAAACACCCGAACAAGGAGGACAAGACCATTGTCATTGTCATCGACCCGTCCTCGAAATCGGCGGATGTGATACTCCCTGCCGGTGCGTCGCCGGAAGTGGACAATGAAGTGCCGGGCATGAACAAGGCCCGTATCGGCAGGGCTTTGCGAAGGGAAGGGATCGAAAACGTGCGTTTCTTCAATCCTGACGGCGCATGGGGGTATAGGCCCGATGATACTTATTTCGCCCAAAAACAGGTGTCACTGGCCCGGCTGAAGAACTGGGCGCTGGAGATGCTCTCCACATTGGACGTAACGCCTGCGGTCAAACGGGCGGACGAAATCGGCTTCGACCAAGTACAGATGATTCAGGACGACAAGAACCGCTGGGCACTGTATCTGAAGCCCGAACATCAGAGCGGGTACAGTATCTATCCCGACAAGGACGACCTGAACCGCTTCTTCTCCACCCTCAAACAGTCGATGGACAATATCGAAAATGTACGCATGGAGCTGGCGCACAAGTATTATGCGCTGGCGGAAACACAACCCGACCTGAAAGTGGACCTGTTCAGCAGCGGGGCGCAGGACATTGACCTGAACCGGATTCAGCGGGTGTCCGTGTTCAAGACCAAACAAGAAGGGACTCTGTGCGTGGCGACCATTGACGGAAAGAAATTACAACCCCGAAGCGTCACCCGGCAACAATGGCAACGCATGTGGGTGGCGGAGGACCGTGCCAAATACAAATGCCATCTGGCGGCCACGCTTTTCGCCGACGTACTGCGCAAAGGACAGACGCAGGAAGAGAGTGCCGGAAAGAAACAAGGAGAAGAGGATACCCAGCAGCAGGATAAAGACAAGAATCCTAAACAAACCGCCGGGGAAGCCCAGAAAGCCGGTTCATCCCTAAAAGAGTTGTCCATAAAAGATATGCCGGAACAACTGTATGGCAAGTATGAGCAAATCAAAGAAGAACAACCGGAAGCGGTCGTCCTTTTCAAACATGGGAACAACTATTATGCTTCCATGTATGATGCGGAGACCATTGCGAACGAACTGAACCTGCCTCCGAGCAAAGAACGCGTTCCGTATGATGCAAACAAAATCATATTGGTATTCGAGCATGACAATGAGGAAACAAGGCAGCAAATTCATGCGCTACGGGCATACGTGATGGATTGTGACGGTATGTCCAAGGCACAGCAAAACGGGCCTGCAGAAACAACCGACGAAGAGAACGAACAACGTCCAACCATGAGGAGGTAGAAATATGGCAAACAAGAATCAAGAATATACGGAACAATATGCAGACTATGCGATGGAACAGATGCGGCGGTACGGCATTCCGGCCTCCGTGACGCTGGCACAGGGCATACTGGAAAGTTCCAACGGACAGAGCCGTTTGGCGCAGAATGAGAACAACCACTTCGGTATCAAGGCCACGCCCGAATGGATTGCCGAGGGTGGCCGGTACAGCCTGTATTCCGATGACAAGCCGAACGAGAAGTTCTGCAGTTACGACAGTGTGGGCGATTCGTATGAGCATCACTCACGCTTCCTGAAAGAGAACAACCGCTATGCCCGTTGTTTCTCGCTCTCTCCCGACGACTACAAAGGCTGGACGCTGGGGCTCGAAAAGGCGGGCTATGCCACGGGCGGGCATTATGCCGACAGTCTGCAACGTATCATCGAGCAGAACGGGCTGCAAAAGTACGACCGTCAGGTCATGCAGGAGATGGAAGCGCAGGGAAAGCGGTTCGGTGTGGAAGAGAACCCGCTCCGGGAAGCCGGAAATGCAGTGGACTATTCGTTTCCGGTGGAACGGAAAGAGTTTCTTTTCGTCACCTCACCGTTCGGTATGCGGCAAGACACCAAGGACGGGACAAAACGAATGCACACAGGCATGGACATCCGATGTAACAACGGCGATGCAGTGCTGGCGACGGAACAAGGCGGCAAGGTCGTCGCTGTCGGAAACAAATCGCTCACGGTGGAATACCCCCGTGCGGACGGCTGCAAAATACAGTGTACCTACAAAAACCTCGGCGAGGTATTCGTGAGAACCGATGATACAGTACAGGCCGGAAATCGGCTCGGTAAATCGGGCAAGAGCGGGGAACACCTGCATTTCAGTGTCCGGCAAATTCATGCGGACGGTACGCAACGGGACGTCGATCCGGCAGCGTATCTGGCTGAAATCGCACAAAAGGGCAACATCAAACAACAAGTGTTGCATAACGGCAACGACCTGTTCGCCAAATATAAAAGTCCGGAGAATGCCAAGGAAAACCTTTCACCCGATGCATGGATGAAAAAACTGCTCTCCTCGGAGGACAGCGGCGTGGGACTGTCAGGGTGTAGCGACCCTATCGTGGAGATGGCCATGACCGCTTTTACCTCCCTGATGTTGCTGGCGACGCAAATCGACAGCAAAAACGAGGAAGAACAAAAGGCGGCCATTTCCGAGGCGATGGACCGCCGGGAAATCGACCTGACATCGCTGTTGCCCGGCATGAAAAGTTGCGACCTCGTGATCGGGGAAAACGGGCGGGCTGTCCTGCAAGCGGACAACGGAAGCGTCCAGGTATCGCGGGAACTGACCTCTGCCGAGTTAAGCCGCCTGTCGGTGACGCTTAACGACGGTTCTCTTTCGGAAGAAGCCAAACGACTGCGTGTGACTGGACTGTTGAACACGGTCATCCTCTCGGAGGCAGCCTCGCTGAATTTCGAGCAGGGAATGGCCGAGCAACGGGGACAGACGGAAATCCTGAAACGATAAAATCCGAAAGCCATGATAAAACGCGTGATGATACGGTTATGCGGGTATCTATTCGGACTATCCGTCTGCGTCCTGCACATTCTGCTCTGTTACCTGCTGCTGGGCTGGGTGACAACGCTCGTCGTCATGGGGGTGCAGTTGCTGATTGCAGCAGGATTCATCTACATAAGGATACGTGCTCCTGATTAGGGCCGCCACCAGTCTGTTCAACTTCAATTCATAGGACCCTGTTTGTCAGATGGTATATGTGTATCATTAAAAGACAAAAGCAAAATGATTAAATGTAATGTTACGGTATGCGGCACGATAGGCCGCAATGCTTCGGCGAGAACAAACAAGGAAGGAAATTCGTTTCTGTCTTTTCCGCTACGTGTCACGATTCCGGACCGAGACGGTCAAAACGAAGTTATCGAAATCAGTGTCAGCAAAGACGGCTCCCAAGAGGAGGCATCAGGTTATCGGAACGCTGTTTCTGAAACGCAGGGGTGACAAACTCTATTTCAACCTTTTTGCAGACCGTATCGATCCGGTTGCCTCAGACACGGCGGATTTTCTCAAAGGAGATATGGCATTTCGCGGTAAAGTGGGCAAAAATATCGAGGAACGGAAAGACAGGAACGACAAACCCTACACGATGTTCTCGGCATTCAGCATCAAGAAGGTCGATGAGAATTTCGAGTACCAGTGGGTGCGCTTCTTCTGCTTCGACAGGCAACGCGAAGAGTGGTTGCAACCGGGTGTCAAGGTAGAGGCCAAGGGCGAACTGACGGTCTCGGTACATAACGGGAAGCCGGACATCTCCTGCCGAGTGGAAGAATTGATGCAATATGTTCCCGAATCGGATAACTCCAATCAGTAGCAGTCATGGCCGGTTATAGAAAGCGAAATACAGAGGGACCGAACAGCGAGGATAAGGCGCTGGACCTCTTTGCCGAGATGATGATCGAGAAAATCGAAAGCATCCAGAAAGATTGGCACAAGCCGTGGTTTACCGAGGGTGTACTGCAATGGCCGCGTAACCTGTCGGGGCGCGAGTACAACGGTATGAACGCCCTGATGCTGCTCCTGCATTGTGAGAACGAAGGGTACAAGATTCCCCGTTTCTGTACGTTCGACTGCGTGCAGCGGCTCAACAAACCCGGTAAGGACGGACAAGAACTGCCAAGGGTATCTGTGCTGAAAGGCGAGAAATCCTTTCCCGTGATGCTGACCACATTCACCTGCATACACAAGGAGACAAAGGAAAAAATCAAGTATGACGATTACAAGAAGCTCTCCGACGAGGAGAAGGCGCAATACAACGTCTATCCCAAAATGCAGGTGTTCCGGGTGTTCAATGTCGCCCAGACCAACTTGCGGGAGGCACGACCGGAGTTGTGGGAGCAGTTGGAGGTAGAGAACGGGAAAAGGATCGAAAACGGCGAACATTTCAGTTTCGCGCCCGTCGATACGATGATTCGGGATAACCTTTGGATTTGTCCTATCAAACCGAGACATCAGGACGAAGCATACTACTCGATTACGAGAAACGAGATAATCGTGCCCGAAAAAGAACAGTTCCAGTCCGGAGAAGCCTTTTACGGAACGCTGTTTCATGAAATGGTCCACTCCACCGGCGCCGAGGGTGTTCTCGACCGCCTCCAGCCGACATCTTTCGGCTCGAAAGAGTATGCCCGCGAGGAACTGGTGGCCGAACTCGGCAGCGCACTGGTCGCCCAGCGTTACGGCATGACCAAGCATATCAAGGAGGACAGTTGCGCCTATCTCAAAGGGTGGCTCGATGAGTTGAAGGAATCGCCGCAATTCATCAAGACCACGTTGCTCGATGTGAAAAAAGCGGCCTCGCTGATTACGCAAAGAGTGGATAAGATTGCGCAGGAGTTGGAGCAGCACATCAGCGAGGAACAAGAGGTTGCCCCGAAAGAAAAGGTGTACTATTCTTCGGTGGCTTATCTCCAGTCCACTGATGACACGAGGCAACTAGACGAACTCAAGGACAAAGGGAACTATGAGGGATTGCTGACGCTCGCCAAGGAGTATTACGACGGCAACGGCATCAACGAGCAATACACGTATTCATCGCCTACGAACAACAAGGGTGACGACCTTCTTGCCGAGGATAAGAATTTTGCCGTAGTGTACAATGGAAGCGTCGGGGGAACCTACGAAGTGATGTTGAAATTCACGGAGCAGGAAGTCCGTGACCATATCCGGCGTTACGGTGTCGATCTTGCCGGAGAGACAATCAAAGAGGTTGCCAAGGATATGGCCGCAGAGCAGTTCTCTGCTATGGCGCAGCAAAAGATACCGGCATTCGAGATGCCGAACGGTGACGTGCTGTATGTTGAATACAACCGGGAATCAGATACATTGGATATAGGACAGGCTGCCAATGCAGGCATTATTGTTCAACATCGGTTTCCGTATGACCACAATGTCGAATTGGACGCCAACCTGCAAAAGGTAAATGAAAAGCTGAACGAGACGGAAGAATATCGGGAAGTGTTACAACAGGCAGAATACAGCGGCGGAATGCGGCGTTAGAAGGCGATGTATAAGCGATGTGGAGCGGACTGTGAAAAGTCTGCTCCACGTTTTTATAGCCTGCACCGATGCCATAGATACGATGCAGTCTGTTCATATTATTGGTTCAATAAGCAGTCAATCATTGACTGTAGGTCTGACAGGTCACAATATTGATTCCGTCCGCCAGTGTAGTCCTTTGCGTGCTCGGCTGTCCGTATAGGGAACGAACCGAGTTCGATTCTTACACCGCTGCCCATTCGGGAGAGGGTGGATGAGTGACTGATATAAACGAATTTGCCGTTACGTTCAACAAAACAAGAGGTGTCGTAATGTCCTTTTGAATTGGATACCGTCGTTGCATCAACGGCTTTTGCATATTTGGAAATCTCACGTACCAAAGCGGTTTGGAAATTGCGGTATTCCTTTGAAACATAACTGCCTGCATCCGCAAGGACGGAAGATTGCCATTTGGTATAAAAATTCTGTGCCATATTGATTTTATCATTGATTATGTAAGTAATTTTTCCACTTCTCGCCGCCAATGGTCAGTTTGCCCATCTCCCAATCGTATTCCACTTCCGGCATATTGGCATAAGGGAGATGACACAAATCTCCCAACCGAAATAAAGTTGCGGTGTGCAGTATTTCCGCCAGTCGAAACGACCTGCGGCAATATTGCCGCAAAGTCGTTTGAGTATGCCGTTTGTTGTCATTCCGCACCTCCTTTGCTTAGAATTGTGAGTTGGTTCGGACGGTCAGGAAACCAATAGGCATCACTGTCTATATACACGCATCTGCCGCCATTCCAAGGCTTTCTGAAAGCCAACACCTCTTTGGGGCCGAATACCACTCCGTAATCATTCGTGAACGCCACCATATCGCCAACAGCCAAATCATTGTCTGTTTCCATCACCTCTGAAAGCCGGTTGAAAAACTCCATACCTTCCGCTTCCCGTTCCGCTCTCCATTTCCGGAACTCTTCTTTGTGACTTCTCGGTGTGGGTATCGGTGATAATTCCGATGCAAATACCTCTGCTTCCGAAACACCGCTTGAAATCAGAATAATGCTGTCACTATTCACTTCTTCAGGTGCGGAAATCACTTTATACTCTCCGTCAGATTTGCCATTGTCGGGGTCATTCCAATAAAGGAGATTGCCTTGCTTGATAAAATCGAATTTTCCCATTGTCTTTTGATTTATTGATTTTTTATTTTCCCTCTTATCGAAGCTCTTTCGGCTTCCTTGTCGGGATTGATTTTTATGCTGAATCAACAGTGGAAAAAGGGCGAATAAGACAAATAAACAGCGGACTGATTCTACGGAATACCCAAATCTGCGATTTGCGGAAGGCTGTCGGAGAATCCGGATGCCGTTAGCGATAGCGGTACTTGGCAATCGGCCGAACACTGTACCTTTGCATACAAAATCTCACCGGACAAGAATAGCCGATACTGCGATTTGTGGAATAGCGAGGTACATAAAAAAAGAGTGTCATTCCGCAGAACGACACTCTGGCTATTTATAACAGTTGATACAAAAGGTCTATTCCCCCTCGGTGAAAAACAGTTCCACTTTCGTGTGTCGGTTGGCTTCAACCGGCACATGGTCGGCTATTCCGCCTCTGCTCACCTCGATGATTCGTTCGACCGGAATACCGCGTCGCCCTAATTCCGCAACGATATAGTCTGCTCTCGACGTACTCAATGAATTATTGAGAACCGGAGTCCCCGTTGAACTGTCTGCCGCACCCGTTACTCTTACGGACAATCCGTATTTGTTCGCCACACGAGCCAGTTCATCGAGATTAAGCATCTGCGAGGCATCCGTCAAATGAACCGTATTCAGGTTGAAAAAGAAATAAACAGGCGAGCCGATACATTCTCCGACTTGCATGAGTTTCATATCTTCTGAACCGTTTGTGGCCATTTTTTCGGGTAAGCGGTCATTATTGACATATCGGGTATTTGTCGAATCAAGCGGGGAAATACCGTTCCAGTGTCGATTTCTCATTCTTGCCATAAGTGAGTTCAGCCCGCTGTAATTATTCGTGGGATAACCTTGATGTTTGCCAATGCTCTCTTCCGTGATAAGACTGCCGTATTTGTCAAGCAGTCCCTCAATTTCTAAAATCTTCTTCAATTCAATAAATGTCCGACGGTTCCGGTCGTTCAAGTCTGCATAACGCTTGTTTTCTTTTGACAGGAAGTTGGCATAATCCATAAGCCATTCGTTCTGACGGATGTAAGGCGTTGCATCCACTGCACGTTTCCAGCCAATCTTTCCGAGGTGAAATGTGAAGCCGGCTGTCAGCGATAGCATGTGATCACCGAGACGGTTCGGGTGTCCGTAGCCGTCGAAGTCCTGAAAGGTGGTAGTGCCGGAGAGTTCCAGTACGACACTTACCCGTCTGGAAATACGGTATTGTCCTTGCACCCCGTATGAGATAGCCAATGGGTTATGCCCATTCATGGCATTATGCAGAAGTCCGATTCCGGCAAAAGGTGCGAGACTCCAGCGCACTTGATCTTGCCGGGCATACCTGCGGCCGAGTACATTCCATAGCAAATCCGCATGGATATGGTGGTAGTCCTGAGTGGACAATGCACCATCCTTGAACTGCAAACCGCTGTAGTTGATACGCGCACCGACTGATGGCGAAAACCATTTGCCGACGGCAAGGCTGTACGAGGGTTTCAGGCGTCCGAAAAGGTCTTCACAGCCGAGTGGCGTACCGAGAAATACGGTCGTACCTCCGGCAATGCTGACAAACCAGTTGCCGGTACGGGACATCGGAAGAACCACTCCGTCGAGATAGACGGGTTGCATTGGTTGAAGTTCCTCCGTGACATTATAGAATGACGGAGGTTGGACAGTATCTCCCTGTACGGAGTGTACACCTGCGTGTGCCTGAAACGAGCAGAGCACAGCGAAAATAAGAATGAGTTTATTCGTTATACTTTTGATTTATCGTAAGATGTTTGCCACTTACCGTTTGGGCTTTTTGCCGATGGCCGGACGCATCATGCGGCTCGCCATCCTCATGCAGCGGAGTGCCCATGCACGGTTGTCCTCGTCCTCGTCACGTCCCCATTTCAGGTCGCTTTTACTGCCTCCGCCGCCACGAGTTTCGGCAAACGTGGTGGCGTCATCGACCATTCCGAGGAACAACATCGTTGCACAGTGCATGATGTCTGCGCCCCGTTCCGCGATGGATTGAACGAGTGAGCCATCGAATAGCTGCCGTTCCGACACGTCCATTTGTGCCGATACATTCCGGTATTCACCGACCATACTTTCCAGCAATACGTCTTTGAGCAGGGTGTCCACTTTGGAGTGAACATCACGCGAATACTTGTAGGCTTCTTCCTTGAGTTCTTCGGTACGATCCTTAATGGCATCCATGTCCTCCTTGAGGTCGGTCAGTTGCCGGTCAGCGGCCTGTAGCTTCTGTTGTTTGTCTGCCAGTTGTCTGTTGATGCCTACCAACTCTTTTCCCAACGTTTGAATCCGGATTGCCAACTCTGCCGCATTACCGCTATTCGCTTTCAAATCCCGTTCGGCTGCCGACAGCAGAGCCTCTTTTTCCGCTTTTGACTTTTCAAGGTTATCGACCATTGTCGTAAGTCCTTTGACCCTGCGCTCTGCCAGACGGATGTCCGATTGAAGTTCGGAGAGTGCCTTCCGGTGACGGTCGATATTTTCCTCGATGGTTGTACACTCCTCGGAGAGCATACGGCGATACTCTTCGGTTGTCCTGTGGCGTGCGCCCGTTTCGGATATGCTCGTTCCTCTCGACATTCCCCATTTCGTATTGACTTCGGCGAAAAAGTCGGTATGGAGTTGTTTCATCCTTGCGCTATATTCAAACTTGTCCTTTCCGGCGAATATCTCCTTGTACGCAAACCGTCCGTCTTTGATTGGCAGAAGCGTACAATGCACGTGCGGATTTAACTCGTCCAGATGTACAATGAATGCGGCGATATTCTGCTCACCGTACTTGCCACTAACGAATGAGTACACGTCCTTTGCCCAACGTTCGATGTCACCCTCCCTCCTGATGTGTGTGTTGTCCGCACCTTCTTCAAAGTCCACCTGCTGCGTACCGAATGCGAGTTCGTGCATCCGTTTACGAGATCCGCCGAAAATGATATTTACCACCGTGCGGAACTTCGGTTCAGCCAATCCTTCGTTGGGGTCTTTGATTCCGCGACGGCTCAATATGTCTGCCATCCGTTCCGGGATGTTGCGGGTCGTGTCGATGGGACGTATCTTGCCTCCGGGTGCAATCTCGAAGTTCAGGTGTTTGCGCGTGGGGTCGTAGTTGCCTTTGCTCATGGCGTATTTCTCCGCACGTTCGCTACGATCACGCAGATGTTCGTTACTTTGGGCGGCGGTGATGCCTTTCGACACATGCACATCGAGCACTTGTTTCTGATTTGTCATACTGTTTCTTTGTTGTTGCGGACAATCCGCCGTGTCCCAGCTTGCTGCTTGTATGGACACCGCTCCCGCCGACGAATGTCGGTCGGGG
>OMFP01000869.1_pt1 | contig 11628 bp, 10 predicted proteins | sample 1674221 | NCBI WGS metagenome assembly OMFP01 (sample SAMEA103958152, study PRJEB25191) | human gut metagenome | biome: human-associated habitat [ENVO:00009003]; feature: intestine environment [ENVO:2100002]; material: feces | place: Germany | collected 2013/2015
CCCCAGCGGACGGTCCTCAGAGAAACTCCCGACGTGTCAGACTGTGGCTTCGTACCGGGCATACTCTCCCAGCTTTTCAAAGCCGAGGCGGGTATAAAAGTGCACCCGTTCCGGGGAGCAGAGGAAGAGGGGTTGAAGCCCCTGCGCCGAGAGGGTGTTGGCCAGCCGGACGATAAGCCGCCCGCCGATGCCACGCCCCCGCAATGGCTCCGCAGTCTCGCCGCAGGCCATGTAAGCCTGCTCCGTTCCAATGGCGTAAGCGCCCACGGTGCAGGCAAGCTCCCCGCCCTGTTCCAGAGCCCAGACCACAGCCCTGCCGCGGGCGCGCTTTGAGCAGAGCTCAGAGTAAAAGTCATCCCGCCGCGTGGGGCGGTCCGGAAACAGCATCTGTGCAACGGGGCCCGCCGGGGGCTCCGGGTCAAAATGCAGGGAGGCCCAGAGCGTTTCTTCCACAGCGGGTTCCGGCAGCTGCTTTCCCGGTGCCAGGCCAAAGACAAAAAGGGACTTTACCCGGGCCCAGCCGGTGGGCGGCGGGCACTCGGCTTCGTCCAGGATGACCGCCTTACAGCCGCAGAAATGCAGGAAGCTGGCCAGTTCGTCCGGGTTGGCGTGGCCCGCCAGCCAGGCGGTACTGCCGCCCACATCCAGCGCCAGCGTTGGCCCGGCGAAGAACCGGCCCGGCTGGCTTTTGCCGAAGAGCGCCAGTGCCTGCGGCATCGTGACCCCAAGGCAGAGCTTTCCGCGGCAGGCACTGCGGAACCGCTGCCTCTGGCGGGACGTTCTGACCTGCGTGATCATTTCAGTGCGTTGACGATGTTCTTGAACTCTCGGCCGCGCACCTCAAAGTTGGGGTAGAGGTCGAAGGAGGCGCTGGCGGGAGACAGGATGATGATATCGCCGGGCTTTGCGGCGGCACGGGCCAGCTCCACAGCGTGCTGCATATTGTCCGCGTGCTGGATGGGCAGTGCGGCCTCGTTGAAGCCGGGGTCTTCCCGCAGGGCCTTTTCAATGCGGGGGCCAGTGGCACCCATCAGCACCAGATCCTTGACGTGGGCCACAATTTCGGGAGCCAGCGGCTCATAGGGGATGTGCTTATCGTAGCCGCCCGCAATGAGGATGACCTTCTGGTCAAAGCTGCGCAGGCCCGCAATGGTGCGGGTGGGGCTGGTACCGATGGAATCGTTGTAGTAGAGCACGCCATCCAGCGTGCGCACCGGCTCAATGCGGTGCTCCACGCCGGTAAAGGTGCTGCCCACCTGACGGATAGCCTCTACGGGCACCTCGCCCCACACGGCAGCGGCAGCAGCCAGCAGGTTTTCAATGTTGTGCAGACCGCGCAGCTTGACATCCTTCTGGGCAAGGAAGGGGGTCACGACACCATCCTCGGCCATGCAGAGCATGCCGTCCTCCTTGCGCAGGAAGGCACCGTTGTCGGTATCGTGCAGACGGGTGAACCACACCTGCTTGCCCTTGCAGTCTGCCTGCATGGAGCGGCTGATCTCGTTCTCATAGCCCAGCACGGCGCGGCAGGGCTGCTTCTGGTACAGCAGGATGTTGCGCTTGGCGTCGATGTACTCCTGCATATCCTTGTGGTGGTCCAGATGGTTGGGGGTGACATTGGTCACCACGGCAATGTTGGGGCTGGAATGCATGCTGATGAGCTGGAAGCTGGACAGCTCTACCACGGCCACATCGTCGGGGCTCACCTCGGGCAGCATGGGCAGCAGGGCCGCACCGATGTTGCCGCCCAGATGTACTTTGCGGCCTGCGGCCTCGTAGAACTTGGAGATAAGGGTGGTGGTGGTGGTCTTGCCGTCCGAACCGGTCACTGCTACGATCTCGCAGGGGCAGAAATCGAAGAAAAGCTCGACCTCGCTGGTGACCATGGTGCCCGCCGCCATGGCATCCTGCAGGGGCTTTTCAAAGTAGCCCACAAAGCCCGGGGTGCGCATGATGATGTCCTGTCCCTTGAAGCCGTCCAGATAGTTTTCGCCAAGGCTCAGGTCGATGCCCAGCTCCCGGATGGTGGCAGCGTAATCGCCAAAGTCCTCCACGCTCTTTTTCTGGTCGCACAAAGTCACATGAGCGCCCAGCTCCACAAACTCCTTGATGAGGGTCTTGTGGCTGACGCCTGCGCCGATAAAGGCGACCTTTTTGCCCTGAATAAGCTGGGCAAGCTTCTGCTGATCTTTCTGCATAAAAACAGTTCCTCCTCTAATAGGATCATGGTATAACACCGCGCCGCACGGGCAGCGCGGGGATCACTTTGCTGTACCATTATAGTCCATTTGTGCGCAATTGGCAACGGAAAACCGCACAGTCTGCTTCAAAAAGCCCGATAAATTCACAAAAAGGCAATTGTTTTTTCTGTTGCTTTCTGCTACACTTGTCGTTGCAGAGCGCTTTTTGCCGTTTCTGCGCGAAGATGAACGGAATGAGGTTATTCTTTTTGAAACGATGGTTGCGTTTTACCGCAGCGGTGCTGGCTGCTGCGTTTCTTTTTGCCCTGACCGGCTGCGGCAGCTCCACAAACTCTGCCAGCTTTACTTGGTTTGTGGACAGCATCCCTGCAAATCTGGACCCGCAGGTGGCCTCCGGTGCGTCGGATGTCATCGCCTGCGAGAATCTGTACGGCACGCTGGTGCGCAAGGACCCGGACGGCGAACTTGTGCCGGAGCTCTGTGAGAAGTGGACGGTCTCCTCAGACGGGCTGACCTACACCTTTACCCTGAAGGACGGTCTGACCTACGCTGCCGCCAAGGGCGCCGTCACAGAGTACGACATTACCGCCGAGGATTTTGTATTTGCCTTCCGGCGCATTTTCCGCGCCGATACCGCCTCGCCCTATGCGGTGGAGTTCTCCGCCATTCAGAACAGCGCCGCCGTGCTGGCGGGGCTTGCAGATGAAAGCAGTCTGGGCGTTTCGGCCAATGGGGCGCTGACGTTGGTGTTCCGGCTGAGCGAGCGGGACGATAACTTTTTAGCAAAGCTGGCATTGCCCGGTGCAGCCCCCTGTGACGAGGCCTTTTTTGAGAGCACCCGGGGCACCTACGGGCTGACCGCTAAGACTACGCTTGCCAGCGGCAGCTTTTACCTGTACAACTGGACGGCAAACGGCCTGTTTTTGCGCCGTACCGTGGAAAGCCCGCTGGTCGGCAGTCTGCGTCTGGTGCAGGACACCAGCGGCAGCGGCAAAAGCGCAGCCCAGCTCATTGCTGATGACAAATGCTCTGCCGCGCTGGACGAGAGCGGCGAAACCACCAGCTTACAGACGGTAAGCTATTCTGACACCACATGGGCACTGCTCTTCAACGCGGCAGAGGGGTCGGTGTTCCAGAACCAGCAGCTGCGGCAGGCGCTGGCCGGTATTGCCCGGGAAAACGCCGATGTGCCCTCCAGCGGCCTGTACACCGCTGCAAAGGGGCTTGTGCCGGAGGGTCTGACCGTGGATGGGCTGGACTACCGCGAAACTGCCGGGGATCCCCTGCCCACCATCCCGGAGCCAAAGGCCCTGTATCTGGCTGCGCGGCAGGGCATGGCTACCTCGGATTTTTCCGGCGTGACCCTGCTGCTGCCCAAGAACGCCGGGCTGGGCGAACTGGCCGACCAGATCAACAGCGCATGGCAGAAGGAGTGTTCCCTGTTCTTCTCGGTGGAAGAGGTAGAGCAGGACGAGTTTGACGCCCGCATTGCCGCCGGGAAATACACCATTGCCCTTGCGCCCATCCGTGCCGAGGGCGGCAGCGTATATCAGATGCTGCAGCAGTTCACCACCGCAGGCGGCAGTCTGACCGGCTATGCCGATACCGTTTATGCCGACCGGCTGGCACTGAGCGCACAGCAGACCGGCAAGGACCGTTGCGCTCTGTTGGCGCAGTGCGAGCGGCAGCTGCTGGAAAGTTGCACCGTGGTGCCCCTGATGGCGCAGCAGAAACGTCTGCTGCTGGCAAACGGCGTGCGGGACTTGGTATTCGACCCGTTCTTCCCGGTGCTGGACCTGACTTGGGCCAAAATGAGCTGACCGCAAATTTCGTGCGGAAAAGCCTTGACATTCCTGCCCTGCTTTGTTACAATAATGGAGCACTTGCAGGGTTAGCTCATCCGGTAGAGCGACTGCTTCCCAAGCAGTAGGCGGCGGGTTCGAGTCCCGTATCCTGCTCCAGAATATAGCGGTGATGCGTTCAAAATTTGTTCGTTTCACCGCTTTTTTGTTTGTGTCCATTTCAAAAAATGACGTAAAATTTTGTGTTTTCCTCTCATAATCTAGCAGATAATGGAGCAAACAAAGGAACAAAAAAACACTCCTGGGCTTTTTATGGAAAGTTCGGGAGTGTTTGCGTTTACTTGATTTTATGCCGTGTTACTTTGCAACGAGCTCTGCGGCAAGGGCGTCCATCTGCGCTTCGGCGGCGGCGTTGACAGCAGAGCGGATGGTGACCGCGTTCTCACAGAGGGTGATGTTCTTCATGCTCTCCAGCTCGGCGCGCATAAGCTTTGCAGCCATGGGTGCCCAAGTGCCGTTTTCCATCAGGCCGATGGTGCGGTTCTGAAAGCTCTTGGTCTTGAGGTGAGTCAGCAGATTCTCCATCGGCGGGAAGAGGAAGCCGTCGTAGGTGGCGCAGGCCAGCACGATCCGGCCGCAGCGGAAGGCCTCAGTGACGGCATAGGAGACATCGGTGCGGGTCAGATCCATCTCCACCACCTTGGCACCCTTGGCGCGCAGCTTCTCAGCCATGGTGTGGGCGGCGGCTCTGGTGTGGCCGTGGATGGAAGCGCTGGCCACCAGGATCTTCTCCGGCTCCTCGGCCTTGTAGCTGGACCACAGGTCATAGTAGTTCAGGTACTTGCTCAGATCGCCGGTCAGCACGGGGCCGTGCAGGGGGCAGATGGTGGCGATATCCAGCGCGGCGGCCTTTTTCAGCAGAGCCTGCACCTGCGGGCCGTACTTGCCCACGATGTTCAGGTAGTAGCGACGGGCCTCGCTGGCCCAATCGGCGTTTTCGTCAAACCTGGCCACTGCACCAAACCGGCCAAAGCCGTCTGCAGAGAAGAGCACCTTTTCACTGCTCTCATAGCTCACCATGACCTCGGGCCAGTGCACCATGGGGGCAAGCACAAAGGTCAGGGTGTGGGTGCCCAGGCTCAGGCTCTCGCCGTCCTTCACCACCACGCGGCGCTCCTTGGCAACGGCATCCGCCCCAAAGAACTGATCCATATACAGGAAAGTCTTGGCGTTGCCCACCACCTGCATTTCCGGGTAGAGGGCGGCCAGTCTGGCGATGTTGGCACCGTGGTCAGGCTCCATGTGGCTGACCACCAGGTAATCCGGCTTGCGTCCGGCCAGTGCCTCGGTCAGGTTGGCAAGCCAGGGCTCCGTGGCACGGTTGTCCACCGTATCCAGAATGGCGGTCTTTTCGTCCAGAATGACATAGGAATTGTAGCTCACGCCGGTGGGCACCGGGTACTGGCTCTCGAACAGGTCAATGGTGGTATCGTCCACACCCACGCCCAGAATGGCTTCGCTGATCTTTTTCACGCTCATAGCAGACATCCTCTCTATCCATATTGCTGTGCCGAAAAAGCGGCAGTATAATACTAATAACGGTTCCTAGTATAGCACATTGTTAAAGATTATTCAAGCTCCTCCGGCAGTCTTGCTGCCACCGGCCGGCCGGGCTCGTTGTCCAGCTCCAGCAGGGCTGCCGCGCTGGCATCATCCAGGCTCTGGACACTGCGGAGCTTGCGGCTGATGGCCCGGCTGCGGACACCAATGAGGTTGTCCAGCTCTTCATCGGTCTGGCGCAGGCGCTGCTGCATCTTGGAGAGCCCCTGCCCGAACTTGTCGAACTCCGTCTTAACGGCACCCAACAGCTGCCAGACCTCGCCGGAGCGCTTCTGGATGGCAAGGGTCTTGAAGCCCATCTGCAGGCTGTTGAGCAGAGCCGCCATGGTGCTGGGGCCTGCAATGTTCACCTGATAATCCCGCTGCAGCATCTCCAGCAGACCGGCGTTCACCACCTCGGCGTACAGCCCCTCAAAAGGCAGGAAGAGGATGCCAAAGGTCGTGGTGTAGGGCGGTTCCACATACTTTTCCCGGATGTCCTTTGCCTCGCTCCGCAGCACCAGTTCCAGCGCATGGCGGGCATTCTCCACCGCCTGCGCATCGCCGGAGGCCTGGGCATCCTGCAAGTGCGCGTAGGTATCGCCGGGGAACTTGGAGTCGATGGGCAGCCAGACCGTGCCGCCGTCCGCACCCGGCATCTTGATGGCGTATTCTACCCGCTGGGTGCTGCCCGGGATGGTGGCCACATTGGTCTCGTACTGCTCCGGGGCCAGGATCTCTTCCAGAATGGCCCCCAGCTGGATCTCTCCCAGAATGCCGCGGGTCTTAACGCCCGAGAGCACCTGCTTCAGCCCGCCCACATCGGCGGCAAGGTTCTGCATCTCGCCCAGCCCCTTGTACACCTGTTCCAGCTGGTCGTTCACAGCCTTGAAGCTCTCGGTCACCCGCTTCTGCAGGGCATCCTGCAGTTGCTCATCCACGGTGTGGCGGATCTCATCCAGCTTTTTGGCGTTCTCGGCCTGCAGGGCGGTCATGTTTTCCGCAAGGGTCTTGCGCAGCTCTTCCAGCTTCTGGGTGTTGGCGGCCTCCAGACTCTGGAGCCGCTGGGTCAGGATCTGCTGCTGGCCGCTCTGGCCCTGTGCCAGTGTAGTGCTCATGCTCTGTACTGAGGTCTGCAATGTCTCACTGACACTGCGGATGGCGGTGTAATTCTGCTCCGCCATTGCCGCCTGTCTGGCCGCAAAGTCTTTTGCCTGTGCGTCGAGCTGCTGCTGCATCCAGCGCTTGAGCTCCTCGTAGTCTCCCCCGTTCCGGGGCTTGTTCAGTTTCCAGAGCACCACCGCCAGCAGCAGGCAGATGATGATCAGCAGCAGGGTGTACAATCCAGCTAAAAATTCCATTGATTATAAGTCCTCGAAATCGACCAATTCTTTCCGGGTATCCAGCGCATCACCATAAAGGCCCACGCCGTCCACCTCGCACTCGCCCGACTGGTTATCATAGGGGTCGGAGCGGAACCCGTACATCGGCGGGTCAAAGGGTGCCTCAAAGGCGCGGTTTGCCACCATGCGCCCGGTGTCCAGGCTGCCGAAGTAGTGGCGGCGCAGCTCTTCCTCGCCCTGCCGTGCCATGGAGGCACCAAACGAGCAGTCGGCATACATCCAGCCCTTGGGGGCAATGTAGAACATGGCCCAGTCGTGGCAGCCCACGCCGGTGGGCGACACCGACAGGCCGCTCTGCCAGCGGGCCGGAATACCCACCAGACGGCAGAGGGTGATGAAGGTCAGGGCCATAATGCCGCAGTCACCGCGCCGGTTCCGTGCGCAGCGGTCGGGCAGGCAGTCCTGCACAAAGTAGGCGGGCTGATAGTGATACCGCACGTTCAGGGTAACGTAATCATAGATGCGCTTTGCCTTTTCCGCCGGGTCGGTGATCCCTTCGGTCAGCTGTGCGGCCAGCGCCCGCAGGTAGGGCGTGAACACGATATGCGGGGCCTGCTCCTCGGTATCAAAGGTCGGCTGTTCCGGTGCAGGCACAAAGTCCAGCGGGTCAGCATAGACTGCCGTTGTCTTGTAACGGTACTGCACCCCGAAGCGGCGGTTTTCGGTCAGGTCAGCCTCCCAGCAGACCGTGCGCTGGGGAGCGTTTGCATCGGCGATGCGGCCCGGCTGCTCGGTAAAGCTCTGCAGCTCGATCTCGCTCTGGGCCAGGCATTCCGCCGGAATGGGCAGCCAGGCGCGGACGTGCACGCTCTCCCGGCCCTCTGCCTTTGCCTTGGCCAGAGCGGCGGCAAAGGCCTCATCCGACATCCCCACGCTGGTCTTCAGCGTGATGCGGGCACTGGCCTGCCCTTCCCGCTCCATCTGGTCATGGATGCGGCGGCGGCGCTCCCGGGCCAGCGCGGCCGGGGCGGGCGGGTCAAGCTGACGGGCGGCAAGGTCGGCGTGGGTGGCGATCAGCGTCTCGGCAAAGCGGTCAAGGTAGTGCTTCTCCCCTTCCACGAACCGCCAGTCCACCCGGCCCTCATGCACCAGCTGGCGGAACTCCTCCACCGTGAAATCCCGCACAAGGCCCTGCATCCGGGCCACGGCCTGTGCCTCGTTCCAGCAGTATTCCTGCGGCAGACGGCACATGATCTCCTTCTGCACCAGCAGGGCATCCCGCAGCGCGTCCACGCCGTGGGGCACAGGGTTGGCGGGCTGCTCGTACTCCGGCATTTCCAACCCCTGACTGCGGGGGCTGTTCTGGGTCTCCGTCCAGTCCTCGGCCAGATATTCATCGATCCGTTCCACGGCTTCTTTGTAATAGCCCGCGGCCTTCAGCCGCTCCACATCATCGGGCAGACCGACGTTCAGATGCACAAATGCTTCGTTCAGATCTTTCATCCTGTTTCATCCTTTCTCTCAGGCGCACTGCTCTTCCCAGAAAGCAGTGGCTTCCACCAGCCAGTTCTCGGCATCTGTTCCGGTACCGATGCCGCAGACGTGAGGTGCATTGTTGAACACCCGGTAAACATGCTTGACGTGATTGGCCTGCAGGGCAGCTTCCAGCTGCGGTCCCTGCCGCCAGTAGACCAGCTCTTTCAGCAGCGTGTCGTTCACACCGTGCCAGTGGTAGGTGGCGGGATAGTCCGGCGTGATCTCATCCGAAAGATTCCGGGTATAGTATTTGGGGCCGTACGCGCCGATATCCTGAATGACATGGTAGATGGGCTTGATGTAGGTCATATCGTTGATGGGGTAGCCCAGCAGCAGGGCGGCAGGCTTGGGCACATTGTAATGCTGATACCCCACCGATTCCGTGCCGAACAGACCCGTCAGGTGGCCGCCCATGGAATATCCCACGATGGCGTACTGCTCCGGCTGGATGCCAAACTCCGCAGCGTGTTCCTCAATGTACTGCATGGCCCGGCCGATGTCCTCCAGCGGAGCGTCATCGGAAGCATCCGTCCAGACGCGATACCGCAGAATAAAGGCGGCATAGCCCAGCTCATGCAGCTGCCAGGCCGTGCAGGCCCCTTCCTCCAGCTCGGCGCTCTCATTGGCACCGCTGCCAGCCAGGATCAGCGCAAACTTGGCATTTTCAGCCTTGGCCGGAAAATAGAACAGGCCGGTGTTATTTTTGGTGCGGTCCGCCGCCTTTTCCGCATCCGTGTAGAACGAGTGGGTGACCTGAACGCCATTGTTGTAGTTCTCAATGACCAGATTCAGCCCCTTGGCACAGCCTTCGGCCACATACTCGTTGGTGTAGCCCTCCACAGTGGTCATCTCCCACAGGGCCTGACCCGGCGGGCAGTCCTTATCCTGCGAGTAGGTGTAGAAGCCGGAGTTCTTGATGCCCGGGTTGTTGCGCACTTCCTTCATGGTGGTCTGGGCCGTGATGTTGGGCTCTCCCTTTTCCATTACGGCACCGGCGGGCAGGGCCAGCAGAGCCAGCAGACACAGCACCATCGCGACGATTCGTTTTGCCTGTTTCATGTTCCGTTCCTTTCCCCCGGCACCGCCCTGATTGCATTTTCCCGTACAGAGGACTATAATATGAGACTGCACAGGCGACACCGGTTGGTTTTTGTTCTATTGTATCACACCCGCCGGTATTGTCAAAACAAATCTGTCCGCAAAATCCATGCGTTGTGATCTCCACGCTTCCGAGGGGCCGGGTATTCAGATTCCGGACACTCTGCCCGGCCTGAGATGAACAGGTTTCCATTGTGATTTGCGGCAGATTCTGCTATACTGAAAAGAGATATTGCACACGCAATGAGGGGAAACCGGAGCATTGCGGCTCCGGTCAGGATAGGAATATGAGTGAGATCACAGTCCGGCCCATGATGCCGGAGGATTGGACTGCTGTGTCCAAAATATATCTGGAGGGCATTGCCACCGAGCACGCCACCTTCCAGACCAACTGCCCGCCCTACACTGCCTGGGACGCATCCCATACCCGGGAATGCCGCCTGGTGGTGCTGGACGATGGGGTCGTAGCCGGCTGGGCAGCCCTGCATCGGGTAGACCCCCGCTGGTGCTACCGTGGCGTGGCCGAGGTGAGCATCTATGTCGGGGAGAAATTCCGGGGCAAGGGGTTGGGCTATCACCTGCTCACGGCGCTCTGCCGCGAGGCCGAACAGGCCGGGTACTGGACGCTGCAGTCCACGGTACTGCAGGACAACGCCCCCTCCCGGGGCCTGCACCTGAAATGCGGCTTCCGCGTGGTGGGCCGCCGGGAGCGCATTGCCCGGGACTGCCATGGCCGCTGGCTGGACACCTATCTGATGGAGCGCCGCGCCGCCGCAGACGAACCGGAGGGGTTCAAAAAGCTGTAACCAGCCCCACCGGACGCAGAATTATTTTTATTTGCAGAGCGGAAAAATCCGCAGATTTTCCCGCTCTGCTTTTTTCACGACGTATAAGGCAGAAGGAGCCGCTGCAACCAAAAAGTGCAGCGGCTCCTGTTATTTGTGATGATTCAGTTTTACCACTCGTCGTATTCGCCGTTGGCGTTTTTGGCGGCAGCCACACGGCTGTGCTTGAACATACTTTCCACCACAGCGCAGTACTTATCGGCAAGGCAGACGATGATGGCCTCGCGGCAGCTGGGCACATGACGGAAGGTCAGCGGCCACATGTGGCTGGAAATGATGCTCTGTTCCTTTTTGGTGATATGGAACACCTGTTCTGCATTGACGCAGGCGCAGCCCGGGTGGGAGAAGCCGTGCATCTCGAACAGGCGGCGGATGCCATGGAAGGTACCTTTTTTATGCCAGTCGTACAGATAAAAATCGTGCAGGAAAGCACCGACAGCCAGTGAGGTCTCGTCTGCACCCAAATGCAGCCGATGGTTCAGCCAACAGCTGACCAGCACCACATTCTTGCAGTGCTGATAGGTGGTAACGTCCCCGTGCTGGATGAACTCCCGCATCTGCTGCACCTTGGGGTTTTGATCGTATTTTTCCAAAATGGCATAAAGCCGTTCGCGTTCCGTAACAGAAAGCTGCATGAGCAAAATTTCCTTTCAACTCAATACGTTAACGTTTGTTTCAGGAGCGGAGCTGCACCGGGTTAGAATTGCCGAAGTTTTCAGCCTCGGAAGGGTTTGCCCGCTTGAGGGTCAGATCTACCAGATACTGCTTGCCGTCGCCCAGTTCTTCCAGCTGGGCCAGCTTTGCGTTGGCAGACACCTCATCCGGGTACCACTGGATCAGGAAGAAGTTCTCGGCTTCCACACCGTAGTACAGCCAGAAGCCGTCCGCGCGCAGCAGATCATCCAGATGATCCACCTCTTCGCCGTCCGGCAGGCCAAGACCTTCCTCTGCGTAGAGGTTTTCCGGCTCTACCTGAAGCATCTCAATGACCTGAATAGAGCTTTGCAGGTACTCGTCCTGCGAGGTGCTCTTATCGGAGCGCTCCCAGCCGGTGAGAAATGCCTGCATGAGCAGATCGCGCACCTTGATGCGCGGCAGAGTGGGATCATCCATAACCATTGGTCGTTCCTTCTTCCTGTTTGTTTCCGCTGACCAGTATACGGTTTTGGGCCGTGCAAGTCAACGGAATATTTGTGAATTTTTT
>OMFP01000881.1_pt1 | contig 11547 bp, 10 predicted proteins | sample 1674221 | NCBI WGS metagenome assembly OMFP01 (sample SAMEA103958152, study PRJEB25191) | human gut metagenome | biome: human-associated habitat [ENVO:00009003]; feature: intestine environment [ENVO:2100002]; material: feces | place: Germany | collected 2013/2015
ACAGTTGCAATGATCTTCTTCATGTTTGTTTCCTCCATAAAAATTTGTTTGTGTCGGACGTCGCTTCGTCCTTCCTGCCCACTGTTTACAACGTAAACATCATTATGTTGTAAAAAATTTTTACGGCGCATTTCTTCCATAATTTACTAAAACCGAAATACGCTCCCCACCCCTGCAGGGGCGGAGAGCGTTCAGCTTTCCGGAAATCTCCCGGTTTTCCTCACCAATTTCGTGTCCGGCAGGGCCACCACATTTCTCGCCTGTCCCGTTCGCGATTTGTTTACAATTTATTTCGCTAAAGAGAATTCCTGCATTCTGACGTAAAGTGTCTTCACTTGTTTTTACCCCCGGCGGCCGTATTCTGCGCGTGCTCTTCGGCGGGAGACAGGCCATCCCGGTGCGGAGGAAGCTCACTTCCACATTTTTGCCCAGTATTTTCCAAAAAACGCTTACAAAACAGCGCGCAGGCCTTATAATACACCCATTATATATATTGGAGGCCCGCCATGACCATCACAACCGACCAGCTGACGCAGTTTCGCGCCCTGCTGAAAAACGAGGAGAAATCCGCCGCCACCATGAACAAATACCTCCGCGACGTCCAGCGCTTCGCCCTGTGGTTGGGCGACACGCCGCTGGAGCGCGACGCCATGCTGGACTACAAGGCCGACCTTATGCGCCACTACGCCGCCGGCAGCGTCAACTCCATCCTGGCCGCGCTGAACCGTTTTCTCCGTATGATCGCCCGCGAGGACTGCCGCGTTCACCGCCTGCGGATCCAGTACCAGGCGTACAGCCCCGAGGAACGCGAGATCACCGCCCAGGAGTACGCCGATCTGGTCCGTACCGCCCGGGAGACGGGCCGCGCCCGCCTGGCGCTGGTGCTGCAGACCATCTGCGCCACCGGCATCCGCGTCAGCGAGCTGCCCGCCATCACCGCCGAGGCTGCCCGCCGCGGCGTAGCCGTGGTGCGGTGCAAGGGCAAATCCCGCCGCGTGCTCATCCCCACCCGCCTGCAAAAGAAGCTTCTGCGCTATATGAAGCAGCACCGCATCGCCTTCGGCCCGGTGTTCGTCACCCGCAGCGGCGCACCCCTGGACCGCAGCAACATCTGGCGCGAGATGAAGGCCCTGTGCCGCGCCGCCGGCGTCTCCGACAAAAAGGTGTTTCCCCACAACTTCCGCCACCTGTTCGCCCGCACGTTCTACCGGCTGAACAAGGACCTGGCCAAGCTGGCCGACCTGCTGGGCCACAGCAGCATCAACACCACCCGTATCTACATCCGCACCACCAGCGCCGAGCACCGCCGCTGTCTCGAGCGTATGCGCCTGGTGCTGTAAACCGCGCCTCCCGCCCTTATTGTCCCCCTTGGCGGAAAAGATGCACCTTGACAACTGAATTTGACAAAAAATCGCCCACCATATATAATACAGCACAAGGACGCTGCATACATAGGCGGGCGGTTAGTCACCTCCTCTCGAAGGGAGGTGGGACAGTATGTTTTGGACGCTGACGTTCCATATCTTAGGCTATTCAGTCTCGATACGGATCCAAAAGCTGAAAAGCAGAAACCGCCACTCGGCCAAGTGACGGTTTCTGTGGGCCGCAAGACCCGATGAAATTTTCACATAACCGGGACTGACCGCCTGTCGCGGCGTCCCCTTTTCATCTCCTATTATACCCTATCCCCGCGATTTGTCAAGCGCCGCCATCTCCCTGAAAATTGACAAACCGCCCGATACATAGGCGGACGGTTTGTCGTGCCACCCAAAAGGGTGACAGCATGGTCTTTGTGTTTACGATCCACGCTAACATTATACCCGATTTCCTTGGCTTGTCAAGCATCTCCGTTTGACAAAAAACAACCTGCCATATATAATGTAGCGCAAGGACGCTGCATACATAGGCGGGCGGTTAGTCACGACCCCGAAAGGGGGTGACGCAATGTATTTTGTAGTTACGTTCCATATCCTCGGCCATTCGGTCTCGATACGGATACAGAAACTCAAAAGCAGAAACCGCCACTCTGCCAAGTGACGGTTTCTTTGAGTTGCTGAAACTCATCTAAACTTCTCACGCAACGGGGTCAACCGCCTGTCGCGGCGTCCCCTTTTCATCTCTTATTATAACCCCTCTCCGCGATTTGTCAAGCGCCGCAAAACAACCCCAACCCCTTTACATTCTGCAAAACCATGCACACGTCCGCAAAACGCGCACAAATTATGAACAAATGTCCGCTTTGCGCGCTTTCGCGTCTAAAAGTTTTCCCATTTTTCCCCAGCGTATTTGTGCTGCAACGCACATACACGCCAGCAAAATACCGAATATCGCATACAAAGCGCGTTTTTTCGTGTTTTACGCACCCCCGGACGCCGAACTAGAACAGCCATAAAAGTTCCGAAAATGTGCTGTTTTTCATGGAAATCGCAACGTTTCGGAAAATGTAAATCTTTTTTAATAATTTTTTACGAGTTTTTTTGCAAATCCCCGGCCAAAACGCCTTGATTTATCTGCGGGATGTGGTATACTTACAACCGTGAAAGGCGAAGCCGAGTTGTTCGGGCCTGCGGTCTACAACATAATGATGTTTACGTTGTAAACGCTGTCTCGGAGGATGAAGCCGAACCGGACACAAACAAATTTTTATGGAGGAAACAAACATGAAGAAGATCATTGCAACTGTGCTGGCCATGGTCATGGCTCTGGCACTGTGCACCGTGGCGTTCGCTACGAACGTCGCTGCCCTCGATGGTAACGGTTACGCCGGCTACAACAAGGCTGGTAACGAAATTACCACGGGTACCGTTTACGGCTACGAGGCTGTTGCTGCCGCTTTCACCAAGGCTACTGGCGCTGGTAACGTGGCTCACTACAAGGTGTACACCGTGGCTAATGATGCTGCTACCGAATACGGCACCTATGTCAAGGCTGACAAGACCGACTTTGATCTGAAGCTGACCAAGAGTGGCGCTGCTACTCTGTACCTGAAGGAAGTTGTCTCTGCTAACTATGTTGCAAAGGCTGAGGCTTTCACTAAGATCGGCAATAAGTGCGGTATGCTGGATGAGGATACCGATCGCGTGTACTATGTGAGCACCAGCAAGTACACCGTTGGTGGCACCACCAAGGATGCCGGCGAGGTCTACTTCGTTCAGCTTGAGGATGAGGGCCAGACCAATGTGCTGGTGAATGGCAAGCTGGTTTCCGTTGAGGCTCTGGCTAATGCTGAACTGGTTGGCCACACTTGGGTTGCTGTTGAGAAGGACGGCAAGGTCGTTTCTTACAAGTGCTCTGACTGCGGCCAGACTGCTGCTATCTACAAGACTAAGGATGCTGCTAAGGCTTCCGGCCTGAAGAATATTGAGGCCTATGTCGATGATGAAGGCAACAGCATCTTCCTGGCTTGGACTGATGGCAAGACCACCGGTACCACCACCGACACCAACAAGCCCTCCCCCAAGACCTTTGACGCTGGTATCGCTATGTACGTCGGTATGGCTCTGACCTCCGTCGCCGGCTCCGCCGTCGTCATCGGCAAGAAAAAGGAGTTCTAAATTAAACTCAAAAAAGAGAAAGGCCCATTGGGCCTTTCTCTTTTTGTGTTTAATTATCCCTCCCGCTGCCGCGGGAGGGATAGTAAATGCTGCTTTTCTGCGGGGTGTTTCTTTTTTTGCCTCCGGCGGGGAAGCGTGTTGCGCCCCCGGGCGCAAACTACTTTCTTTCCATGTCGAAAGAAAGTAGCCAAAGAACGCCACTTAAGGAAAGGGGGATTTCGAATTTCCCCCTTTCCTTAAGAATCCTATCCCCTTGAAGCGACAAAGGAGGGGGCTCCGGCCCTCTCCTTTTGAAACCACCCCCAGGGGGAAGACAACCGCAAAAAGAACCGCCGGATGCGGCGGTGACTTAGGAAAACATTGAAGCAAGGAACGGTGTAGCTTAACGGCTATGCCGTTCTTTGCTCTTTTTTACTTGTGTTGCGGGCATTTTCGATTGCCCGTGTGAAGTCAAATGCACCGATGAAGTTATAGACGATGGTGATTTCCCGCGTTCTGGATTTCTTGTCAACATGGGAAACTTCGATCCTGTCAATGAAAGCACGGAGAACAGCCGCGTCAAGCTCCTGCAAATCCGTGTACTTCTTCACGGCAGCGATAAACGCCTTGACATTGGTTTTTTGCTGCTCCTGCTGCTTCAGATCCTTGCGCAGGACTTCTGCCATTGATTTCAGGTTGCTTTGTTCCAACTCGTAGTCATGGGACATTTTGATAAAACGTTCATCTGACAGCTTGCCAATCACGTTGTCCTCATACAGTCGGGAGATAATGCGGTCAAGCTCGGCAATTCGCGTGTCCGCCTTTGCCAGCGTTTCACGCTTCCGAACAAACTCTGCATCTCTGTCCCGCATATCGCTCTCGGCAGCGTCCTGAATGAACTCCGCTTCATGCTCTGAAACATAGGAGATTGCTTCCCGCAGATTTCGCAGAACAATTTCATGCAGCACGACATTCTTGATAGAATGGGTCGTGCAGAGATCCTTGCCCTTGCGGTAGGTGGAGCAGATGAAGTATTTCTGGTTCTCCGCAAAGTTGGTAGCGCGGCATTGATACATTTTGCCGCCGCACTCTGCGCAATACAGAAGCCCGGAGAACATACCCATTTCACCCATCTTGGTAGGACGGCGACGCGCCTTGCGAATGTTCTGAACAATCAGGAACACGCTTTCTTCGATGATCGGCGGCTGGGTGTTCTCGAAGATCACCCAATTCTCAGGATCATTCCAGATTTTCTTCTTGCTCTTGTAGGACTTCTTTGTGGTCTTGAAGTTTACTGTATGCCCCAGATAGTCTACGCGCTCCAAAATGCGGGAAACCGTTTCATTTGTCCATTTGTACGGGTCTGCTGTCGGCTTGTTGCTGGTCGGCAGACCTTTCGCATGGCAATAGGCGGTTGGGTTCAAGATTTGCTGCTGTTTGAGCCATTTAGCAATCTGCGTGGGGCCTTTGCCGGACGCGCACAGGGAGAATATCTTCTGTACGACGGCTGCGGCTTCTTCATCGACAATCCATTTCTTTTTGTCCTCCGGGCTTTTCATATACCCATAGGGCGGAATGGTCGTCAAATGCTCGCCGGACTTGCCTTTGCTCTGCCATGTAGCGCGAATCTTTTTGGAGGTATCGCGGGCATACATTTCGTTGAACACATTGCGGATCGCGGTAAACTCACTTTCGCCGCGTGTGCTGTCCACGCCGTCATTGACGGCAATGAAATGAACGCCAAACTCCGGGAAAACAACATCGGTATACATTCCCACTTGGAGATAATCGCGCCCGAAGCGGCTCATGTCCTTTACAATGACACGCTTGATCCGCCCAGCCTTGATGTCGGCAAGCATACGCTGGAAGCCCGGACGGTTGAATAATGAGGTGTGATAGCGATAGCGGCAAAAAGCTAATAAAATCAATGGTTTTGCGGACAGCGGATAGACAGGGAATGTGTTAAAAACTGAATACGCACACAAACGGCGTTACCTTAACCCCTTTGGGGGAGAAAGTAACGCCGTTTTTTTATGCCCGCAGGAAAGGAGGTGCAGCCGGAATGTATTTCACAAAGGGCAAGCAGCGGGCGTTTGAATTGCTCATGCAGCAGAAGCCGGGATTTGACCGCTATCAATCCGGTTGTGCCGGAGATGATGAAGATTGCGGCACTTGCCGTTTCTACCGCCCCGGGTGGAAATATGAGTTTTGCGTTTTCAAAGAGTGTCCCTATTGCCCCGGCAAAAGGACGCGGAAAACGCACGCCAGCATGGACAAATAGACGGGCAAAAGCCCTTGTGCCATGCGGCTTTGCAGACGCGAAAACGGCAAAGGGCATATTGCAATACCAAAACAGCCGAAAACGGCTTTCTAATTGTCCACGCATACCAAGAGAGGAAGTGAGGAAATATGGCAGTTTTCAGAGTGGAGCGAAATACGGGATATACCGTTATGAGCAACCACCACTTGCGAAACAAGGAATTGTCCTTAAAGGCAAAGGGCTTGTTGTCGCAAATGCTTTCGCTGCCCGAAGATTGGGATTATACCCTTGCGGGCTTATCCCATATCAACCGGGAGAAGATCGACGCAATCCGCGAAGCGGTAAAGGAACTCGAAAAAGCCGGATATATCGTGCGCAGCCGGGAGCGCGACGAAAAGGGACGCTTGCGGGGCGCAGATTACGTCATATACGAGCAGCCGCAGCCGCGAGAGCCGGAAGCAGCTACCAGCGGCGGACAGCCGCCTATATTGGATTTACCTACATTGGAAAATCCAACATTGGATAATCCAACGTTGGAAAAACCTACGCAGGAAAAACCTACGTTGGAAAATCCAACGCAATTAAATAAAGATATATTAAGTAAAGAACAATCAATTACTGATTTATCAAGTACCGATTCCATTCCTTTCCATTCCCTAAACCCCTTGCCCTTTGCGCATGGCGAAGCGGCTACGCCGCCGGAAAGGAAAAGAACGGAAGCGAAAAGCAATAGCGCAGTAGAGATTTACAGGGAGATTATCAAGGACAATATCGAATACGACCATCTCATTCAAAACTGCAAAATTGACAAAGACCGTTTGGACGAGATTGTTGACCTTATGCTGGAAACCGTCTGCACAGCCCGAAAGACAATCCGTATTGCCGGGGACGACTACCCCGCCGAATTGGTGAAATCCAAGTTTTTGAAGCTGAACAGCAGCCATATTGAGTTTGTTTTGGATTGCATGAGGGAGAACACAACCAAAGTGCGCAACATCAAGCAGTATCTAAAAGCGGTGCTGTTCAACGCGCCGAGTACCATTGACAGCTACTATACCGCCCTTGTCAATCACGACTTATACGGCGGCGAATGAGCATAGCCGCACTTTACCGGGAAAGGAGTTGATACCTTGCAGGAGGAAGTAACCCAAAAAACGATTGCCCTATACGTCAAAGTGGGAAAAGGCGCGGCGCGGCTTACCGAACAGGCGTTACAGAAAGCAATCCAAAAGTTTTTGGAGCAGAAAAGCAAACCCGCGCATGGGAAACAGACCATGCGGCAGCTTATGAAGCAGAACGCGGGTGTTTCCAACATCGAGATCACCGACAGCAATATTAAAGCCTTTGAGAGTACGGCGAAGAAATACAACATAGATTTTTCGCTAAAAAAGGTTAAGGGCGAGCAGACCCGTTACCTTGTGTTTTTCAAAGGCCGGGACGCGGACGTTATGACCGCAGCGTTTCAAGAGTTTTCCGCAAAGAAGCTGAACAGGGAGAAAAAGCCCTCTATCCGCAAAGCCCTTGCCGCTGCAAAGGACAAGGCGAAGCAGCTTAACGCCGCCCGCGACAAGGTAAAGAAAATGGACAGGGGGCGCGAGATATGAAGCAGATCAACTACAAAAAGCTGATACTTCCGAATATCCCCTATGTGTTCTTTGTCTATCTCTTTGATAAAGTCGGACAGGCGGTGCGGCTTGCCCCCGGCGCGGATATTTCTGCAAAGATACTGAATATCACACAAGGATTTTCCGCAGCCTTTGAAAACGCCTTGCCGAGCGTTTACCCGTTGGATTTGCTTGTCGGCATTGTCGGTGCGGTGATTATCCGCTTGATAGTCTATGTCAAAGGGAAAAACGCGAAGAAATACCGCAAGGGCGCGGAGTACGGCTCTGCCCGATGGGGAAACGCCGAAGATATAAAGCCCTACATAGACCCGGATTTCCAAAACAACATCATTTTGACGCAGACGGAACGGCTTACCATGAACAGCCGCCCGAAGCAGCCGAAGTACGCGAGAAATAAGAACGTCGTCGTGATCGGCGGCAGCGGCAGCGGAAAAACAAGATTTTTTGTCAAACCTAATCTAATGCAGCTTCATTCCTCTTACGTCTTAACCGACCCGAAAGGTACGGTTTTGATTGAGTGCGGGAAGCTGCTGCAACGGGCGGGCTACCGCATTAAGGTACTGAATACGATTAACTTCAAAAAATCTATGCACTACAACCCCTTTGTGTATATCCGCAGCGAGAAAGATATTTTGAAGCTGGTAAATACGTTGATAGCGAATACCAAAGGTGAGGGAGAAAAAAGCGCGGAGGATTTTTGGGTAAAGGCAGAACGGCTTTTGTATTGCGCGTTGGTGGGCTACATCTGGTACGAAGCCCCCGCCGAGGAAATGAACTTTATTACCCTGTTGGAACTTATCAACGCCAGCGAAGCCCGCGAGGACGACGAGGAATATCAAAGCCCCGTCGATTTGCTGTTTGCCGACTTGGAAGAACGCGACCCCGACCATTTCGCGGTGAAGCAGTACCGAAAATATAAATTGGCGGCGGGCAAAACCGCAAAATCAATCCTCATTTCTTGCGGTGCGAGGCTCGCTCCTTTTGATATAAAGGAATTGCGCGATCTTATGTCCTACGACGAATTAGAACTTGACACGTTAGGCGACAGAAAAACAGCTTTGTTTTTGATTATGAGCGATACGGACAGCACGTTTAATTTTGTTATCGCTATGCTGCAATCGCAGTTATTTAATCTCTTGTGCGACAAGGCCGACGACGAATACGGCGGCAAGCTGCCGGTTCATGTTCGCTGCCTGTTAGACGAGTTTGCAAACATTGGACAAATCCCGCAGTTTGAAAAATTGATTGCCACAATCCGCAGCCGGGAAATCTCGGCTTCTATCATTCTGCAATCGCAGAGCCAGCTAAAAGCCATTTACAAGGACGCGGCAGAAATCATACTTGACAATGCCGACAGCACCTTGTTTTTGGGAGGGCGCGGGAAAAATGCAAAGGATATTTCGGAGAACTTGGGACGTGAAACAATCGACAGTTTCAACACTTCCGAAAATCGCGGCACGCAGGTTTCTCATGGCCTCAATTATCAGAAATTGGGAAAGGAGTTGATGACACAGGACGAAATCGCAGTTATGGACGGAGGAAAATGTATTTTGCAGTTGCGCGGCGTGCGCCCCTTTTTCAGCGATAAGTACGATATAACGCAGCACCCGAACTACAAATACCTTTCCGACTTCGACAAGAAAAACGCTTTTGACGTTGAACGGTATATGTCCACCCGTCCGGCAATCGTAAAGCCCGACGAACCCTTTGACATATACGAAATAGATTTGTCCGACGAGGACGCAGCCGCCGAATAAAAACGGCGGCATTTTTATTTCCAACAACATTTTTTGAGCCGTTTTAGCGGCAGAAAGCGAGGTTTATATGGATTTTTTCAACAGCGCAGTTGACGTATTGCAGACTTTGGTAATCGCGCTTGGCGCAGGACTTGGCATTTGGGGCGGCATTAACCTCATGGAGGGGTACGGCAACGATAACCCCGGCGCGAAGTCGCAGGGCATGAAACAGTTGATGGCGGGCGGCGGCGTTGCCCTTATCGGCCTTACCCTTGTCCCGCTGCTCTCCGGCCTGTTTGGATAATGCCACAAACTAACACTACCCGCCGCGCTCTCCCGCTTCACGCGGGAGGGCGCGGGAAAGGAGGGATTAGCTTTTGATATGGCAGATGATTGAAGATTGGTTTCGCGGCATTTTGACAGACGGAATACTCTCTAATCTCTCCGGGCTGTTCGACAGCGTAAATACAGAGGTTGGAGAAATCGCAACGCAAGTCGGCACAACCCCCGCCGGGTGGAACGCGGGCATATTCAATATGATACGCAGCCTATCGGAAAACGTCATTGTGCCGATTGCGGGCGTTATCATTACCTTTGTCATGTGCTACGAACTAATCCAGCTTGTAATTGAGAAAAACAATCTGCACGATCTCGACACTTGGATTTTCTTCAAGTGGATTTTCAAAACCTTTGTTGCGGTGCTGCTGGTAACAAATACTTGGAACATCGTCATGGGAGTTTTCGACGTTACGCAGAGCGTCGTCAATCAGAGCGCGGGGGTTATCATATCCGATACAAGCATAGACGTTACCACCGTCATTACCGACATTGAAGCAAAACTCGACGCTATGAGCGTGGGCGGTCTTTTGGGGTTATGGTTTCAATCCCTCTTTGTAGGGCTTACCATGAAAGCCCTGTCAATCTGCATTATGCTTGTGGTGTATGGGCGCATGATTGAAATATATCTTGTAACGAGCGTTGCCCCTATCCCGATGGCAACAATGGTAAATCACGAATGGGGCAGCATGGGACAGAATTACTTAAAATCTTTGCTTGCGCTTGGTTTTCAGGCGTTTCTGATCTTGGTGTGTGTCGGCATTTATGCGGTGTTGATACAAACAATCGCAGCGACCGACGACATTTCCGGCGCGATCTGGGCTTGCATGGGCTATACCGTCCTCTTGTGCTTTACGCTTTTCAAAACGGGAAGCCTTGCAAAGAGCGTCTTTTCGGCGCATTAAGGGGGTGCGCTATGATTTGAAAATCGGTTTAATCGACGTTGACAGCCATAATTTCCCCAACCTCTGCTTGATGAAGCTATCCGCGTATCATAAAGCAAAGGGGCATACGGTGGAATGGTGGAACGCAAAGGGGCGGTACGACCTTGTATATAAAAGCCGCGTCTTTACGGACACCTATTCCAAAGACACGATAACCGTTACCAACGCGGAACAAGTTATTTTCGGCGGTACGGGCTACGACACGAAAAACCGCTTGCCGCCGGAAGTGGAACACAGTTACCCGGATTATTCTATCTACCCGCAGTTTTTCGGGATTGCCTACGGCTTTTTAAGCCGGGGTTGTCCAAGAAATTGCGGGTTTTGCATTGTCAGCAGTAAAGAGGGACGCAAAAGTGTTAAGGTTGCGGATTTGTCCGAGTTTTGGAAATGGCAGCCGGAAATAAAAATCATGGACGCTAATCTGCTTGCCTGTCCCGACCATGAAAATCTCATTGAGCAGCTTATACGAAGCCGCGCATGGGTGGATTTTTCGCAAGGGCTGGATATTCGCCTTGTGAACAGGGATAATGTCAGCCTGTTAAATCGGGTACGGATAAAAGCGGTACATTTTGCATGGGATAATCCCGACGAGGACTTAACCGGGTATTTCCAACGTTTTTTGGATTTGACCGCCATTAAGAGCAGCCGCCAGCGGCGCGTGTATGTTCTTACCAACTACGGCAGCACTCACGAACAGGATTTATACCGCGTGAACACCTTGCGGGCTATGGGCTTTGACCCGTATGTGATGATTTACGAGCGTCCAACCGCCCCGCCTGTTACCCGCCATTTGCAACGGTGGGTAAATAACAAACGGCTTTTCTATGCTGTCCCCCGTTTTGAAGATTACATTCCGGGCAGAAAGGAGGTTTGAAATGGCGTATGTAACCGTCCCAAAGGACTTAACAAAAATCAAAAGCAAGGTAATGTTCAACCTTACGAAACGACAGCTAATTTGTTTCAGCGCGGCGGTAGCAATCGGACTGCCGCTGTTCTTTTTGGTAAAAGACAGCGTTGGAACAACCACAGCGGCATTGTGCATGGTGCTTGCCATGCTGCCTATGTTTTTGCTTGCCATGTACGAGAAAAACGGGCAACCGCTGGAAGTGATTA
>OMFP01000883.1_pt1 | contig 11541 bp, 10 predicted proteins | sample 1674221 | NCBI WGS metagenome assembly OMFP01 (sample SAMEA103958152, study PRJEB25191) | human gut metagenome | biome: human-associated habitat [ENVO:00009003]; feature: intestine environment [ENVO:2100002]; material: feces | place: Germany | collected 2013/2015
TCAGGGCTTCGGTCACGCCCTGTTCCTTCGCCATCTCTGCCACCAGACTGTCCATCTGTTCCTGGGCTGTCCGGTCGATCTCGGTCAGATGTGCCCACAGCCTGCCGGTCAGCAGCATCGAGTTGTAAAGTCCCTTGCGGTGTTCCATCAGATATTGTTCCCTGGCCCTTCCGAACCGGCCCAGGGTCTGCGGTTCGTTCTCCCTCTCGTCCATCCGGAGATTGGGAACCTGATACCCGTTCTGTTTGGTGTATGTCAATGTCGCCATGCTCGTCGCTCCTTTCGCGCTTTAATGTGCTAAAGTTTCTGTTATCATTATACGGCTCCCTGTCAGACTTTGCAAGAGGATTTTTGGCCTTTTCCCGTTCGATTTTCCGGATGGTGTCGCCAATCTCCAAAAGCAGTTCCCGGCTTCCCTGAGATACTGCCGTCCCCAGGCAGGCCAGGGCAGCGGTGGTGTTAAAGTTGGTGATCTCCCGAAAATCCTCTGCGTCTAGGTAACGGTTCACATCCAGGCCGCAGCGGGAAAGGACAGCGTACTGGACGCTTGCCCGCAGGGTGTTGCGAAACAGCACCTCCACATTGAAATCGTCAAGCCCCTCTAAAAAGCTGTCCTCCCGCTCATAGAGCAGGTCGGGAAGATATTCGCCGTAGCTTTCCTGCACCAGTTTATCCGTGACCTCCATCAAGAGGTCGCCCAAATCACCAGCACCGTCAATTCCAAAGACATCCCGCAGCCGTTCTATGACCGGCTCGCGGTTTTCCTCCGTCAATTTCCACAACCACGGGTCTTTGCCGCCCCGTACCGGATGGGTGTCTGCCACATCATGCACATAGTCCAGATAGGGCTTGCCGCCGTACCCCTTGCGGATCAGCGCGATAGCAGTGCTGCCCGCATTGACCCACCGGCGCATTTTATTGTTCCAAGTGGACATATCCGCACAGGCCGTCGCGTCCGGCTTCTGTGCGTAAATCAAAAGCTGATCGTCAAAATCGTAGGCTTTATAAAATCGTGCCGCCGTAGTGAGAAAGCGGCACCATTCCTCCGGTGAGTGTGTGACCTTCCGGCTGGTATCGGCGGCCAGTTCCGAAATGGTCTGCCATTTCTGCGCCATAAGAACCTCCTTTCAAAAAGAAGGGCGGCACAGACACCCCATGCCGCCCTGAATGATTAAGTGGATTGCCTGCGTTCCCGATTGCGCTGGTTCATCTCGTCCAAAACCCGTTTCTGTGCTTCGGAGAGTGCCCGCGGCGGTGTGATTTTCACCCACTTTTTGGGCAATTCAAAGGTCAGCCCGCCGTGGCGGTTATCTTCGGTCTGCCGTACCTGGGCCGGATGGGTCTGGCACAGTTCCAGAAGTACCCGCTGTAAGGCAGCGTTATGGGTATAGACGCTGGCCGTGGCCTCCGCTTCGTTGAAAAGGATGATGGTTTCCTGTTCCACCTTCAGTAAGGACATCCCGATCACCGTTCCCTTTCCGGGGCATTGGCCCCAGGTAAGGGCCGTGCCTCCTGCGCCCGACGTAGCTGCTCCCGCAGGGAAGGCGGCCTTTGGGACTGTCTTTCTTCCCTGGGTTTCTGCACTCTGGCAGTATTATCGGCCTTTACGGACTCTAGGTCTTTCGCACGGATGCGCTCCGGCTGGCGTTCCAGAAACGCGAGGATTTCCCCATCTGGATACCGGATCGGCTCAAAAATGCGCCCGGTCTGTAAAAACATCCCGTCCATTCCGGCCCCGGCCTTATAGTTGCCCTGGCTGTCCCGTTCACTTTCCAGAAGCACCAGGCCGTTGTCAAGCACATACCCCGGCTCCTTGCGCTGGTTCACCCCCGGCAGGCCGATGGTCACAGAAAAATCGGTGATGGCGGCAAACTGTTCGCGGGGGCCGACTTCGGCAAAAGCGTGGGGCTGCATTTCATCCCCCTCATAAACGGGGACAAACAGCTTTGGGGATGCCGGTTCGCCGGTAACGGTGTGGTCGGCAGACTCATACACGCCTGGAGCCTCCTCCATGAAGTAGAGCAGCGTTCCATTTTCCAAAATGTACTCCACACCGGGAATATTTTCATAACGCAGCCCCAGGTATCGTTCAAAGGTGTCAAAGGGCACCACGGAATATTGGTTTCGTTCCTCACTCATGCTTTGCACCTGCTTTCTTCTGGTCAAATTCCAGCTTGAAATTCACATACTTGCCGGTATCGTCGAGTACCACGGTGGCATCGTAGGCCACGCCCTTTTTCTCACTGAATAAGCCAGTCATTTTGACACGGCCCTTTTTCAACAGTGCGCTTGCCACCGCTTTGGTCAGTTCTTTATGCTTGTCGGTAAAGAAGCGGCTGTTCTTCCACATGGTAAACCCACAGGAACGGTCAATACACTGAAAACTCAGCTTGCTTTCCACCACATCTTTGCCGCAGCGGGGACACTTGCCAATCGGCTCCCGCTGGTCAAAGAGGGAGGTGTCTGCCTGAATTGCCCGGTAGCCCTCCACCAGATCAGCAGTCATCCGTTCTATGCCGGAGAGGAAATCCTCTGCGGAACACTCCCCGCGCTCCACCTCCTTTAAGGCTGCTTCCCATTCTGCGGTCAGTTTGGCCGACTTGATACTGTCCGGCAGCACCACAATCAGGTTATGGCCTTTTTTCGTGGGGAGAAGCTGACGGCCCTTACGTTCCAGAAAACCGCCGCGCACCAGCTTCTCAATCACACCGGCACGGGTGGCCGGTGTCCCAAGGCCCGTGCGCTCCACACCCTCAATCTCTGCAAATTCCTCCGCACTGGCGTGTTCCATTGCGGAGAGCAGCAGATCTTCCGTGAAGTGTTTGGGCGGGCTGGTGGTTCCCTCGCGCACCGCCGCCTTGCAGCCGGGAAGGGACTGCCCTTCGGTGATAGAAGGCAGAGCAGCCGGTTCCGGATCATCCTTTTCCGGTTTCTGTTTCAGGGTGGAGAGGAAGGCTTGTTCCACGGCCTTCCAGCCGGGGGTTGTCACCACGCGGCCCTTTGTAAAAAAGGAAGTGCCGCTGCAATCCAGTATTACCGCTGTGTCCTCATAGACCTGCTTTTCGCTGACCGCGCACAGAAGCCGAACCATCACCAGGGTAAGGATGTTGCGCTCCCCGGCGGGCAGCGCAGCAAGTGCATCCTGCTTTACCTGCATGGTAGGCAGCAGCGCGTGGTGGTCGCTGACCTTTGAAGCGTCCACCACACGGGACACATCCGTTGTCCCTACCTCCACGGAAAACGGCAGGCTGGAAACAGATTGCTCCAAAAGCTCCGGCACTGTGGCGGCGGTGTCCTCCGTCAGATAATTGGAATCGGTACGGGGATAGGTCAGCAGCTTCTTTTCATAGAGGGCCTGGGCATAGTCCAACACCTGCTGGGCGGTGTAGCCAAACAGCCGGTTTCCATCCCTTTGGAGGGAAGTCAAATCATACAGCTTCGGCGGGCTGGCGGTACGCTGCTTTTTCTCTACACTTCGGATAGTGGCGGGCTGGCCTGCACAGGCAGCTTTCAGTTTTTCCGCTGCTTTTTTCTCTGCCATCCGGTCGCTTACGGCAGAAAAGCCGCAATCCAGTTCCACCGTGTAAAACTTCTCCTTTTTGAAGCTGTCAATCGCAGTTTCCCGTTCCACCACCAGGGCCAGGGTGGGGGTCATGACGCGCCCCACATTGAGCGTTCTCCGGTAGAGGGTGGAGAACAGCCGGGTTCCGGTAATCCCTACCAGCCAATCCGCCTTTGCACGGCAGAGAGCCGCTGCATAGAGAAGGTCATACTCGCTGCTGGGGCGCAGGGCGGAAAATCCCGCTTTGATTGCGTCCTCCTCCATTGACGAAATCCACAGACGCTCCATCGGCTTGTGGCACCCGGCCTGATGATACACCAGACGGAAGATCAATTCCCCTTCACGGCCCGCGTCGGTGGCGCACACCAGGCTATCCACATCAGCACGGTTCATCAGATCGGAAAGCACCTTGAATTGTTCCTTTTTCCCTGGGTCAACAGTAAACTGCCATTCCTTCGGGATAATCGGTAAATCCTCATACGTCCACTCGGAATACTTCGGATCGTAGGCGTCGGCAGGGGCCAGCCCCACCAAATGCCCGACGCACCAGCTTACCAGAAAGCCGCCGCCTTCCAAATATCCCTGTTTTTTCTGTTTGGCCCCCAGCACAGCGGCCAGACTCTGGGCCACGCTGGGTTTCTCAGCCACCACTAATTTCAATCGTGTTTCCTCCTTCCTTTCAAAAGCTGCTTATAGCAGACCCCTATACAGCGCCTTCCCATGCCATAGTTGCAGCCATAGCAGGGATGATCGGGCGGGAGCGCCGGAGGTTCCGGCACCCGCCGCCCGGTGGGTTTCTGCTGCATCATCCGTTCCAGCCCCGGATTATTACTGAACAGGGGCATCCTCGTCATCGTCCGGAAATTCCTGTTCTTCCTCATAAAGCCGGCGCTGTTCGGCTTCTTCCTCGGCAGTCAGTTCCGGCACAGGTTCTTCCAGATCTTCTTCCCGAATGGTCGGTTCTTCCGGCCCTGCAAATTCAAATTCATCCAAATCGGCAGCATCGTCCAATTCATGTTTGGGTTTATAAATCTTGAAGTAGTAGCCCAGGCCGCCTACGGCAAGCACCGCCACGCCAATCAAAACAAGCATAATCGGACTGGTTCCGGTTTCCGGAACAGGCTCCGGTTCAGGTTCCTCTATTACCTCGGCAGGTTCCTCCGGCTCTGGCGAGGGCGTGGGTTCCGGCTCTGATTCCACCGGTTCGGCGGTTTCCTCTGCATCCGGCTCGGCAAGTGCCATCAGGTCGGACTCCGTGACCGCATTGAGGAAGTAGACATTTTCCGTATCGCGCTGCTTGTCAATGACCAGATAAAAGACGTTTTCATTTTCGGTGACGATGGTATAAAACTCTTTTTCGTCCTCACTGGTAGCGTTGTCCAGGACAGTGCCGGTTCCGTTTGGCGTGAAGGGGTTCGGGGTAGCAATTTCTTCCGGTTCTGTGGTTTCTTCCACCGGCGCGGTTTCCTCCTGCGGTTCATTACTCTGTGCATAGGCGGTAACAGAAAAAGCACCAAAGCACATCGCAAGTGCAGTCAGCACCATGAAATAGCGCAGCTTATTCTTCATCGTCCATTTCCTCCTGTTCCTCCGGATTTTGTGTTGCCACGGGCAGGCTGCCGGTATTGCCGCTGCGGATAGCCTGAATGATGGTGGCCAGTTCCTCCGGCGTGACCTCCAGGCCGCGCACCATACCAACGATCTCGGTATTCTCCAGTTCGGTTTTCTGCTGTTCCAGCTCCCGCAGCCTTGCCTGCTGGGTTGCAATCTTGCTCTTGACCTTCTCAATCTCGGTCACGATTTTCTGAATTTTCTGGTTCATCAAGACTCCTTTCCGGGCGGTCAGAGCCGCCCAAATGCGTAAAAGTGCTGCTGCCAATAAGACGTGTTGATATTGGCGTACTGGATGGGTGAGCCACAGTGGATCATCATTCCGTCGCCTACATAAATCCCCACATGGGACACTGGCCCTGCGCTGTCATAGGTTCCCGTGAAAAAGATAATGTCCCCCGGTTTGGCTTCGGAGGACGGGATAATCGCGCATTGATTGTAAATGCCCTGCGCCGTGGTACGGGGCAGGTTGTGAACGCCGCTGTTAGTAAAGACCCAGCAGACAAATCCGCTGCAATCAAAGCTGGTGGACGGATTTGAACCGCCCCAGACGTAGGGGTAGCCTAAGTATTTTTCCGCTTCGGTAATCAGTGCGGCAAAAGACGGGTCGGACAGGGCTTCGCCGGGAATTTCGTAATGCTCCCCTTCAGAGGGGTTCGCATAGATGTTGTCCCCGAACAGATAGGGCTTGTTGCCCTTCAGTTCCAGGATGGCGGCATACCGGCCCTTTTCATCTTCTGTCAGGTTCCCCACCGCCACCGTCCCCAGGGAATGGTTCCGCAGGGTTACATGGAGAATGTAATACTCATACGCTTCCTCGCTTTCATGTTCGTTTCCTTCCTCATCCGTCCAGGTCACAGTCCGGTAGCGGATCTGTACTTCCTCACGGGTGGTAAGGGTATATTGCTGGTCGAACAGGGCTTGCAATTCCGCTTGTACCTGGGCCGGGGTGAACGCATTGAATTTTGCGGTCAGGTAGGAAATCAGTTCGTTGGGGTCATGGCCGATGGTGTCCACATCGTACCGATACTCGTCATAGCCTGGAAATTCGCTTTCGATATTGGCCATCCGGCGTTCCAACTGCTGCTCCAGCGCGATATAATCGTCCTCCACCTGCAAAATGTCCGGATCTTCTGAGGTGTAGGAAGTGCCAAGCACGGCCCCCATCGCCCCTTCCATCGACACAGAGCAGGAGGACAGGGAGGAAAAGAGCAGGATAAACAGCAAGGCCACCCCGCCGACAATCACCAAAACTCCCTTATTGTTCTTGACCAGGGCAACAGCGGCCTGGCCTGCGTTGCTGACTGCCTCCTTCGCTTTTTTCGCCACCGCAGCCCCGCGGCTCCCGGTTTTTCTTGCCTCCCGCTAGGCTTTGGCATACTCGCGCTTTAGCTTCCGCTTCTGAAACATGGCTGACAGCGAATGCTTTTGCAGTTCCGGATTATCCCGGATGGCGGCGTGGTAATTGGCATTGACTGTTGCCCTTGCGCTTTTGACCTCCAGCCGTTCCACCTTGCGATAGGGCGCATCCTTTACAGAGCGGTAGCCTTTCCGGATCGCGCCTGCCGCCAGATTTTCCACTGCAAACTCGGTCTTATGGGCCGCCTCGGTGCCTACATTTTCCTTTTCCACCTGCCGGATTTTACTGTGAGCCGCCAAATCCACCGTCCGGCCAGCTTTCAGGCCAGCCCGCGCCACCGGGTTTTTCCGACTGCGCGGTTTTACCTCATCCTCAAAACTCAGCGAGTGCCGAACCTTGCCGGTCATGGCATCAAATTCACGGTTGATCCGGGCACGGCGCTTCTTTGGCAGGTCTGCTTTGGCCTTTTCCAGCTTTTCGCCCAGGATTTCCGCCTTTCTCTCTGCATGGGCAGCCCGTTCCTCCGGCGAAAAATGCAGCCGCTTACTTTTGGCTGCATCATCCGCGTCATAGATATTGCGTTTTCGCTTCATGGGCCACCCCCTTATGCCGCCAGGTCGGAAGGCTTTGTGGTCATTACCCGGTAAAGCTGCGTATCGCGTGGGAATTTGTCCTCAAAGGGAATGATCTTATCCCCGAAGAACAGAAGCCCCTCGCCCTCGCTGCTATTGGTCACATGAGAAAGTTCCTGGGGAGAAATGCCAAGCCGCTGAGCCAGGATATTCCGGTCGCTGGCACCCTGGTTCAACATCAGCACAAAATCGCTGTTTTCCAGGATGTTTTCGATCTCGGAACTGTCCAAAAGGTCTTTGACATTCTGTGTTAGGGATGTGGGGATGCCATTCCACTTGCGGAACCGCTTATAAATCTCGGCGGTGTAGGCTGCTGTCTGCGGCTCCTTTAAGAGCAGATGAAATTCGTCCAGGAAAATCCGGGTGGTGATACCGGCATAGCGGTTGACCGCTGTGCGTTGCCAGATATGTTTCTGCACGTTGGACATGACCAGCTTTTTCAATCCCTGACCCAACTTGCTGATGTTGTAGCAGACCATGCGGTTATTCAAGTCCACGTTCGTCCTGTGGTTCAGATAGGATAGGCTGCCGGTGACGTAAATCTCCATTGCTGTTGCCAGATCATCCGCCCGCGAATTATGCTGCTCTCGCAGGCATTGGTACAAATCTCCCAGGATTGGCATATTCTCCGGCCTGGGGTTCTTCAGGTAATCCCGGTAGACCAGACTGATACAGCGGTCAATCAGGGATTTTTCAATGGGCATAAGCGGATTGCCATAGGAGGCCATCATCAGCTCGCACTGTGACAGCAGGAAATCCGCCTGCATGAGCATGGGCGACTCGCCTACATCGGTGGACAAGTCCAGATCCATCGGGTTCAAATAGCTGTGGCTGTCCGGGGCCAGGTAGATCGTTTGGCCGTGAAGCTGCTCCGTCAGGGCGGTATATTCATTTTCCGGGTCTAAAATCAGGATGTGGTCATTGGTGGCAAAAAAGGCATTGGCCATCTCGCGCTTTGCAAAGAAGGATTTTCCGCTGCCCGGTGTGCCCAGCACGATCCCGTTGGGGCATTTGAGGGTTTTCCGGTCTGCCAGGATGATGTGCTTCGTCTGCGTATTGACACCGTAGTAAAGGCCGCCCGGCTGGAACACCTCACAGGAGCGGAACGGCAAAAAGATTGCCGTCCCGCTGGTGGTAAGGCCACGCTGGATCTCCACCTGGTTTACACCCAGGGGCAGGGCCGACACAAAACCCTGTTCCTGCTGATAGTCCAGCCGGATCAGGTTGCAGTTGTTGGCGTTGGCAATACCGTTCACCGAATAGATGATATTTTCCAGCTTCTGTTTGGTTGGTGCAGTATGCACCAGAAGGATTGTGACCATGAACATCTTTTCATCATGGTTCTGCAAATCCTCCAGCAGCTTTTCCGCCTCTTTTCCAAAAGTCACAAGGTCAGGAGGAAGAATGTCCATGTCAAAGCCGGAGCGCACCGCCCGTTTCTGCTCGTCGATTTTGGCCTTATCCAAATCGCTTAACTTCCGTTTGACGGTTTTGAGCGCGGCTCCCTGGTCGAGAGCCTTTGCGTGGATGCTGACGATCTGGCTGCTTTCTATATTAAGAAGTGCGTTCAGCAGCGTGTCATACAGTTTGGTGGCCTGGATCTGCAAAAAGGAAACCGCGCCGACCGACGGGCCAACGCGGAAGTACCGGCCTTCCTTAAATAAGAAGGAGCTGGGAGCAATGTAGTCCTTACTGGAAAGACCGGTTCCCACCAGCGAGTCCCAGTTGAATTTGAATTTCTGCGGTTCATCCAGGTGTAGGCAGTGATGCAGCAACAAGAGCCGCTCATAGCCGTCCATCCCGTGGGCCTGGGTGCCAATGCCTTTGAACCTCTCCAGCACATCGGCTTCGATCTGCTCCAGGCGGGAAGTGGCCTGCTTCACATCCTCGGCCTCTACCGTGAAGGTTAGACAAAGGCTGCGTTCTGTCTTGCACAGACTGGCTTTCGTGAGCAGCATATCGGAAAATTCCTTGCGGATGGGGTCGAAGCTGTCACCGGTGGGCGGAATCCGCAGGATTTTCCGGTATTCCACCATATCCGGATAATAGCAGACCACCGATAGCTGGAAGCCTACCGTGGGGCCGAAGTAGTTGACCAGGCGGCAGTACAGTTCAAAGATAACCGCCTTATCATCGTCGGACGCTTCGGCATAGCTGCGATCCTCAAACGCAATGCTTTTGCTGTAAAGGCGGTTCCCCAGGCGGCACACCCCATTCTCATACATTTCCTCATAAGGAATGGTCTGCTGGGCGGTGGCGGCAATCTTACCGTCGCGCTTTGCCCTCCGGATTGCCTTTGCGAGCTGCTTTTTCTGTGCGGCACTTAACGGCGTGTCCGGACGGATGATCAACTCGTCGCCCCAGCCCACGGCCCGTTTTCTTTCCCGTCTTTTCAGTAGTGGAAACAAGCTGTTTCACCTCCTCGTCAAAATAGGCTTGCCGCTCCAGGGCGGCAAATCGGTTGTCTGTCCGGTAGGGACGCGCCTGTTGCGTCAGGAACCGGACGCGGATATAGTTTTTCAGCATCTTTTCCGGCGGCTGCCCGTTCTTTTCGTAGAGTGCGAAAAAGAAGAATGGCAGGGCCGTGGTAATCAGAAGAACCAGAGCAATATCGTTGCCCAGGCTTTTCCGGGTCAAAAAGTAAGTAGGAACAGCCACCAGCGCAGCCAGTGCAAAAAAGATAAGCTGTCGCTGGGTCAGGCCAAACACGACCTTGCTTTTGACCTCGGTCAAGTCCTTTGTGATGTTCACATGGGCCAATCAACTCACCTCCCGTAAGTTCTCTCGTGGCGGCCACCCCTGAATGGAGCCAGCCGCTTCGTTGCCCCATACATCCCATCCCGGCGCACGGCTGCGGGCGAAAAGCTCAATCCGGGGCACATCGCCCATCAGCCGGACAATGCGGCTGCGGGCTTCCTCCGGTTTCTTGCTGTGTTCCTCGATATGGGACAAAATCACCTGATGTACCCCGGCATTAGCACGCTTTGGGTGCCCTCTGGTAGCCAGCAGGCAGATTTCCGCATTGGCCCGTGTCCAGTAGCCCATACCCGTAAACAGGGTGGACGCTTTCCGGTTTAGCTTCACCCAAACAAAGGCGACGGATTTATAGGTAAATCCCCAAGCATCCAATACCGGCCACGCTTCTTTTAACAGCGGGAACGTCACCCAAAGAAACAGGGTGCAATCCTTTGCCGCCAGCAGATGAACCGGCAGCGCCTTTATATCCTCCAGTGACATAGTGGGATAATGGCTTTCCGCAGAGCGGCCCGTGCCCCTTTTGCTCCACACCCGATAATGCCAGGGTGGATCGGCATAGATTACAGAATATTTTCCAGGTTCACTCACTCGTCCACCTCCTTTAATGGGCGTTTAGAATACTTTTTGCTACGCTGCCTGACTTAAACAGGCTGAAACAGAGCAGGACGGTGTAGGCAACACAAGTCCAGATGGCTCCGTGAAGGTCGCCGCCGGATATGGACAGGCTTTTGACCAAAATCGCATATATTCCGGTAATGACCATGATTAAGAAGCCTTGCAGCCCCAGGGCAACCAGGCCCCGGATGTAGTTGGTGCCGATATTTCCCCACTCATGGTTGGCAAGGGTGGCAAAGGGCAGCGGCCCCACGCTTGCATAGATGTATATTTCAATCATTCTGCCGTAGAGAATGATAGTAATGAGCGCGCCCATCACCGTCATGGCGAAGCTAACCACCCAGGTTTCCAGCATCAGAGCAAAGAGTTCGCCCAGGCCCTTTGCCTCCAGTTCGGTGGTGATTGACGCCAAGGCTGACGAAATATCTATGCTGGCGTTTGCGTCAATAACCCCGGCGCTTTGCTGTACCATTGTCTGTGCCACCTCAAAGATGGCGATGATAAAGTCGAATGTATGGCTGACGACGTAGGCCGCAATCCCGGCTTTGATGATCCATTTGAAAAAGATAAACGTATCAAAGTCGTGCATATTGTTCCGGTCTATGACCATGCGGATCAGTTCATAGGACAGGACTGCGGCAATTACAAGGCCCGCGATGGGGACGATTACAGACTCGGACAGGCTGTGAATCATAGAGAAGACGCCGGAGTTCCATTGCTCCGGCGTCTTTCCAACTTCCCCTGCGATAGTAGCGACCTTTGTATTTACATCACCAAACATATTCGACAGGTTTCCCGTGATGGCTTCGATCAGGAAATCCTTAATCCATTCTGTTATTGCGTCGATGATAAAATCCATAGGCCGTTACCCATACATTAGCTGAACAGGCCAGAAAGAAGGGGGATCACCTTCAGGCCGAGCAGAATGACGCCGCCGCCCGCCATCAACTGTTTTATCCCCAATTAGGTGTAAAACTCTGCTCGATGGCGGGCGGCGGCGTACA
>OMFP01000884.1_pt1 | contig 11535 bp, 7 predicted proteins | sample 1674221 | NCBI WGS metagenome assembly OMFP01 (sample SAMEA103958152, study PRJEB25191) | human gut metagenome | biome: human-associated habitat [ENVO:00009003]; feature: intestine environment [ENVO:2100002]; material: feces | place: Germany | collected 2013/2015
TGCGCTCTGTCCATGACGGAGCAGTACTAGTTTGTAAGTCATACCTGCCAGTCTACCGCCTAGCACGCCCAACACAACCGTCGATGACGATTATTTGGTTACGTTCATGCAACAATTTTCATTCTGTTGTATGCCGTTTGCATCACCAAGCAATCGCCAACGCTCAATGACGAAATCGTAAATGCATGATGCAGCTACACCATGAAACCGACCTGACAGGCATTGAGCACAAACGCGCCGGCTGCGACCAACGAGGTCACCGAGCACAATGGCAACGCCCGACGCCACTGGTCATGCCGGACGGCTGCGACGGCACGAGTAGCAATCGCCACACACCCTGCGATGAATACGAACGCCGCAAGGCTCATCCAATCGGCGTTTCCCCACGACCAGTCATCGCATATGCCATATTCCGTGCATGAACGTTCGCGATCCACCTCCGCGGGCAGAACTATGAGCAGATCCAGCAGTCCGGCATACACCGATAATGGCATGGCAAAAACCACCGTCAGCCCAGCAGCCCATCCCAGCGCACGCATGCACCAGCATTTGCCCTTCCCACTGCCAATGCGCACCATCAGCGTACGCTTGCCGTGCGCGGCGTCATCTTCGAGATCGCGCAGGTTATTCACCATCATGACGCTGACGGACAGCAGGCCGCAAATCACCGAACCGGCCACTCCTGTCACGGTGATCGACCCGCTTAGCGCATACTGTGTGCCGAGGGCGGGAACCAACCCGAAGAATACGAATGCCGCAAGTTCGCCCAGACCCCGATATCCGTAAGGATGCCGACCGTTGGTATATCCCCAGCCCGCCAACAGACAGGTTGCGCCAAGCGCGATCAGCCACCAGCGACCAGTTATGACGACAGCGACCAGTCCGGCGGAACAGGCGGCTAAAGCGGCGACCGCGGCAGCCAGCAACACGCGACTGGGGTCAATTCCGGAAGCGACCAACCGCCGAGGTCCCGCGGCGTCACTGCCTCGTCGGGCGTCCGTGCCGCGTACGCCATCGGCATAATCGTTGAGATAATTCACAGCAATCTGCAGACCGACCGCCACCACGGCGCACAACATCGCAACGACCGCAAACCACGGCCGAGAAAACGCACAATGCCCCAGCACATCACCGGCATCACGCTCTTCCAGCAATCCTCCCGGAAAAGCCGGGCACGACCGCAGGCCACCCAAAGCATCCCACCGCCAACTGGCGGCAACGCCGACCAGAACCGGGGCAAGACCCAGCGGCAGCGTTTGAGGGCGAGCGCCACGAATCCAAGTCGATATTTGCATGGACACCATTCTATATGCGGCCCAGTTTTCCTGACATCCCCATTGTTGAGCGAGCCATATGGATTCAAATTTACCATCGTCATTCTTAATCGGCGGCTGCTCAGACTGCGGAGGCCGCTCATCATGATTTTTGATGCGCACGCGGACCCGCCGCCAGCCAAAAACAGAAGGGACTGACGGCCGAGTAGGTCGTCAGTCCCTTTAGTCCGTATCAAATTTATTGCGAACTGTGCTTCGCCTTAATTCAGTGGCTTCAACCGAAAAGGAAGGTTACGGCGGGAGAACAGCCCACCGGGCTGTTCTCTTGATCCGCCTTCACGTGAAGCCGATATGAATTAACGCTTCGCGTTAATTCAGCGGCTTCACAAGCGGGAAGGTGATGGTCTCGCGGATGGTGGCGCCGGTCAGTGCGATGAGCAGTCGGTCGATGCCCATGCCCATGCCGCCTGCCGGAGGCATGCCCACACCGAGGGCCTCCAGGAAGTCCTCATCGATGTCGCAGGCCTCTTCGTCGCCGGCGAGCGCATCCTTGGCCTGGGCCACGAAGCGTTCACGCTGCACGACCGGGTCGTTGAGCTCGGAGTAGCCGGTGGCCAGCTCGAAGCCGCGCACGTACAGATCCCACTTCTCGACCACGCCGGCCTTGGAACGGTGGCCCTTGACCAGCGGGGAGGTCTCGACCGGGAAGTCGCGCACGAAGGTCGGCTCGTACAGCTTGTCCTCGTAGAAGTGCTCCCACAGGTGTTCGACGAGCTTGCCGTGGTTCTCCACGTCGTCGCGTTCCACGCCGAGCTTGTCGGCGATCTCGCCCAGGTGCTCCACGGAGGTGCCGGGGTTGTCCGGACCGCCGTTCGGCACGATTTCCTCGCCCAGGGCCTCGGAAAGGGAGTCGTACATGCTGATGGTCTTCCATTCGCCGCCGAAGTCGTATTCGGTGCCGTCCAGCAGGGTCACCTTGTGGCTGCCGAACACGTCCATGGCGGTGTCCTGCACGAGCTGCTTGACGAGCGCGCCGATGGTGTCGTAGTTGCCGTAGGCCTGGTATGCCTCGACCATGGTGAATTCCGGGGCGTGGGTGGCGTCGACGCCCTCGTTGCGGAAGTCGCGGTTGATTTCGAACACGCGGTCGATGCCACCGACGAGGCAACGCTTCAGGAACAGTTCCGGCGCGATGCGCAGGTAGAGGTCAAGGTCGAAGGCGTTCATGTGCGTGGTGAACGGACGAGCCGCGGCACCGCCGTGCACGGTCTGCAGCATCGGGGTTTCGACCTCGAGGAAGTCATGGTCGGCGAAGGTCTTGCGCAGGGAGGCGACGGCCTTGGAACGGTTGCGCACCATGTTGCGGATCTTCTCGTCCGCGATCATGCCGATGTACGGCTTGCGGGTGCGGGTGTCTTCGTTCAGGTCCTTGTGCAGGGCCGGCAGCGGCTGCAATGCCTTGGCGGCGATGGCCCATTCGGTGGCGAACACGGACAGCTCGCCGGTTTTGGAAGCGATCACGCGGCCCTTGATGAACAGGTGGTCGCCCAGGTCGACCAGCTGCTTGAACTGCTTCAGGGAGTCGGCACCGATCTCCTTCTTGGAGATCATGCCCTGGATCTTGGTGCCATCGCCGGCGGACAGCTGCACGAAGCACAGGCCGCCCGCGTTGCGCAGGAACAGCACACGGCCGGCGATGCCGACCACGTCCTCGGTCTCGGCGCCCGCTTCGAGCTTGCCGTCATACTTGGCGCGGACCTCTTCGATGGTGGCGGTGACGTCAAGGGTCACCGGGTACGGCTGGATGCCTTCCTTAAGCATCATGGCGCGCTTGGCCACACGCATCTGCACCTGTTCCGGGTGGGCCAGCGGGCCGAATTCCTTATTGGACGGGTCCACGGCCTCGTCCAGCGCGGCGCCGCCGTTGATCTTGGCGCGAATCGCAGCATCCTGCTGCAGCAGCATTTCGGCGCGTTCCACCGTGGTCATGGTGGGAACTGCGGCCTCTTCTTCGTTCTGATTCTCTTGGGATTCGTTGGTCTCAGTCATAAGCCCCAAGTGTACCGAGAAGCCACTACACAACACGCGACACGCCGACCTTGCATACAGCGCCCAATCGTGTAATATATCCAACTGTTGCCAAACGGGCTGTAGCGCAGCTTGGTAGCGCGCTTCGTTCGGGACGAAGAGGCCGCGGGTTCAAATCCCGCCAGCCCGACAACTAAGGCGGAACTTCGGTTCCGCCTTTTTCTTTGCCTTTCCATCAAACCGACGCTTGGCACCATCCAAGTGCTGGTTCGGCGGACAATCCAAAATAAGGAATCCCCATGAAGAGAAGCATTCTGGCGCTGGCCTCCGGCGCCTTCATCCTCGGCGCCGCCGAATTCGTGATGATGGGCATCCTGCCCCAGACGGCCACCGCCATGCATGTCAGCATTCCCGCGGCCGGCCATTACATCTCCGCATACGCCATCGGCGTGTGTGTCGGCACACTGATCCTGGTGTTCGGCCGCAAGGTGCCGCCGAAGCATCTCATCATCCTGTTCATGGCCATCGCGTTGGTCGGCAACACGCTCAGCGCCGTCTCCTTCTGCTCGCCGATGCTGCTGGTGGCGCGTTTCATTTCCGGCCTGCCGCATGGCGCGTTCTTCGGCACGGCCACGCTGATCGCCAAAACGCTTGCCGACAAGGGCAAGGAGGCGCAATCCGTGTCCATGATGGTGATGGGCCAGACGGTGGCCAACATGCTGGGCGTGCCCGCGGGAACGTTGCTCGCCGAGGCGATGTCCTGGCGGCTGGCGTTTGCGATTCTGGCCGCCTGGGCGCTTATGACGATCGTCGTGGTGATTTCGTGGGTGCCGTCCATCGATCCGATCAAGGACGCCGGCATCAAGGGGCAGTTCCGCTTCCTCACCCATCCCGGCCCGTGGCTGATTCTGCTGGCCGTGTTCTTCGGCAATTCGGGCATCTTCTGCTGGTGGAGCTACGTGTCGCCGTGGTTGCAGAAAACCGGCGGATGGTCGGCGACGATGGTGCCGATGCTGATGGTGCTCGCCGGCCTCGGCATGGTGGTCGGCGGCATCGTGGGCGGCAGGCTGACCGACCTGTGGAAGGCGGGCGCGACCGCGGCGCTATCGCACGGCATCGCCTTGTGCGGACTGTTGCTGGTCTTCCTGTTGCCCGGCAATCATGCGACCACCGCGTTGCTGACGTTCATCATCGGTTTCGCGCTGTTCTTCAATTCATCGCCACAGCAACTGCTGATGGTGCAGGCGGGCGAAGGCGGCGGCGAGCTGATTGCCGGTGCCGCCGTACAAATCGCCTTCAATTTCGGCAATGCGATCGGTTCCATCGTCGGCGGAGCGGCACTGACCGCGACAGCGATGAATTACCATTTCACCGGCATCGCAGGCGCGCCGATCAGCCTGCTCGCCGTCATCCTGCTGGCGCTCTACACCCGTCGCTACGAAGCCCGCGCCTAGCCCCATCCCAACCTTCCCATCCTTCTCCCCCAAATCCCATCTCAGCGTCGATCCCATCGCCCCCAATCCGCCAAACCGACGCTGAGGAGGGTCTAAGCGTCGGTTTGGCGGAAAAGGTGCGGCGAAACCGACGGGTTTCCACATATCCACAGGTGGATTGTGGAGGGCATTATTGCGATTTTCCCCTGATTTCGTATTGTTTTACGGCACGGGAGCATTGACTCGCGGCGCAGGAATTGCGATTGTTCCGCGGATTCCCCATGATTCCGTGTTTTCCGCGCCACGCACGCCGAATACGACTAGAGTGGCGTACCGTGCGAAGCATTGTGAAACGAATTCTCGTCACCTGCGCGGCGACTACCGCGCTGGCGCTTCTTCTGACCATGGTCCTATGCGCGCTCGGCAATGCGATGGCGCCGAAATGGCAGGTCGAGCCGTTCACGGACCATATCACGCTCACCACGACCAATACCGCTATCCAGGCCGTTGACCCGGCCACAGGTGCCGTGCTCAAAACCCCGCAGGAGGGCGCGTACCGCACCAAGGAAACGCATATCACGGTCGCGTTGGACGGCGGCAAAACCGTGAATGCCATCGTTCGCGAGCCGCTCGACGCGCCGGCAGATCGTCCCGCATGCCTGTTCCTACACGGTTCGGGCACCGGCAAATCGTCGGAGGCGTTCGGCGACGTGGCGAACGCGATGGCGTCGGCCGGCATCACCACTCTCGTGCCGGACAAGCGGCTCGACAACTACACCATGCTGCACCGCGACTACGTGTCCAGCGCGCACGACTATGCGAAATCGCTGGAAATCCTGAGAAAATGGCCGGGCGTGAGCAGATCGGAAACCGGCATCTACGCCGAATCGGAAGGCACATGGATCGCCACCGTGCTGACGCAACAGCATCCGGATCTTGCCTTCGCCATCCTCACCTCTCCCCCGGTCGTTTCGGGCCGTCAGCAGATGACGCTCGCAGCCACCAATTATCTGACCGCCGCGGGCGCACCCGATGCCGTCAAGCAGCTTATTCCGCGCATTACCAGCCTTGGCACACAACGCATGGGACTCGCCTATGCGGATTTCGACGCCGCGAAATACCACACATCGCTTACCATGCCGCTGCTTATCAACTATGGCGTCAAGGACACAGCCATGCCGGTCGAGCAGGGCGCGCGGCTGCTGATCAAAGCCGCAAACCAGGCTGGCAATACGAATGTGACGCTGCGGTATTATGACGCGAACCATCAGCTTCGAACCGGTTCGAATCAGACGGTTCCGGGACTGCCGTTGGAACCGCATTACACGCACGATCTGGAGGATTGGATCAACACGGTGACGAGCGGCACGGGTGCGAACGGCTGGGCAACGCCGATGATCGCCGGAACGCAGCCGAATCAGACGGTCACGGCACCGCTGAAGACCCCGCCCGCGCTGGTGAAGTCGATGGGTGTGATTGTCGGCGCAATCGCGGTTTGCCTGCTCTGCGCGCTGCTGGCGATGTGCGGCGCGCCAATTCTGCTCATCGCCGGCTGGGTGCGCGAGCGCCGTGCGTCACGGCGGGTATCGCACGATTCGGCTTCGACGGAACCGGCGGAGCCAACGGATTCGACTTCAATGTTTTCAACGGATGCGACCACACCGACAGGTCCATCCACACAACCGAATGCGGCACGTCCAATCGCAATAACCGACCATCGATTCCCGGTCGGCATGCGCGTCGCACTGGCGCTCAACACCCTCCTTGCCGTCGGCACGACCGGCGTGTTCCTGGCGTATCTGGTCACCGTCATCATTGATGCGATCTCGTTGACCGACAATTCGGCGGTGCTTGCCAAGAACTGGCATGCCATCGTCATGCTCACATGGCTGAGCCTTGTCGCGTTCGCCTGGCTGTTGGCGGAAATCATCGTGGACGCGTGCCGTCGTCATGCTAGGAATCGCGCGATTGCAAGCATAGATGACGATGCGGATATGAATAATGGCCACGATGCCGCAGCCGGAAGCCGATGCGATATAGGAAAAGATGGAAAAGCATGCATCGGATCCGGCCATGTCATCGTGGCCACGTGTGTGGTGGTGTCGGCGGCGCTATCGTTGGCGCTGCTGGCTTTCTGGGGACTGTTCTGCTGACTGGCGTTCCCGTCGGCGCAGACGCACCGCGGCGACGACGGCCCAGACCACGGAAATGATGAGCAGCAGCGCGCCGAGACCGCCGACCACGTAGAAGAACAGCGTCGAGGGATTCGGCATCCACCGCCATGCGCCGATGGGCAGCAGGCACAGCATGGACATCAGGCCGATCAGGCAGAAGAACACGCCCAGCACGATGGTTCCGGTGCTTGGTCCGGACGGGCGGATTACCAGCTCGCCGTCCGTTTTGCCGATGCGCACTTGCTTGGAGGGGTCGACCGGCTCGGCTGATTTGGCTGGATCAGCCGATTTGACGGAACCGGTCGGACGTGCCGAACGGCCCGCAAAGCTTCCGCGCATGTCTTGTCCGGAGGTTTCCAGCGATTCGGCCTCGTCCTGCGATTCGAACTTCCTCTGCGCTTCCGGACCGCCGTCGAACGGCTTCTGGAACGATTCGGTCTTCGCCTCGCCCGGATCGTCGACGGCCGGCAGGGTTTCCGTGGGCTCGTCCGAGACCTCCGCGATTCCCATGACGTCGGTCAACGGCACTTCACGGGTTTTCTCGTCACTCATTTCGTTTCCTTTCCGCTGGCGCTTTTCCCGACGTTCTTTCCATCGACGCTGCCATGCGATTGGCCGACCGTCGTTCCCACTGGCAGCTTGCTGTCGGACGCGTACTGCATGGTGACACTGCCGCCGACCGTTCCATCGACGTTGACATACAGATCCGGTTCCTCCGGAGCCTTGTCCGAATCGATCGACGGCCAATACCACTTGTTCTCGTAGATCGTTTTGAATGCCTTGTCGAGATCCGTGCCGGCGTATACCGAATCCTGCGAATCGTTCTCCGTATCCGAACCGGCATCGCCCGCATCATCATCGCCGGAATCGTCGAAATCGGTGGTGCCGTTGAGCGCCGGAACGCCCTTGTTCACGCCATGATGGCCGAGTCCCGAATCATCGTTCTCATCGAGGGACAGGCCCATGAAGCCCGTGCCGTTGAAGAACGTAATCCCGTCCGGCCCTCCTATGTAATCCGTGACGTTGGTGTAGCCGTCGTCCGGATCGCTGACCGACCACTGGCATCCGTCCGGCAGCGTGACCACCACCTGGGCGTTCACCACCACCAGATTCAGCTTCCCTGTCGGACATGAGCTTTCGCCGTACGTGCCGTCGTTGAGCTTGACCTTGTGCTTGCCATGCGCTGCCGGATATCCGCTCAAATCGATGTCGAGCACATCGTTGGCGTAGTTCTTGCCGACCACCACCAGTCCCTGTTCGTATCGTTTCATCTGGGCGTCGCTGGTGTCGCTCCATGTCACGATGCCGGAGACCGTCGTGCGGTGGTAGTCATTCGACATCATCCAATCGCGGCTTTCCCATGCCACCGCACTCGTGCAGAACGTCATCACCACGGCCATGAACGCCGCGCACCATGCCAGCGGATGCAGGCCGCCGGTGCGACGGCCCATGCAACCAAGCACGACGATCACCACGCCGATTCCCAGGCAGATGCCGCCGCAGCACAGTGTGGCGAGACGCAGCACGCGCAAGGCGTAATCCCAATCAACCGGCATCGTAATGGCGTACCAGCCAGATCCGGCGATCGCCAGCAATGCCAAGCCAAGCGTCACCAGTACCAGCAGCGGTCCGGCCGGCTTGCGGCGGGCGCGTTTCGACTGCGGCGCCGCCACCGTCGGCGGAGCGGTGAAGGTCGGCGGCACATTGGCCGTGGCAAACGCTGCAGGCGGGTTCACCGGCTGCTGAAACGTCTGGCATAGCGATTGGACGGGACGCGCGTACTGCTGGTAGCCGGAAGGCGCGGGACACGTCGGCTGCGGCATCGGCTGGCCTGGCGTGCCGGGCATGTTTGCAGTGGTGGCCGTGTTCGTGGACATCGGCTGCGGCATATATTGCGATTGCGCAGGCCGCACCGGCCGTCCCGGCTGAACGGGCTGAGCAGGCTGCCCAGGCCACGATCCGCCCTGCTGCGGCGGCTGCCAGCTCGCCGCATACGACTGGCGGTTCACCAGCAGCCAGAACACCAGCACGGCCACGCCGAACGCCAGCCATCCGGCGCCGGGCAGGCACAGCGCCACCGCGGCGCATACCAGCGCGCCCGCGCAGTTCCAATCCCAATGGCCGTTGACCAGCTCCTCGCACAGGATCCGGCCATCCGTCTCGTCCGGTAGCAGGAACCAGGCCAATGCGTAGAACGCCGCTCCGGCGCCGAACAGTAGCGAGGTGAGAATCACCAGCGCGCGGACCAGGGTGGCGTTCCATCCCAAGCGGCGCGCCACGCCGTCGCACACGCCTGCGATCCACCGGTTGCGGCCGCGCGTGATCCGGCTGGAGCGGATCCATGCGAAGAATCGATTGCCGCGATTCGGCTGCGGCTGATACATCGGCGGCCGTGGCTGCGATTGCGGTTCGGCAGAACCAGCGGCACTGCCGCCTTGCGGATTGTTGTTTGCGTTGCTCATATCTCCATTACAGCAATCCGCAGTCGTCATACGTATCGGGGAACACCCTGAATCTGCCCTGAACACCAGCTGAAAGCCCTGAATCGGCATCCCCGACAGGGCACAATGGAAGCATGAAGTCCTTAGCCAAACCGCGATACACGCAGGAACAGTACGACCAGGCCAGCGCGGTCTACATGCGCTGGTGCTACGAACAGGCCCTGCGCGAAGGCCGTCCCATGCCGTCCAAGCCGGCGCGACTGCCATTGCTGCGCCCGACGTACGGCCGCGAGGTCGCTGGCGTGGCCAAGGCCATCAGCATACATCTGGGCGTGTCCGTTCATCTCATCCGTTTCATTTTCGTGGTCACCACGTTTTTCTTCGGTGCGGGCGCGATCGCCTATATTTTTCTGTGGATCACCGTACCCGTCGGAGACCCGGTCCAGCAGGCGTACGTCATCGCCGGCAGCCAGCCCGTCGAGAACGCGCCGCTGTCCCACGGCAACGTGAGGAACGTAAGAAACCTAAGGAACGTCGGAAACGGCGGCGCGCAATCGCAAGACAGCGACGGCAACGCGGACGGCATGCAATCCGGCAGCGGAGCACAATCGTCCGAAAGCCTGGAACAGATGTTCGCCAACGCGCCGAGACCCGCGCTGCTGGCCATGGCGGGACTGCTTATGCTGGGCCTATGCGTGGCGATGGCGGCGAAAGGCATTGAAGGCACGCTGATTGTGCCGTTGCTGCTCGGCGTGGTCGGCGTCGGCATCTCCTGGCTGCGGTTCAACGCGAAGGACGGCCAATTATGGACGATGCTCGGCGGCATCGCGGTCATTTTCGTCGCGTACGCGATCTACATCGCCACCCACGTGCGCATTATGCAGTCCGCACGGCACGCCACGTTCACCATGCTCGTCGCCGGTTTGGCGCTGCTTGTCGGCGTGTTGCTGGCGATTGTGCCGTGGATTATGACGCTGGTGCGTGATTTGGGCACGGAGCGCGCGCTGAAGGAGCGCGAGGAGGAGCGCGCCGACATGACCGCCCACCTGCACGACGGCGTGCTGCAGACGCTGGCGCTGATCCAGTTGCATGCCGATGACCAGCAGACCGTGTTTTCACTGGCGAGGCAGCAGGAACGCGAGTTGCGCGAATGGCTATATCAGGAGCGCACCACGTCGGATCGTTCCGTCAACGCCGGTTTGAAGCAGATCGCAGCGCATGTGGAGGACACGCATGGCAAGCCGATCGAGGTGGTGACGGTGGGCGACGCGCGGCCGAGCGCGCAGACCGACGCGTTGTTGGATGCCACGCAGCAGGCGCTCGTCAACGCCGTGACGCATGGCGGCGAACCGGTGTCCGTCTACTGCGAGGCCGGCGACAAGCTGGTGGAGGTGTTCGTACGCGACCATGGCGACGGCTTCGACGTCGACGCCATTCCAGCGAATCGCCTGGGCATCCGCGAGTCCATCATCGGACGTATCAAGCGCCGCGGCGGTACAGTGGAGATTGTGTCGAGGCCCGGCTGGGGCACGGAGGTGCGCATGCACATGCCGATTTCAGGAGCGGCGGAGGATGCGGACAGCGCTACGACCACCACAGCGGACGGCGATACGGGCGTGCAATCGGCGCAATGAACACGGCACATGCAGCAGGTGCGGCAATGAATCAATCGAACCAAGGAGCAGGAATGAGCGAGCGGGAACAGCGCATCAGAATCGCCGTCGTGGACGACCATGAGATGTTCCGCGCGGGCGTGATCGCCACGTTGCAGCCGCATTTCGACGTGGTCGGACAGGCCGCGGATGTGGAAGGATCGGTGGCGATGATCGCGCAGACCAAACCGGACGTGGTGCTGCTGGATGTGCATGTGCCGGGCGGCGAGGGCGGCGGCGGCACCGAAATCCTTACGAAATCACGGCCTTACTCCCCCAATACCGTGTTTCTTGCGCTGTCTGTTTCCGATTCGCCGCAGGACGTCGGTTCGGTGATTCGCGCCGGCGCGCAGGGATACGTGACCAAGACGATTTCCGGCGACGATCTGATTTCGTCGATCAAGCAGGTGCATGAGGGATACGCCGTGTTTTCGCCGAAACTCGCCGGTTTCGTGCTGTCCGCCTTCCAAAACGGACCGTCGGCCAACGGCGCGTTCGGCGGACCGATCCACGATGACGAGCTGGACCGGCTG
>OMFP01000885.1_pt1 | contig 11524 bp, 9 predicted proteins | sample 1674221 | NCBI WGS metagenome assembly OMFP01 (sample SAMEA103958152, study PRJEB25191) | human gut metagenome | biome: human-associated habitat [ENVO:00009003]; feature: intestine environment [ENVO:2100002]; material: feces | place: Germany | collected 2013/2015
CCCGCGACCATGATCCGTCTGAATCTCGTCAAGGGCCTTGGCCCCGTGCTGCAGATCGCCGAGGGCTGGACCGTGAAGCTGCCCGACGAGGTCACCGACACGCTCATGGAGCGCACGAACCCCACGTGGCCGTGCACCTGGTTCACCCCGCGCTGCGACGGCAAGTCCGGCAGCCCGTTTGAGAGCGCCTACTCCGTCATGCAGAACTGGGGTGCGAACCACGGCGCGATCTCCTACGGTCACGTCGGCGCGGACCTCATCACGCTCTGCTCGATGCTGCGCATCCCCGTGTGCATGCACAACGTCGCCGACAAGGACGTCTTCCGTCCGGCGGCCTGGAATGCCTTCGGCATGGACAAGGAAGGCCAGGACTACCGTGCCTGCGCCGCCTACGGCCCGATGTACAAGAACATCCGCTGAACCGGCAAAACAAAAAAGGCGGGCAGATGCCCGCCTTTTTTCAGGCAGATTGCGCAAAAAGCTCTTTGCATTTCCGGTGGGATATTGTACAATAAAACAGGGCATCCCCACCGGGGCCACCCGGCATCCCATACATGGAGTGATACAATTTGCACAGCACACTACTGGCTTTTGATATCGGCACCAGCGGCCTGAAGGCCTCGCTGGTCGACGAAAATCTCAATATCATCCGCAACGTGACGACCACCTATCCGACCCATCACTATCCCGACGGCGGCTGCGAGCAGGAGGCCGCGGACTGGTGGATGAGCGCGGTCCGCGCGATGATGATGCTCCGCGAGCTTGCGCCGGAGTACGTCAAGCGGGTCGACGCCATCGGCGTCTCGGGCCACATGCTCGGCTGCCTGCCGATGGACAGCGAGGGGCAGACGCTCCGCCCCGCGATGATCCACGCGGATACCCGCGCGCTGGCCATCTCCAACGCGCTGCGCGCCCGCTACGGCCGGGATTATTTCTATGAGATCTGCGGCAACGTGCTCTCCCCGGCCTCGACGCTCTGCAAGACCCTCTGGCTCAAGGAGCACGAGCCGGAGCTCTACGCCCGGACCGTCCGGATCCTGCAGTCGAAGGACTATCTGGTCTATCGCCTGACCGGGCATATGGACACGACCGACATGTCCGACGCCTCGCACGGGCTGCTGATGAACCTGCGCACGCGGCAGTACGATCTGGATATGTTCCGGAACGTCGGCGTGGACGCGGAAAAATTCCCCGAGATCCGCACGAGCTGCGAGCTCGCGGGCTACCTGTCCGAAGAAGCGGCGGGCTGCCTCGGCCTGCGGGCAGGCATCCCGGTGTCCGTCGGCGGCGGCGACGGCGCGTGCGCCAACATCGGCGCGGGCGTGGCGAAGCCCGGCGATTTCTACCTCAGTCTCGGCACCACCGCGTGGATCGCCGGGCAGATGGAAGAGCCGTTCATCGACCCGCAGCACCGCGTCTTCCACATCTACACGCTCGACGGCCACGGCTGCAACGTCTTCGGCACGGAGCAGTGCGCGGGGCGGTCGGTCTCGTGGGCGATGGAGCTGTTTGACGTGGCTTCGGCCCGCGCGTTCGATTCTGCCGCGGCGACGGTCCCGGCGGGCGCGGGCGGCCTCATCTACCTGCCGTATCTCGAGGGCGAACGCTCCCCGGTCTTTGACGCGCAGGCGCAGGGCGTCTTCTTCGGAATGAACACCACGCACAAGCGCGAGCATTTCCTCCGCGCCGTTCTGGAGGGCACGGCCTGCGGGCTGAGCCAGATCCTGGACGTGATGCGCGAGCGGCAGGAGATCCACGATCTGCGCATCATCGGCGGCGGCGCAAAGTCGAAGCTCTGGAAGCAGATCCTGGCCGACGTGTGCAATGTGACATTCCACGACGTCTCCACCTTCTCCGACAGCGCGACGAGCCTCGGCGCGGCCGCGGCCGCGGGCGTGGCGATCGGGCTGTTCCGGGATCTGCCGGAGGCCTGCAGCCATATCCGCATGAGCGGCGACATCGAGCCGGACCCTGCCGTGCAGCCGGTCTACGCGCTCATCAAAAAGCGCTACGCCATGCTCTACCCCAGCCTCAAAGAGGCGTTCCACACCAGAGCATAAATAAAAAGGCTCCCCTTCCAGGGGAGCTGTCTGCGAAGCAGACTGAGAGGTTGCTGCAAATTTGCTACGACCTCTCCGTCTCGGCTTCGCCGAGCCACCTCCCCTGGAAGGGGAGGCTTATGGCCTCACTTCGCCAGCCAGATGGTTTTTGCGAGCCCTTCGGCGGCTTCGAGGAGGCCGATGCAGCGCTCGAGGGACGTGGAGGCGCAGACGACGCCGTGGCCGCCGAGCAGGCAGATGGGGCTGTCGGCCAGCGCTTCGCCGATACCGCGGTGGATCTCATGCGTGCCGGGCTTGCCGTAGGGCAGGCAGGTGAAGTGCGTGAACACCTCGCGCAGCGAGCAGGTCTCCGGGACGTCAAAGTTCTGATACCGCAGCGCGTAGGCCGTCAGAAACGGGCAGTGGCTGTGGACCACGGCCGTCACATCCGGCCGCGCCTGATAGACAGCCTCATGCAGCAGATACTCGCTCGAGCGCCGGCCGCGGCCGCCGATCTGCTCTCCCGCGGCGTTCATGACGCAGATATCCTCTTTTTCCAGCAGAAGCTTCATCCGGCCGGAGGGCGTGACGTAGGTCAGCCCGGTCTGCCGGTCGATGACGGAGGCGTTGCCCTCCAGCGCGGTGACGAGGCGCTTTTGCTCCAGAATGTGGGCAAAATCGGCGAGCTGCTGTGCATAGTCCATGACAAAGGTCTCCTTTTTGTACGTTTGTCTGTATTTTAAATGGTCCGCCGCCCAAAGTCAACGGGCGGCCGTGAAAACAGGAGGTACTGAATATGCTGAACAATATCCCCCCGATCCTTTCCCCGGAGCTGCTGAAGGTCCTGTGTGAGATGGGCCACGGCGACCGGATCTGCATCGGCGACGGCAATTTCCCCGGCGTCTCGATGGCAAAGCCCAACAACTGCGTCTTCCTGCGCGCCGACGGCCACGGCGTGCCCGAGCTGCTCGACGCCATCCTGCAGGTCATCCCGCTGGACGAATATGTCGAGCACCCGGTCATGATCATGCAGGTCGCGGAGAAGGACAAGGGGCTGGAGGTCCCCATCTGGGACGAATACAAGAGGATCGTCGCCAGACACGACGCGCGCGGCGCAGCCGCCTTCGGCAGCTACGAGCGCTTCGAGTTCTACGACGAGGCCCGCAAGACCTACTGCATCCTGCAGTCCGGCGAGACGGCCATCTACGCAAACATCATCCTCCAGAAGGGCGTCATCAAGTAAAAATGGCATAAAAAACGGACGTATCACACAGGATACGTCCGTTTTTTTTATGGCTGTTTACACCGCTGCCGCGGGGAGCAGGTTGGTCATGCTCTTGAGGCTGATGGCGAGGGTGGAGGCGTTGTGCAGCAGGGCCGAGGTGGTGGGCGGCAGGATGCCGGCCACGCCGAAAATGATGAGGCCGAGGTTGAAGCCCACGATCGTGCGGTAGTTGCGGGCCATGAGCGCTTCGCTGATGCGGCGGAGCGTCACGAGCTCGAACAGATCCTCCGAGGCGATGGTGATGTCGGCGATCTCGCGCGCGATGGCTGCGCCGGTCGAGATGGCGACGCCCGCGTCGGCCTCCGAGAGAGCAGGGGAGTCGTTCACGCCGTCGCCGATCATGATGACGGTGCGGCCAGCGGCCTTTTCGCTGCGGATGAAGGCGGCCTTGTCCTCCGGCAGGACCTCGGCGAAGAATTCGTCCACGCCGACCTCGGCGGCGACGGCCGCGGCGGTCCGGCGGTTGTCGCCGGTCATCATGACGACCTTGCGGATGCCGCAGGCGTGCAGGGCGCGGATGGCGTCCTTCGCCTCCGCGCGCAGCGGATCGGAGATGCAGATGACCGCGGCCAGCTCGCCCGCGATGCACAGATACAGATGGGAATACTGCGCGTCGAGCGTGTCGAATTTCTCCTGCTCGGCGGCAGGGATGGTGCAGCCCTCGTCTTCAAAGACGAAATGCGCGCTGCCGATGAGGACCTTTTTGCCCTCGACCATGCTGGAGATGCCGTGCGCGACGACATACTGCACCTGCGAGTGGTATTCCTCGTGCTTGAGATTCTGCCGCTTGGCCTCGTCGACGACGGCGTTGGCCATCGAGTGCGGATAATGCTCCTCCAGGCAGGCGGCCAGCCGCAGCATTTCAGAGGCCTCGTGGCCGCCGAAGGTGACGATCTGCGCGACCTTCGGCGTGGCGTAGGTCAGCGTCCCGGTCTTGTCGAAAACGACCGTGTCGGCCTTGGAAACGGCCTCCAGGAAGCGGCCGCCCTTGACGGAGATATGGTAGCTGCTGCTCTCGCGCATGGCCGAGAGCACCGCGATCGGCATAGAGAGCTTCAGCGCGCACGAGAAGTCGACCATCAGCACGGCGAGCATCTTCGTGACATTGCGTGTGAGCAGATATGTCAGCGCCGTGCCGCCGAGCGTCCAGGGGACGAGGCGGTCGGCCAGCCGCGAGGCCTTGTCCTCGGCGGTGGACTTGAGCTTTTCGGATTCTTCGATCATGCGCACGATGCGGTCATACCGGCCGCCGCCGAGCGCCTTTTCCACCGAGACGACGCATTCGCCCTCCTCGATGACGGTCCCGGCGTAGACGTAGCTGCCGGCGCGCTTGGCAACGGGCAGGGACTCGCCGGTGATGGAGGCCTGGTTGACCGTGGCTTCGCCGGAGACGACCTTGCCGTCGAGCGCGATGAGGTTGCCGGTGCGGACGATCATCCGGTCGCCCGGGCGGACGTCGCCGATGGGGACGAGCAGCTCGGTCTCGCCGGACTGCAGCCAGACCTTGTCGACGTTCAGGGCCATCGCGCCCGCGAGATCGGCGACGGACTTCTTGTGCGTCCACTCCTCGAGGATCTCGCCCAGCCGCAGCATGAACATGACGGAGCCCGCGGTATTGAAATCGCCGCGGAGCATCGAGACCGTCACGGCCGTGGCGTCAAGCACGGCGACGGAGAGCTTGCCGTGCCAGAGGGCCTTGAGCCCCTCCTTGATGTACTTGACCGAGCGGAACAACGCGATGGCCGTCGTGATGGGGTAGGGCAGGAACAGCCGCGAGAACGCGCGGCGGCAGACCGTGAAGACAAGCTTGTCCTCATACTCGCGGTTGAGCTGCCGGGAGGTATGCTCCGGCACGAGAGCGACGGCCTGCTCCGAGGTGAAGGAGAAGACGGCCAGCGCCCGGATGAGCGCGGTCCGGTCCGCCTGGTAGGTGATGATGGCGTCCTGCGTGCGGTCAAAGACCTTGACGGCGGTGACGCCGGGGACATTTTTCAGATAATATTCCAGAATATCGGCCTCGCGCAGCGACATGCGGCGGCAGGCAAGATGCACGCGCATACGACCGGGGGACTGATGCAGAATGGTACATTTCATAGGATGCTGTGAACCTCCAAAAAACCGGAAGAGCCGCGCGGCGGCTCTTCCGGGCGGACTTCAGGTGTTACTCTGCGTCGGCAGAAGCGTCTTCGATGGTCTCGGGCTCGGCCTCGGCGGCGCGGCGGTCATTGATGGACTTGGCGTCGGCGTAGATGTCGTCCGCGCCCTCGCGGATGGTGGTGACGGTCTGCATGACGCAGTCCTTCGCGCGCAGAACGGCGGCGGTGGTGTGGGCATAGACTGCCTTTGCTTCCTTGCTGCTCAGGATCTTAAGACCGGCGGTGCCGAACAGAACGCCTGCAGCGAACAAACCAAGATGTTTCATAAAAAAGCCTCCTGTTATGTATGTCAGCCGCGCCGCGGAAGTTAGACACGACTAACATATGATGAAAATATAATTTCGCGAAAACTATATATAGCACAGACGCGCGGAAAATGCAAGCCTGCTTTTATGAAAAAAGTATGAATTTCTGAGAAAAAAGGAGCTCCTGCTTTCGCAGGAGCTCCCAAAAGTGCTTAGCCGATGGTGCAGTACATGAAGTACTTGTAGCCGAGCGGGTTGGAGAAGAAGCCGTGGACGTTGCTGTCGAGCATGTAGATGTCGGTGTAGTAGTACAGCGGGACGATGCAGCCCGTGCTCATCAGCAGGTCTTCCGCCTCGTGCATCAGGGCGTAACGGGTCTCGGGATCCGTGCAGCTCTTGATGTCGGAGATCAGAACGTCGTAGGTCTCAGCCCAGGTGCCGTTTTCGACCTTGGTGTCATAGCCGTAGGAGGTCAGGTCGAGGGAGTAGACCTTGGCGTCGGCGGCATTGCCTTTGCCGAACTGGACGTCGTTGTTGCCGGAGTTGGTGACCCACATATCCAGGAAGCAGATCGGATCGTTGTAGTCAGCCACCCAGCCGTTACGGGCGATGGAGTAATCGCCGGCCTTACGGGTGTTCAGGAAGGTGGCCCATTCCTGGTTCTCCAGGTTCATGGTGATACCGACAGCGGCCATCGCGGACTGCAGGTACTCGCCGATGGCCTTGTGGGCTTCGGAGGTGTTGTACAGGTAGGTCAGGGTCGGGAAGTCGGTGAACATGCCGGTGGACTCGTCATAGGTGTAGTACTTCTTCAGAGTCTCGACAGCGGATTCGAAGTTGGACTCGTAAGCGTCAGCGGAGACGTCGTAGTAGCCGACATAGTCGTCGCTGTGGCCGGCAGTCTCATAGAACTGGGTGCCGTCGGGGTTGGTCATGCCCATGGCGACGAAGGAGGAAGCGGGGATCTGACCGGCCTGGCCGATCTCTTCGACGATGTAGTTGCGGTCGAACAGCAGGCCGATGGCGTTGCGGATCTCAGCCTTGGCCTGCTCAGCCTCAGCGCCCGTCAGCGTGGAGGAAGCGGGGAGGATGTCCTCGTTGATGTTCCAGCAGACGTAGTAGGTGCCGATCTGGCCGGCAACGACGAATTCATCGGGATACTCAGCCTTCAGGCTGGCGATCTCGTTGGTGGGAACGTCGTCGATGAGCTCCCAGTCGCCGTTCTTGAAGTTGGAGAGCATGTTGTTGGCGTCGTCGGAGAGGTAGAAGTTGATGGTCTCCATCGTGATCTCATCGGCGTCGTAGAAGTTGGGGTTCTTGACCAGCGTGATGACGCTGTTGTGCTCCCAGGACTCCATGGTGTACGGGCCGTTGCAGACGTAGGTGGAAGGATCGGTCGCCCATGCGTCGTTGGAGACGACATCCTCACGGACCGGGAAGTAGGTCGGGAAGGCAAGGAGCTCATTCCAGTACGCAACATAGTTGGCGGTGGTGACCTGGAGGGTCTTGTCGTCGAGCGCGACAACGTTCAGCTGTGCGTCGGGGTTCAGGAAGTTGCCGTCGTCGTCAGTCGCCCACACGTCGGCGTAGCCATCAACGACCTCGAACATGTAGCCGTAGTCGGCGGCCAGCTCGGGGGAAGCAGCGCGCTGCCATGCGAATGCGAAATCACCAGCGGTGACCGGCTGGCCGTCGGACCAGACAAGGCCGTCACGCAGGGTGTAGGTGTAGGTCACGGTGCCGTCTTCGTTCTCAACGCCTTCGGGCAGCTCGGTCGCTGCGTCGGCAACGATCTGCAGGTTGCCGTCGGCATCCTGGGACCACTTGGCCAGGCCGGAGAACAGGTGAGCGAGCATCGTAGCGCCGTCGACGGCGGAGTTCAGAGCCGGGTCGATGGTGTCGGGCTCGGAGGCCAGGCAGACATTGATGACGCTGCCCTCGGTGCTTGCGGGCTCGGCAGTGGTATCGCTGCCGGTGGTGTCGGCGGTGTCGGTCGTGGTGCTGTCCGTGGTGGTCGTATCCTTGGCGGTGTCAGCGGAGCCGCTGCAGGCCACCAGAGAGAAAACCATGATCAGCGCCAGAAGAAGAGCGATCATTTTTTTCATTTTTTGATACATCCTTTCAAAAATTTTATCTCAATATGCAGTGCATATGAAGATCAGTTGATCTCGCCCACGCGGTGGCAGGCGACGAAATGGCCGGCGGAGACCTCCTGGAAATCCGGCATGCTTTCGGCGCATTTGTCGCACGCGTACGGGCAGCGGGTGCGGAAGGGGCAGCCGCTCGGCGCGTTCAGCGGGCTCGGGATATCGCCGGAGAGCACGATGCGCTGGTTGGCGCGGGCGATCTTCGGATCCGGGACCGGGACGGCGGACAGAAGCGACTTGGAATACGGGTGCAGGGGATGGTCATAGATCTCGTTGGCGTTGGCCAGCTCGACCATCTTGCCGAGGTACATGACGGCGATGCGGTCGGAGATATGGCGCACGACCAGCAGATCGTGGGCGATGAACAGATAGGTCAGGCCGAATTTTTCCTGCAGCTCGGCGAACATGTTGATGACCTGCGCCTGGATAGACACGTCCAGCGCGGAGACCGGCTCGTCGCAGACGATGAAGTCCGGGTTGACCGCGAGCGCGCGGGCGATGCCGATGCGCTGGCGCTGGCCGCCGGAAAATTCATGGACGTTGCGCATGGCGTGCTCGGCGTTGAGGCCAACCATGTCCAGCAGCTCCAGCACCATCTTTTCCTCCTGCTCGCGGGAGGAGGCCAGCTTGTGGATGCGGATGCCTTCGGCGACGATGTCGTAGACCTTCTGGTGCGGGTCAAGCGAGGCGTAGGGGTCCTGGAAGATCATCTGCACCTTGCCGGTGAAGTCGAAGCGCTCCTTTTTGGTCATGTGGTGGACGTCCTTGCCCTGATATTTGACCTGGCCGGAGGTGGGCTGCAGCATGCCGATGCAGGTCTTGCCGCTGGTGGTTTTGCCGCAGCCGGACTCGCCGACGATGCCGAGCGTCTCGCCCTTGTAGATGACAAAGGAGATGTCGTCCACCGCCTTGAGAACCTTCTTTTTGCCGGCATTGTAATATTTGCAGAGGTTGGTGACCTCGAGCTGAACCGTTGCGTTGTTATGCATGCACAGCACCTCCAATCTGGAACGGGACGCCGGTGCGGTCGGCGCGGGGATCGCTCAGCCAGCAGGCGACCTGATGTTTGTCGCTGCCGTCCTGTGCGTCCACCGTTTCCGGCTCATACTCGGCGCAGATGTTCATGGCGTAGGGGCAGCGGCTGCAGAAGGCGCAGCCCTTGGGCGGATGGATCATGTCCGGGATGCTGCCCTCGATGGTGACCAGCTTCTTTTTGTTGTCCAGGTCCAGGCGCGGCACCGAGTTCATCAGCGCCCAGGTGTAGGGGTGGTGCGGGTGGTAGAAGATGTCGTCGCTGCTGCCCTTCTCGACGATCTTGCCCGCGTACATGACGATGATGTCGTCGGCCATATCGGCTACGACACCCAGGTCGTGGGTGATCATGATGATGGCCATGCCGAGCTTTTGCTGCAGCTGCTTCATCAGCTCCAAAATCTGCGCCTGGATGGTGACGTCCAGGGAGGTGGTCGGCTCGTCGGCGATCAACAGCTTGGGGTTGGTGATCAGGGCGGTGGCGATCATGACGCGCTGCCGCTGTCCGCCGGAAAGCTCATGCGGGTATTTGTTCATACAGGCCTGCGCGTCCGGGATGCCGACCAGCTCCAGCATCTCCTGGGCCCGTTTTTGAATCTGTGCCTGAGAAAGATTTTCGTCGTTGTGGTTTTGCAGGTTTTCCATGATCTGTTTGCCGACCATCATGGTGGGGTTTAAGGAGACCAGCGCGTCCTGGAAAATCATCGAACATTCCTTGCCGCGGAAGGCGTACCATTCCTTGTCGGAAAAATCGAGGATGCTCTTGCCCTCGTACAGAATCTGGCTGCCCTCCTTGATAACGCCGGGCTTTTCGATCAGGCCCATCAGCGACTTGGAGGTGACCGATTTGCCGCAGCCGGACTCGCCGACAATGGCGGTGGTTTTGCCTTTTTCGATCTCGAAGCTGACGCCGCGCACCGACTGCACCTCGCCGGCATAGGTAAAATAGGAGACGGAGAGGTCTTTAACATTGACAAGTGTACTCATGGTTTCCTCCTTATTTTACAATCTTGGGTTCCAGCGCGCTGCGCAGCACGTCGCCCAGGATGTTGAAGCTGAGGACGGTGAGCAGGATCAGCAGGCCGGGGTAGATGGCCAGCTGCGGCTGATCCAGGATGTTGGCCTGCGCTTCCTGCAGCATGCTGCCCCAGGAGGCGTTGGGAATCGAGATGCCCAGCCCCAGAAAGCTCAGCGAGGATTCGGTCAGGATGGCGCTGGCAACGCCGAGGCTGGCAGCAACGATGACCGGGCCGAGGATGTTGGGCAGGATGTGTTTGATGGCAATCAGCACATTGCCAGCGCCCAGATTTTTGGAGGCGATGACAAAGTCGCGCTCCTTTAAGGACATGGTCTCCGCGCGGGTGATGCGCGCGACCGATGCCCAGGAAAACAGGCTGAGTACAACGATCAGGGTGGTCATGCCGGGCTTGAGGATGGTGTTGAGCACGATCATCAGCAGCATGCTCGGCAGCGCCAGGAAGATATCGGTGAAGCGCATCAGCAGCATGTCCAGTTTGCCGCCGATGTAGCCGGAAAAGATGCCGATGGTGGTGCCGATAAAGACGGTGACCAGCATAGCGCAAAAGCCGACCAGTAGCGAGACGCGGCCGCCGTACAGCGCGCGGGTGAAGTAGTCGCGGCCGTAAGCGTCGCAGCCAAAGGGATGCTCCAGCGAGGCGCCGGCAAACTTGTTGGCAAGGTCCAGCTTGTTGGGGTCATAGGGACTCAACGGAGCCAGCAGGGCAGCGATGATGATGACAGTTAAAAAGATGACAGCAAAGATTGCGACCGGATTGGCCTTGATTTCCGAGGCGATGTCCTTCCAGATGCTGCGGTGATAGACGGTGCCCAGTTCCTGGGGTTTTTTCTCGATGCGCTGAAAGGATTTTTCGTTGATGATGACCTTATTTTCCATTAGCGATGTCAATCCCCCTCTTGATTCGCGGATCTGCAAAGGAATACAGGATGTCCGCCACGAAATTGCCGACGACCAAAATGAAGCCGGAGAGCATGATGTAGGCCATGATGACCGGATAGTCGCGCTTGCCGATGGCCTCCATCGCAAAGCTGCCGACGCCCGGCCAGCCAAAGACGCTCTCGATGATGAAGGAACCGCAGACCAGCGACGCCATGTTCATGCCCAGGATGGTGATGATGGGCAGCAGCGTATTTTTTAGGACGTGCTTGCGCAGAATCTGTGCCGGGGTGCAGCCCTTGGCCTTGGAGGCCAGGACATACTCCTCGCTGAGCTGTCCGATGGTGTTGGCGCGCACATAGCGGATCTTGGAGGCCATGGTGCCCAGGGCCATGGTCAGCACCGGCATAATCATGTGCTGCAGGGTATCCAGCGGGGTGTCGACGCCCACCGAGTGCATGCCGGAGGAGGGCAGCCAGTGCAGGGTGGCAGTGAAGAGAATAATCATCAGCATGCCAAAATAGAAGGACGGGATGGACATGCCAAAGTAGGCAAAGCTGCTGATGAGGTTATCCGCCCAGGTGTTTTTCTTGTACCCCGCGATCAGGCCCAGCGGGATGGCCAGCGCCAGCGAGACCAGCAGGGAAACGCCCATCAGCAGGATGGTGGAGGGCAGGCGGCGCAGCAGCATGGGGGCGACAGGGG
>OMFP01000886.1_pt1 | contig 11523 bp, 1 predicted proteins | sample 1674221 | NCBI WGS metagenome assembly OMFP01 (sample SAMEA103958152, study PRJEB25191) | human gut metagenome | biome: human-associated habitat [ENVO:00009003]; feature: intestine environment [ENVO:2100002]; material: feces | place: Germany | collected 2013/2015
CGTGCCAATGATGCGTTTCATTATGCGTCCATCCCGAAGACCAGCTGTGCTCGTGTGAAGAAGAAGCTTCTGCGGAAATGCAGATATTGCCTGTTACCTGCTCAATCACAATCGTGCCGGTTTCCTTGGAGTAAGTGTACGCACCATCACCGAGGATCGTACCACCCATGGTAACCTCTACCGTATCGGGTAGCTCGAATCCTTCCTCCGCTGTCAGGGTATACACCAGTTTCTCACCGATCTGGACTGTCGTCTTGTCTCCGCTGAGATGCTTCAGCTTGCCAACGATGACTGCCTGTGTGTTATCCACACCAAACGTGAGGGAATGCAGGTTCATCACCGGCTTATTAACGCCATGGAATTTCAGGTAGACATCATGCACACCGGTGATATCTTTCCGCATCAAGTCACCAGTCCGGTTCACAAATTGATTCCAGTTATCTCCTGTGCCCTCAATATGAGCAATTTCAGCAATAGGATCGCTGTTCAAATCATCCAGATGAACGGTAACCTTAGAATTTTCTACATCTGCATCGTAGTTCTTCTCCGCATAGGTCAGAATTATGGTACTGAAGCTGCCTTTCGGAATGTCGAAATCCACGCAGCGGTAGCCCACATAGCTTCCAGGCGTCAAACCGCCCAGATTAGAAACCGTACCTTCCACTTCACCGGTCGCGTTTTTTGTCGACTCGTACTTGACGCCTGCAGATGCAATCTCAGCGCTTACCGCCTCGATTTTTTCTGCTGCCGGCTTCAGGCGAACCAGAGAAGAGACAGCATTGTTCAGCGCCGAAATTGCTGCGCCAATTTCTTCATGTGTTGCGGCTTCATTCTTATACACAGTCTTCGCCGACTCCAATACGGTCTGCAGTGCATTCCAGGATTCCGGCGCATAGTTTGCCTGTGTAAGCCCCTCCACCTCCTGAATTGCAGCAAGGAGCGCCTCCTTGGTGGCTCCGGCAAATTCGCCGCCCAGCAGCTCCAGTTCCGCAAGGTAAATCTCCTGGCCTGCATTCTCAAACTCGATCTTATAATAGGAATAGACATTCTGAACCTCTTCAGAAATTGCGAAGGGTCGAGTGTACTTATCACCGCCATTGGTAGGATTGATGTTCCAAGCAAAGCTCTGGTTGCTTCTGGCATCCAACTTGGTCCAATTTTCACCATTCATGGATCCGTAGAACTTCCATGCCTTGGGCGCGTGCTCCGCATCCCAGCTGGTCAGCGTATACATGCTGATTTGGATTGGGCTTGAAAAATGATATATCAGATATCCGTTTTCACTGCCATCCCAGCTTGCATAGCCGTTGGCGTCATGAGCCTTATTGTTAAACAGCTTTTCCGTGTTTATGGCATTGGTTGCAATGGTATCCTCATTTCCGCCGCCTTCTTCTACCTTGGAAACCTCTGTCTTGGTATGGTCAACCAGCAGTTGCGGTCTTCCCGTGCCCTCCGTAATGGACGGAGGCATATTATCCTCAGACATCCCCCAAGTGTTGGAAGGTGTGCTGCCCATCTCAAAGTCAAGCGTCACACTCTCGCCCTTCAGAACCTCTGCGGAGAGGTATGCAGCAGTCTGAGACACACCGTTTACAGACAGGCTCTGCACATATTTGTTTTCTCTGCTGACACCCGGCGCCGAAATTGTAATGGTGTGACCGTCGTCCCGGTGGATCGTCACCTTTTCAAACAGTGGGGTGCCAATGGCTGTAACGCCATTGCCGTTGGTCAGCGGATACAGACCCATAGAGGAAAGGACATACCAGGCGCTCAATTCGCCATTGTCGTCATCGCCCAAATAGCCTTGCCCAACTTCTTCGCCCACAAAAAGGCGGTCCAGCGTATCACGGACAACCTCTGCGGTTTTCCACGGACGGTCTGTATAGAGATACATATAAGGAATGTGGTGCGCGGGCTGATTGGTCATATGGATCTGCCCCTGTTTCGCATCACGGCCTTCCCAGTTTTCCTTATGGCCGGTCCACGACCCCGGATTGGCTGTGCCAACCGCCGAGTAAGCTTCATCCAGCTTATCACCCAAAGCCGTTCGCCCATCCTTGTCTCTGGCCATTCCGTACAAATTGGCTAATCCCTGACCATCATAGGGCGGGAATGCATAGTTATAGGCATTGTCTTCACAATAGCCGTAACCCTGTGCCGTAGGATCGAACTGCTCGTCCGTCTGCAGCCACGTCCCATCGGACTTCTTGGCACGGAACCAACCGCCCATGCTCTCATTGAACAGATGGACATAATTGGTGGCTCTTGCAGTAAAATAGAGGTATTCGTCATTGTACTTCTGCCAGGCCTCGCTGCCAAGTTCTGCTTTATCCCGCAGATACTTCGCCATCGACGCAATGGCAAAGTCCGTTCCGCTGCCTTCCATGGACCAGGAGAAATTGAATTCTTCTCCTCCCCAACCGCCAGTCAGCCCGTCCTGCGGAACATATCCGCGAAACACCATACCATCCATGTGCGCACGGCCAGAGAAGGAGTTTTCCCAGTTATTGACAGAATACACCGATCCGTTCCGCAGCGCCGATGCATAAGCCGCCTCGACATCAAACGTAACGCCTCTGTTCAACGCGTCCGCAAAAATATTGTCAGAGTTGGTGCCCACCATACAATCGGTGCCCGCAGGCGCAACCCATCTGGGAATCCACCCCTGCTCTCTGTAGTGCTGGATCAGTCCATCCAGCAGCTGAGTTGCTTTTTTGGGTGCAACGATGGAGTAGAGCGGCCAAGTGGTACGGAAAGTATCCCAGAAACCATTGTTGTATACAAATTGACCGCCTACTACTCTTTGGGTATAGGGGGAATGGTGCTGCCAATTAGGATTCTCATTGGTCCCCGTATTTTCGGCCAAGCTTGTAGGATAGACAAAGGCGCGGTAGAGGTTGGAATAGAAGGTGGTCATTTCATGGTAGCTGCCACCCTCAACTTCGATAATCCCCATTGTTTTGTTCCAAGTCTCCAGAGCTCTGTCCCGCACATCGTTAAACTTCTCTGCCGCTTGTATCTCCAATTCAAGATTTTTCTGAGCCTGCTCTTTGGAGATAAAAGAGGTGGCCACTTTCATTTCAATGACGGTTTCAACGTCTTTACTGGGAGTAAACTCAAACATTCCCATAGAACCCGTACCGGCAGAGTGCCAAGCAACAGGTGTTTGAGAAAACTGCCCCACGATGTGCATGGTGGTTTGTCCGTTTTGCTTGTTTTCCGAGGTCGTATGGAACTCAGTCTTGTCCGCGTTAAATTCGATGATAGATTCGCTCCGCGCATTCACAGGGTCAAACATAATGTTGCACGCCTCAGCACCAGCCGGGAATGTGAAGCGCAACACCGCCGCATGCTCAGTAGGTGTGACCTCCACCTTGACATTGGGTGCGGTGGCGTCATCCGCATTGAGGGTCACGCCGTAATAATACGGCTTGGCGATCTCATTTTCATGACTGAAAACAGATCCTCTGTTTTCAATGGCATTGCGCACAGCACCGTAGTCGGTCGTGGTAGAATCGGCAGAGAAATAGTAGGTTCCGCTCTCTCCGATCCAGTTGCTGGCTACGTGAGAGATCTTGATGCCCTTAAACCGGGCTTCCGCTCCGCTGTAGGCATAGGGCGTATTGCCTGAACTGCCGTCCGTCGTGGGTACCCAATAGTTGAAGCCGAAGGGCGTTGCCACAATGGGCACATTCAGGCCTCGGGCGGGAGCATTGCCCGTAGAGTACGTACCCCGCAGAATATTCACATAATCGGCCAGATTGGTGACCTTCGGATCTGCCTGCTCAAAAATCTCCACATCGTCGAAATAGATGGAGATATCCTTACCAGGCGTAGCATCACCTTTTTCGAAACCAGCCAATACCTTCTTGATCGTTTTACCCAGCAAGCTCGGATCTGTGCTCAGCTTTGTGCTGATCTGCAGCCAGTTATTGGTCGCCATCACGCGTGCTTTTCCTTGGGCCACAGGAGACACTACATTGCCATACTGATCAATGGCTTTGTAATCAGAAAGGCGAGTGCCATCGTCAAATTCCAAGTCGATTGCCGAATACATACTGGTGTATTCAAAGTCGTATGCATAGTTCGGATCATTTGCACTCAAATTGTAATCTGTCCCTATATCAGGAAATACCAAGTAAGACAGTCTGGTATTTTCACCAACAGGAATATCAAGGCCATCATACAAAACCACATAATTTTTCGCAGCTTTTGCCGTTGTGGTTCCTTCCATATGCAGGCAGGACACACCAGACCAGGCGCCTGATCTGGCAGCCCAGTTGTAGCTCGGTCCTTCCGACAACGAGGTATACAAGTAGTTCACTTCTTCGCCGGAGCCCGTTGTCTTAACCTCTTTGCCCAGACCAAACCCACTGAATTGGATCACACCGGGGTTCGTTGTCGGTGTATTGCCGCATTCTTTAATAACCAGCTTAAAAGTAGTATATGACTGGTTATTGGTGAAAGAAAACATTTTTCTCTCATTGTTCTGCGCCCATGTAACGCCTTCCTGGGAGTCCAAACGTGTCCATGTTTCGTCATTGGTGCCGTACAGTTCCCATGCCGATAGCACACGCTCCTGATACTGCATATCGTCCCCGGCGCCTGTCAAATAGTAGGCCTGAGGCTGAATTCCTTCGCTGAATCGGAACGTAATTTCCAAGGGTAGCCCAGGATTATTTGTGGCACACAGCTTTGTAGCCATGTTTCCGTCAATTAATGCTTTTTCTGTCTCTCCTGGACTGCCATAGGTCAAGTCTTTATTAACACTGACCGGATTGCCAGAAGCATAATTAGTGAATTCTCCTACAAGAGAAACCACTACAGGTTCGATCGCGCGTACACCCGTGGCTGTAAGATTTTCAAATTTTATTTGCTTCGGATCGTTTTTTTCAAAGCTAGTTGAAAAAGCAACTGTTTTCTTTGGATTTTCGCTCGATAAGGTCCCCACCGTCGGTTCATGACCTTGCACAGACACTCCAGAGCACATTCCCAAAGCTAATATCAAACTCAAAGCGCCGCTAATCAGACGCTTACATTTCTCTGTTACTGACATTCCGGTACCTCCTTTTCACCGCTGTTACCCCCAAATTCTTGCTCTTTCATTGAATTAAAATCTATTCTTAACCAACAGTCTCAGCTGTCACAACCGTGACACCGGTGCCGACGACAGCACCGTCAGCTGTGCCGCCCTGCAGCGCGGCAACTGCGGCCTTGATACCTTTGCAGCCCATCACGTCCGAGTTCTGGAGCATCGTCGCGTACAGGCAGCTTTGTTGATCTCACTGCGCTTCATAATAGCGCTCCTTTCCATTTAATTTCTATATTCAGGCTCCGCCAGACGGTCCTATTCTGTGCCGTGTGGAGACCGTACTGTCGTTATCAAAACTTCCGGAACGGACCCGGTTTTTTCTTGGCCCCGGACGGAAGATCCATCCGGGGCCGGATCATTACTGCTTAGGGAAGATCAATAGAAACTCTTGCGGAGGCTTCGAACATTCTGAGCAGAATGGCCGCGGCCTCGCTGCGCTTGATGGTGCTCGCGGAATGGAACGTGCCCTTCGCGTCGGAGCCGGTCAGGATGCCCGCGCGATAGAACTCGTAGATCTCAGCCGCGAACTTGTCGGTCGCCTTCACGTCGGGGATCGCGTTGTCCGCCACAGTGTTGATGGCCTTATAGGCCTCCTCCGCGCCGTGGAAGATGTGGACGAACTCGCCGCGCGTGACCGGCGCGTTCATCTGCGCCTGGGTGTAGTTCGCGTAGTCCTTTTCGATGATGCCGTTCACAACTGCGTAATTGACATAGCTGTCATACCAGTTCGCGCCGCCGTTTTTCAGGCTGACTTCACCGGTGCGGTCGAGCTGATGCAGCGCCGCGGCCAGCTTGATGGTCTGCGCCACGGTCAGCGTCGCGTTCGGCTTGAATTCATTGACCGTCACGCCATCGATCAGGCCGTTCTCCCACGCAGCCTTGACGCTCGAATAGTACCAGCTGTCAGACGGAACGTCCGCGAACGGGAACTTGCTCACGTTGCTGCCAGCGTTCGGGTTGAACGGGTTCTTGGCCGGTTCGCTCGGCGTGACCGGAATGACCGGCGTCGGGGGAGCGATCTGCGTCAGACCATTGGCCGCATTGTTCAGCGCTGCCAGCGCGTTGGCAACCTGTTCTGCCGTCGCATTGTCATCTGCCAGGACACTCTCTGCATGGATCAGTGCTTTTGTAAAGATAGTCCAGGATTCCTGCGTATAGCCGTGGTTGGGGAGATTCTTCAGTTCGTTGTAGCGATTTCGCAGAGCAGTCTTGTCGACCGTCGGCTGCGGCTGGCCAGGCTCCGGGATCTCCACGGTCTTGGTCGCACCGCATACAGTGCAGGTGAATTTCTCTTCGCCCTTTTCGGTTTCGGTCGCGGACTTGGTGACAGTGCCTTTGTCCCATACGTGCTCGGCATAGCCGTCTTTGTCCGCTTTGTCGGTCACTGTGCAGCCCTCTGCGGTGCATTCGTGCCAATGATGCGTTTCATTATGCGTCCATCCCGAAGACCAGCTGTGCTCGTGCGAAGAAGATTCTGTGAAGCGGAACCAATCGACGTTTGCAATATAGGTCTTGCCGGCGTTGTTTTCGAAGTAGAGATAGACGTCGTGCATGCCCTTGGTGACCTCGGTCAGCTTACCACTAAGTTCCACATAGTTTTCCCAGTTTTCTCCGGTCGCCGGGCAAGTCAATGTCGCGATCTCCTTGCCGTCCAGGCTGCCAAGACGGACATGAATCTGGCCGCCGCCGGCATCTCTCTGCTGCGCAGAGTAGAAGAACGTTACTTCTTTCGCACCGTTCCCGGAGAAATAGACATTGGAATATTTGACCCAAGTGCCGCTTTTAACGCCGCCAATGTTCTTGCCGTCGTTGATGACAATTCCGCTGGCATGTGCATTAAATTCCTCAGCTTCGATGTTCTCGTACGCATTACGGAACTGCGCCTGCGCAAGCTTGATGTTCAGGTCAAGCGCATCGTTTGCGCGTTTGAAATCTTCGGTCGTCGCATTCGGATTATTCAAAGCCGTCTGCGCATTCTGGATCGCCTGACCGAGATCCTCCTTATGTGCAGCGTCATCTGCCAATCCTTCATAAACCTGCTGTGCTTCTTCGATTTTAGCCACCAGATCCTGGTAGGACTGAATATCATTGGATGCCTGCTCGAGCTGCGATTTTGCATCTTTCAGCGCATCCATCGTGGAATTGTAGTTCGTCGTCACGTTCTCCGCGTTGGAAATGGCGCTCCTCACGGAATTTTGAACCGCGGACGGCATTTTCGATGTGTCAACCTTCTTGATCGCATCAAGCTTTGTCCAAAGATCCTTCATCCCTTCGATCTCGCTCGTGGCGTTTATCAGCTTACGGCAGGCCTCCTCGATCTCGGCGTCCGTCTTGTTTTCCTTGGCCGCAACCGTTTGTGCCTCGTCAATGGCTGCGCTCATCAACGTCACAAGCGGTGCGTAGCCGCCATTGCTGAGAGCCTCCTTTGCTTTTATCGCTTCCGCGATCATTCCATCGAGAGCATCGGCGTTCAGCGCGGGCATTTCGGTGCTCATCAGTTCCAGCTCGCCCAACTGAATCTCGCTGTCGCTCTTGATATCCAGACGCACATAACGATATTGCACATAATCCGCGGCATTCGTCTTGAACGGCTTCGTATAGAGGCTCCATTCAAATGTCACATTTTCACGCTTGTCCGCTTCCGTCCAGGTCGAGCCGTCATTGGAAAGATAAAGCGTGAAGTTCTTCGGCGCGCTATCCTTGCCGCCGCTCGCAGAGGTCAGTGTATAGAGGCTGACAGCCTGCGGCTTTGCAAATGTGTAATAAAGCGAAATGCTCCCATCCGTAGGCTTCAACGTTGCACTGGTCTTAGAATTGTTATCGAGCAGATTTTTGAGGTTCTCACCATCAGCACAATAAATGGAATCGCCGGAACTTAGCGTGGTCGGAACTTCTTTTGCAACCACAGCCGCACTGTTTGTGCGGTCCCGCAGCGGATCGGGGGTCTCGTCGCCTTTCGTCAAAGAATCGGGAACATCATTCTCACCCATACCCCAGGCGCCGGGCGTCGCCTGCATGTCAAAATGGAGCACAACATCTTGCGTCTTGAGCTGGTCGGTCAGATCCGTCTGCTTGATGGACGTCTTGCTGTAGGGTGTGCCATTGATGGTAAGACCGCCAACATAAATATTTGTGCTGCTGTTATTCGGCGCCTCGATGATCAGATCGTGGCCGTTTTCATGATGGAGGGTAATCTTCTTGAACAGTGGCGAGCCGAAGACCAGTTCACCGTTGCCCATATTCAACGGATAGAAGCCCATGGCACTGAAGATAAACCATGCAGACATTTCACCGTTATCCTCATCACCGATGTATCCCTGGCCGATGCGGCTGCCAACATAGCACTGCCGCAGTACCTGCCGAACTTTCTCCTGCGTACGGTCAGGCCGACCGGCATAGAGATACATATATGGAATATGATGGGAAGGCTGGTTGCTGTGGCCATATTCGCCCATCTTGACTTCCTGCGCTTCCCTGCGCTCATGGATGCCCTGATTTGCGCCTACAGTGTCCGTTTCCAATGTCGTCTCAAACAACTGATCCAGCTTTTCAGCCAGTGCAGCACGGCCGCCGTAGAGGTTTGCCAGGCCCTGACCATCCTGCGGTACACTGCACGCCATATTCAGAGCCGTAGTTTCCGTGTAATCATCATGGAACGCAAACGGATCCACTTTGGATCTGGTCCAGGAGCCATCCGCATTCTTGGCCGCAAGCCATTTGTTTTCAACTCCGTCTCCGTCGCGGAAGAGGTTGACATAGTTTGTGGCACGGCTCTTATAATAGGTATATGCATCCATGTCGCCTAATTCTTTCGCCATGTTTGCAATACCGGCATCATTGATGTAGCCTTCAATGGACCATGAGAATTTCTGGCTGCCACCCGGCGTATAGCCAAGAAACAGGCCCTTATCAATGCCGTCACGACCGCCGGAGGCCCCCTTGAAATCCGACATGGAGGCATTCTTCAGTGCAGACTGATATGCAAGTTGCCACTGCTCGTTTGTCAGCGTTGCGCCGCGCAGCATGGCATCGGCAAAGATAACATCCGAGCTTGTACCGACCATGGAGTTCGTACCGGCCGGAGCAATCCAGCGCGGCATCCAGCCGCTGTCCTCGAAGTGATGAATCAGGCCCAGCAGCAACTCATTGTTCTGCTCCGGTGTGAACAGCGAATATGCTGCCCATGTCGTACGATAGGTATCCCAGAACCCGTTGTTATAATAAAGCTTGCCGTCCTTCACCGTCTTGGTATACGGGCTCATGTACTGCCAGCTTTCTTCGCCGCCTTCGCCGGTTTTTTCACCCATATTATTGGGATAGAGATACAAGCGATAGAGGCAGGAGTAGAACGTAATCAGCTGTTCTTCCGACGCACCTTCAATTTCAAACTGGCTCAGCTTGTCATTCCACAGCTTCTTTGCGGCAGCCTTGACATCGTCAAACTTTCCGCTCAACTCCTGTTCAAAGTTTTTCTGTGCCTGCTCAGCACTGATAAAGGAAGTTGCCGCGCGCATCACGACCGTCTTCGTACCTTGTTCAAAGACTGCGCGGGTGTCATTGACTGTGAACGCCTGATCAAAGGTGCCGTAAATGTACATCTTCGGCATCTGGTTGCTGTCCTCATTTTTGTAACCGCTGAAGGACTTCGCAGCTGTATCAAATGCGAGGCCGGACACATCGCTGATATTAATGTACGGCGTCTGTGCGTTTTCCGGATAAGTGATGCGCGTGATCATGCCGTGATCGGTAGGAGACAGTTCCGTCCGGACACCGCTTGCAGGATTCGACGCGCTCTGATTAAACTGTACGCTGAAATAGTAGGGCTTTGCCGTTACATTTTCCTGATCATAGATGGCGCGGCCATTTGCGGAGGTATTCACGCCGGGCATAAATCTCCACACAGACCGGTCTCCGACCCAGATCGACGGCTCATGACTGCAGCGGAAACCTCTGATATAACCGGCATTATAGTCGAACATCGTGTTGCCGGTGTCGTTTTCCGGCGCCCAGAAGTTGAAGCCATGCGGCACTGCGACCATAGGCCCGGTGAGGCCTCTGGAGAAAAACGCACCGCCAAAGTTGTTTGTTCCGCGAAGAATGTAGGCATAGTCTACGAGAGACTCCTTGCTATAGTTCAGGGGGGCGACATTTTCAATCCGAATCGAATTCAGCGTTCCCTTGAAATCGCCGCCATCCGCTTTCAAGTCCGCGCTGTTTGCGTAGCCGATGTCGATTTCTTCGATCGTCTTGCCCTTCAGCGCGCCCAACTGGATCAGGATCTGGTTTTCCTGCGCATACAGCATGGCCTTGCCTTCGCCCTGGCTGTTCGGATCGGCGCGAACGCCATTCTCATCTTCCAGCTCTGTAGAACTCAGATAGGTTCCATCCGTGAATTTCAGATCCACTGCAAGATGCATGGAATAGAAATCGTAGTCATACTTATTGTTCGGCAGCGGCTGCTGCGGCGTAATATTATAAACCAGCCGCGTATTCTCCGTCACCGGAATGTTCAGACCTGTGTACAGGACGTTGTACACCTGCGCGCTTTGATTGCCTTCATGATGACCACTGATGACCAGCTTGTCGTTTTCCAGCGTTGTCGTCATAGATGCATGTTGCGTGCGCGCTGCGTCCGTAGTTCCAGCAAAGCTGCCGTCCACAAGGCTCTTTGTTAAGCCGAAGCCGCTGAACTGGATCGTTCCCGGATTAGAGTTGAACTTCGTGATCTTCAGCTTGTAATGCTGATAGCCGGAACCTTCCGGAAGCTGGAAAACACGCATCTCATAGTTTTTCCATCCGGTCTGGTCGCTCTGCTTATCCAAAAGCGTCCACTCACCAGCCTGATCGTTCGTGCCATAAAGCTCCCAACTGTTCAGGGTGCGGCCAGGGTTTCCCTCGTCATCATTTGCACCGCTGATATAATAGTTGGAAGCCGTTGTCGGCGCATTATAATGGAATGTGAACTCTAGAGGTACCTTAACGCCGCCGGTTGCACAAAGCTTCGTGCTTGTACTTCCGTCGATCAGTGCGCTGACGTCCTCGGCAGAGTTGCCATATTTGAGCGTGGCATTCACCTCGACAGGAACATCCGCAAAATTTGAGAATTCTTCCTGCGTTTTGAATTGTGTCGAAAACAAGACCTTGTCTTCTTCGCCTGAAGCGGCTTTCTCCGCCGCCAAAACAGTGATCCCAGAGAAAAGGCTCAGCATCATCGCCATGCATAACAAGCAGCTGATCCATCTGGACGCTGTTTTATTTCGTTTCATGTGCAAATCCTCCCAAAAACGAAGATATGAGTTGAGCATAAACATGTTGCAGAAAATACGGCAAGTAAAATCCTTGCCGTATTTTCTGACTTTCCGTTGGCAGTTGGTGCTTACTTCGTCACAACTGTAACACCGGTGTCGGTGACAGCGCCGTCAGCCGTGCCG
>OMFP01000887.1_pt1 | contig 11512 bp, 9 predicted proteins | sample 1674221 | NCBI WGS metagenome assembly OMFP01 (sample SAMEA103958152, study PRJEB25191) | human gut metagenome | biome: human-associated habitat [ENVO:00009003]; feature: intestine environment [ENVO:2100002]; material: feces | place: Germany | collected 2013/2015
GAACCGTCAAGGGGCGGGGGATGATTTCCCGGGAAAAGTTGCGGTTTAGCCGGGAATGAACCGGGCCTTGCCGTCCTTGTCCCACTGAATGGTGCCCTGATCGCTGCCGTCCAGCCGCTGGATCACCGCCGCCAGATAGTTCAGGCGATAGTCCAGATCGTCGTCGGATTTCAGGACCACATCAAACCGGTCCAGATAGCGCAGGGTGATGCGGCCGGTGTCCGTCAGGTCGATGGACTGGACATCCCCGGCCATGTCCTTGCCGCGCAGCAGCCGCCAAAGCTGCTGCAGCAGGTCCCACTTGTCCTGGTTTTCCGGGACGGCCAGCTGGCCCAGCTGGGGGGAGGTTAAGGTCAGGCCCGTGACCAGGGGGCAGGACTCCCCCTGGCCGGGCTGGAGCTTGTCAATGAGCTTACCGTTGCCGTTGAGCAGCCACAGGGCCCCATCCTGCTCCAGGGCCAGGGGATGGGTGCACTCGGTGATCTCGATGCGCAGGGCGTTGGGCAGCTGGCGGCGGATGCGGACGGACTCCACATAGGGCAGCTGGTCGGTGATGGCGGCGGCGGCCTGGTGCTTGTTCAGCAGGAACAGGTTCCCGCCCTGGCGGATGCCGCTGGCCTGGAGCACCTGCTGCTGGGAATAGCGGGAGGTGCCGGTGACGAAAATCTGGTCCGCCTTGAAAAACAGGGACAGGGCCGCCACAATGGCGCCGCATATCATCACGAAGGTGAGCAATCTATAAAGAAACGCAAAGTTGCCCTGCCGTTTCCGGCGGCTGCGTCTGTGTCTGCGGGGTTGGGTCATCGGAAGCGCCTCCCTCTGTGTTCTCTGTGTGTATGTGGGCCCCCAGAAGGGCCAGGTCCCCGGGCAGGTCGCTGTAGCCCCGGCGGATGTGGTGGAGGTGCTCCACCGTGGTGACGCCGTGGGCCTGAAGCCCGGCGATCACAAGAGCGGCTCCGCCCCGAAGATCCATGGCCCGGACCCGGGCGGCCTGGAGCCGGTCAACGCCGCAGACCACCGCCACCCGGCCCTCCAGCCGGATGTCGGCCCCCATGCGCACCAGCTCCGGCACATGGTGATAGCGGCTCTCGAAAATGTTTTCCACGAATACGGTGGTTCCGCTGCTGCGCAGCAGGGCGGACATGACCACCGCCTGGGCGTCGGTAGGGAAGCCCGGATAGGGGGCGGTGCGAATGGGGCTGACGGCCCGCAGGCATCCGTCGGACACCAGGCGGATGCCGTCCTCCTGACAGGACAGGGTACACCCGGCCTGACGCAGGACGCCGGTGACGGTGGACAGGTGGCGGTAGTCGATGTCCCGGAGGAACACGTCTCCGCCGGCGGCGGCTGCTGCCGCCAGGTATGTAGCCGCCGCGATGCGGTCCCCTAAAATCCGGTGTCGGCAGCCGTGAAGGGGCTGCTCCGCACCCTCCACCACCACGGTGGAGGTGCCTGCGCCGTGAATGCTGGCCCCCAGCTTTTGCAGAAAGGCCTGCAGGTCCACGATCTCCGGCTCCCGGGCGGCGTTGGAGATGGTGGTGACGCCGGAGGCTCCTACGGCGGCCAGCATGGCGTTTTCCGTGGCTCCCACGCTGGGAAGGCTCAGAACGATCTCCGCGCCGGACAGGCCCGGGGCGGTGCAGTTCAGGCTGCCGCCCTCCTCCCGGATGCAGGCCCCCAGAGTCCGCAGGGCGGACAGATGCAGGTCGATGGGCCGGGCCCCGATGGCGCAGCCGCCGGGGTACGACAGCTCCGCCTGGCCGCAGCGGGCCAGAATGGCCCCCAGAAACACCACGGACGAGCGCATGCGGCGCATGAGCCGGTCCGGAATGTCCCAGCGGGTCAGGGTGGAGGAATCCACCTCCAGGTCCGGGCCGTTCCAGCGAACGGCGCAGCCCAGGTGGCGCAGGATGTCGATGGATGTGTCCACGTCCTCCAGATGGGGACAGCGCTGCAGAACACAGACGTCCCCGCTGAGAATACACGCTGCCAGAATGGGCAGCACACTGTTTTTTGCCCCCTGTACCGTCAGATCGCCGGACAGGCGGCGTCCCCCTTCTATCATCAGGCTCATATGCCCCCGCCTTTCATAGCTTTTTCCCGCTATCCTATGCAGGGGGTGGGGCAGGGGGTTACTTGCGGATGCTCATGACGGTGTCATAGAGACGCTTTGTGGCGTCCCGGATGCCCAGCTCCGCCATGCCGCGGCTCATGTCCGCCTGGCGCTGGGGGTCACGGAGAATACCGGAGGCGGCCCGGTACAGAGCCTCGCCGGAGGCGTCCGCCTCCAGCAGCACCACGGCTCCGCCGTGCTGCTCCAGGATGCGGGCGTTCTTCTCCTGGTGGTTGTTGGTGACATAAGGGGAGGGGACCAGGATGGCCGGAGTGGCCAGAGCCGTGATCTCGCTGATGGTGGAGGCACCGGCCCGGCAGATCACCAGGTCCGCCGCCCGCATGACGGGAGCCATGTCATAGATGTACTCCCGGACGTCTAGGCCAGGGACATGGTCCAGCCCGTCTGCCCGCAGGCGGGCGGTCATGGCAGGGTAGCCGCTTTTGCCCACGCCGTGGATGTGGTGGAAGGGCATACCCTCCGCCGCCTCCAGGCGGAAGAAATCCTCCATGTGGGCGTTCATATGGCTGGCCCCCAGGCTGCCCCAGAAGGACACGATCAGGGGACGGCCGTCGGTGAGGCCCAGCCTTTCCCGGGCCTGGGAACGGGTCAGGTCAAAGAAGTCGCCACGCACCGGGGTGCCGGTGACGACGATCTTGTCAGGGTGGCGATAGTGCTGGCGGCACTCCTCAAAGCCCACCATGATGCGGTCGGCGCTGCCCTCCAGCATTTTGGTGGTGAGACCGGGGACCATGTTGGACTCGTGGACCGCCGTGGGAATGCCCATACCGGCGGCGCACTTGACCACCGGATAGCTGGCATAGCCGCCGGTGCCCACCACCAGATCGGGGCGGAAGTCCCGGAGGATGGCCCGGGCCCGGCTGTGAGATTTGGTCAGCATGGACAGGGAGTGCAGGTTGTGGGCCAGGCCCCCGTGGCCCAGGGAGCGCTGGAAGCCTCCCATGGGGATGCCCCGGAAGGCGTAGCCGGCCTTTTCCACCAGGTCCCGCTCCATGCCGTCGGGGGTGCCCACAAACAGCACCTGCACCTGGGGATCCTGCTTCTGCATATAGCCTGCCAGGGCCAGGGCGGGGTTCACATGGCCCGCCGTGCCGCCGCAGGTAAAAATCACTTTCATGAGAGGGCCTCCTATCCGTTTTCCGGGGCAGGCATCTGCCGCGAGACGCTGAGTACAATGCCCATTTCCGCCAGCTGGCACAGCAGAGCCGTGCCGCCGTAGCTGAAGAAGGGCAGGGAAATGCCGGTGGCGGGCACCAGGCCCGTGACCACGGCGATGTTCAGAAAGGTCTGGAGCCCGGTGAGGGTCATGAAGCCCACCACCAGCAGGGCGCCGAACCGGTCCCGGGCGTGGAGGGCAATCCAGAAGCCCCGGAGGATCAGCAGGGCGAACACCAGCATGATGACGCAGGCTCCCACTAGGCCCAGCTCCTCGCAGATCACGGCGAAGATACAGTCGTTGTGCTCCTCGGGCAGGTACAGGAACTTCTGGCGGCCCTTGCCCAGGCCCACGCCCAGCAGGCCGCCGGAGCCGATGGCAATGAGGCACTGGGCGATCTGCCAGCCGTCGCCCCGATACCACTCGGCGTTGAAGGGGTCCCGCCAGGTGTTGATGCGGTTTTCCCCGTAGTGCAGGATGCCCTTTTGCACCAGGATCACATACAGGGTGCCCACCAGGCCTACGCCGCCGATGCCCAGGGGGATCAGCCAGCCCTTGATGCCGCCCACGATCATCAGCACGATGCCCGTGCAGACGATGAGGATGGTGCCGGACAGGTGGGGCTCCCGCATCATCAGAAGGGCGATGACGCCCAGAATCAGCACATAGGGCCAGATGCCCTGGCTCCAGGTCTGCATTTTTTCGCGTTTTTTGGAAATGGTGGCGGAGAAATAGATGACCACGGCCATTTTGGCCAGCTCCGAGGGCTGGAACCGCAGGAAGGTGCCCCGGATGCCCAGCCAGCGAGTGGCGTTGTTTTCCGTGATGGCGATGGGGTTGCCGGGGACGATGACCAGCACCAGCAGCAGGATGGAGCCCCACAGCAGCAGACGGCCCACGCCCCGCAGGCGCTGATAGTTCATTTTGCTGAGGCCGAACATGGCGGCCAGGCCCAGCACGGCGAAAATGCCCTGGCGGACGAAGTAGTACGCGCCGTTGCCGTTGTTTTCATAGTAGGCGGAGGGGAAGCTGGCGGACAGCACCATGACCATGCCCATAGCCGTCAGCAGCAGGGTCAGCAGCAGAAACGGCAGGTCCACAGGGCCCCGGGCCGCTTCCCTGGACTGCTCCATGGCCTCCCGGCGCTGCTGGGTGCTCCAGGTGCCTACCAGGCGTTTTTTACTCTTGGTGCGGGCCATACGGTTCCCTCCTTTCCGGCAGGTTTCAGGTTATGCGCCGAAGCGGTCCATGACGCCCAGATAGGCCAGGACGCAGAAAATGGTGCTGACGGCGGCGAACACCGCCACCACCTTGGTCTCCTTCCAGCCGCACATTTCGAAGTGGTGGTGGAGGGGGGCCATTTTGAAGATACGCTTGCCGTGGGTCAGCTTGAAATAGGTCACCTGGATGATGTCGGACAGGGTCTCGCACAGATAGACGAAGCCCACCAGCAGCAGGATCAGGGGCATGTCATAGGCAAAGGCCAGGGCCGCCACCGCGCCGCCCAGAAACAGGGAGCCGGTGTCGCCCATGAACACCTTGGCAGGGTAGTGGTTATAGAACAGGAAGCCCAGCAGACCGCCCACCAGAGCGCCGGCGAACACGCCCAGCTGGCCGAAGCCCTGCCACAGGCCGCCCAGCACCGCGAAGAACACGGCCACAGGCACCGTGACGCTGGAGGACAGGCCGTCCACGCCGTCGGTGATGTTCACGGCGTTGACGGTGCCGATGATGACGAAGGCGGCGAAGATCATATACACCACCCACGGCAGCACCAGATGGGTGTTGAAGAAGGGGATATACAGGTTGGGACTCAGCATGCCCTCGTAGCGCATCAGGCACAGGAAGGCCACGGCAGCCGCCAGCTGCAGCAGGAACTTCTGGGGAGCGGTGAGGCCGGTGTTCTGGTGGTGCTTCACCTTCTGATAGTCGTCGATATAGCCGATGACGCCGAACACCAGGGCGAACACATAGACATACAGGTGGGTGAAGTTCCCCTCCAGCATGCCCTTCCAGCCCAGGATCAGAATGGCAATGCCGATGCCGATGATGAACATCAGGCCGCCCATGGTGGGAGTGCCCTGCTTGCCCTTGTGCCAGGTGGGGCCCACCTCTTTGATGCTCTGCCCGGCCTTCAGCCGGATCAGTGCGGGGATCAGCAGCTTGCCTGCTGCCAGGGTGATGACCAGGCTCACAACGCCTGCCAGAATGATTTCCATCATGTTCTCTCCTTCCCGTCCCGCAGGGGACGCGGGTCAGCTTCCGTTTATATATTCTGCAATGATCTGTCTTTCATCCATAGGCAGCCGGTGGTCGCCTGTCTCCTGGGTGATCTCGTGGCCCTTGCCGCAGAGGATCACCGTGTCGCCGGGGCGGGCCAGGTCCAGAGCCCGGAAAATAGCCTCCCGGCGGTCCGGGATCACCAGATGGGGGCCGCTGAGGCCCGGGAGAATGTCCCGGATGATGGCCAGAGGGTCCTCGGTGCGGGGGTTATCGGAGGTGAGCACCGTCAGGTCGGCGTATTGCCCGGCGGCGGCCCCCATCAGGGGGCGCTTGCCCTTATCCCGGCAGCCGCCGCAGCCGAACACCGCGATGATGCGGCCCGGGGTCATAGGCCGGAGGGCCTCCAGGGCCTTGGCCAGGGCCTCCGGCGTGTGGGCAAAGTCGATGAAGATGCGGCAGCCCAGCCCCGGGGCCGGTACCGGCTCCATGCGGCCGGGAACGGCGGGCACCTTAGCCAGGGCTTCGGCGGCGTCCGGCAGGGAAATGCCGGACAGGCGGGCCATGGACAGCGCCGCCAGGGCGTTGTACACGGTGAAAAGTCCGGGGATGGACACGGACACGGGACAGGAGACTTCGCCCTCCCGGGCGGTGAACCGGACGCCGGTGGGGGAGAGGTCCATGTCCTCCGCCAGCAGGCGGCCTCCATGAAGCCCGTAGTCATACACCGGACAGGCGCAGTCCCGGAGAATGCGCTCCGTCCAGGGATCGTCGCGGTTTACCGCGGCGGCGCGGCACTGGCGGAACAGGGCCGCCTTGGCGGCGGCGTAGTCCTTCAGTCCGTTGGTGGACGTGTTGTAGGCCGCCATCCGCTCTGCCAGGTGCAGCAGGTCATCGCCGTAGCTCTGGTTGGCGTTGGTGGTGAACCAGATGGCCGTCAGTCCCTTGGCCGAGGCGTCCAGGGCATAGCCGTCGCCATCGTAGTGCAGGGAGTAGTTGTCCGTCCGGCCGTCCACGGCGGTAATAAATCCGCTGTCGATGCCGGAGAAGGTGTGGCCGCTGTTTTTCAGCACGTCCTTCACCGTGTCGCCGGAGCGATAGCCGATATACTCCGGCTCGATGACATAGCCGTCCTGGGTCACGGCCAGCAGGGCGATGCGCCCGTCGTCTGCCGCATAGGCCGGAACCGGCAGCAGAGACAGCAGCATCAGGCACGCCAGCAGCGCGGCCATCAGGCGTTTGGTAACTCTCATGTGATGTTTCCTCCTTTGTTCTTTCTCTATTCAAAACACCTTGCAGGTGATAAATCTTGCCGCAAACCGGCGCAGGGCCGGGGTTTGCTCCCGCCATACCCGGCGGGCGCTTTCCAGCAGGGCCAGGCACCGCCGCCGCTGGTCCTCCGTCATGGTGTGGCCGCTGTACCACACCTCCCGCTCCAGATACACCAGGTCCTCCGCGTCCTCCGGGGACAGGGGGTCCTCCGGGAGGCCCGGCTGACCCAGCAGGTTATGGACGGCGCACAGGATGTATCCGCAGCCCATGCGGCAGTCCGGATCCTGATACCGGGCCGCCGCCTGCTTTAGCCGCCTGCGGCCCAGAAGGGCGCGGACGGTCAGGGCCAGCAGCCCCAGCGCCAGCACCGCCGCCAGGGTCAGCAGGGCATTGCGGACATATTCCGCCCGCCGGTCCCGGGGCTGTTCCTCCTCCGGAACGACCTCCGGTTCCCGCTCCTGGACGGGGGGGTCCGGCACGGGGGTGTCTCCCTGGCCGTTTTCCCCCTCCGGGCCGTTTTCCGGCAGCCGGTATTCCACCAGGTCCGTATAGCCTGGGGCGGCGTCAAAGGGCAGCCAGCCCACGCCGTCCAGATAATACTCCGTCCAGGCGTGGCTGCTCTGCTCCGTCAGGGTCAGGGTGCCGCCGGGGACCATGGCCTCCGCCTGCTGGCGGGTCACGACGTACCCCTCAGCGTATCGGGCCGGGACGCCGCAGCACCGCAGCAGCAGAGCCGCCAGGGTGGCATAGTGGATGTCGCTGCCCTGCTGGCCGCCGGAGGCCATGGCGGCGGCGATGTCGCCGCCGGACACCGAGGCCCCCTGGCGATAGCTGACGCTCTGGGAAAGATACGCCAGCACCGCCGCCTTGGCCTGGGTGGTGGTCATATCGCTCTCCGGGGCAAACTCCCGGGTCAGGGCCTCATAGGTGCTCTGGGGCACCGTCAGATAGTGGTCATAGACCCACTGGCGGTATACCGCCTCCCCCTGGCGATAGGGGGTGTCGTCCCCGGACCGGGACAGGGCGTCCTGCAAGAGATAGCTGTCCTCCACCGGGTAAACGGACAGGGTGACGGCGTCCGCCGGGACGCGGCCCCCCTCTCCGGCCAGGTCGGCGGCGTCCAGGGCATCCGTGGCCGCCCCATAGGGCAGATACAGCCGCTGGCGGCAGGCCCCGGCGTTGGCCACGGTGACGGTCCGGCTTTCGCCGCCGGATACGTCCTGCCAGGCGGCGGAAACCTGGGTGGAGGGGAAGAAATAGTCCCTTTGCAGGGTATACAGGGCGTCGGCCTGGGCCGCCAGGGCTTCCCCCTCCAGGGGCTGCCAGCTGCGGCCGGTGTACTCCCCGGCGGCGAAGCCCCGCAGATACAGAGGCCCCCACCGGTCCATGGTCACGGTCAGGGCCGTCTGGCTGCCGGAGCCGTGGGGCCGGGTCAGGTCCCCCTCCGGCAGGGGGGAGGGATGGGACTCATACCGCAGCCGGTGCAGAAAGACGCCGTTTCCCTGTGCCGGGACAAGGCCGGGAATCAGCGGGACAAGGGCGCAAAAAGCCGCAACAAAAAGGGACAGTCCGGCCAGCATCGCCTGCCGCCCCAGCCCCTGCCGGGGCAGCAGGCACATCAGCCCGCCCACCAGCAGAACCGCCAGCGGCCAGCCCCCCTCCAGAAGGCCCATCAGCCGCAGCACCAGCGCCGCCAGGCCCACGGCCAGGCAGAACCCCGGCCACCGGCGGCGCAGGGCCAGCGCCGTGACTCCGCCGGTGAGGACCGCCAGGGTCAGCACCAGGGGCCAGACGCTGCCGCCGCCGGAATAGGGCAGGTGATACCGCCCGGTCTGCAGCAGCAGACGGTGATTTGCCAGGTTTCCCAGGGCAGCTGCGGCGGCAGTCAGCCGGTTCCGGCACAGGACGGCCCACGCCAGCCACGCGGCCAGCACCGCCGCCAGGGCCGCCAGCCGTCCGGGCTTTTCCCACCGGACCAGCAGGCCCAGGCACAGGGCCGTCACGGCGGCGGCTATGGGGAGAACCGCCGGGGCCAGGCTTCCCGCCGGGTGCAGCCACTGCCACACCCCGGCCCAAAGCCCCGCCAGAAACACGACGCCCCCCGGCAGGGCCCCGGGGCCGGCGGGTTTTCCGCCGGCGGGCTTCTCTATTCGGATGGAGGATGATGGTTTTTTCACGTTATTGCGCACTCCTGATCCACTGCTGGATTTGTTGGGGCATCTGCTCCGGGGTAAAGACGCCGGGTTCGCCGCCCTGCTGGCTGCACCGCAGCACCAGGGCGTTTTCCGGCAGGTCCGGCGGCACCCGGCAGCACAGGCAGATCACCGTGCCCGCCTCCTGCCAGGGAGGCGGGTCGGACTCCTGAGCCGGGGACTTCATCAGCTCCGGCAGGGCCTGGGCCAGCTGCTCCTGGGCGCCCAGGGTGCGGCTCTCATAGCCCTCGGGGCCGTTCCAGGCCAGCCGGAAGCTCCGGCCCTCCAGGGCCTGGCACAGGGAGGCCGCCGCCTCCATCAGGGCGTCCGCCAGAGGGGGCGGGGCCTTCTGCCGCAGCACCAGCACCGTCAGCCGGTGGTCCACCGGCCGGGCCGGGTCCCGGACCACCAGCCGCCCGGTTTTGCCGGAGAGCTTCCAGTGGACCTGGCGCAGGCTGTCGCCGGGGGCGTAGTCCCGGACCTGGAAGGTCTCCGTCCGGTCCGTTCCCCGGCGGCCGGGGTCATAGACGCTGCCCTCCCGCCGGGGGCGCAGGGCCTGAAAATCCTCCATATCCAGAGGAAAGGTATCCGGCATGACGCACAGCTGGCCCCGGGCCCGGCAGGGGGCCGGAACCGGCAGCAGGGAGAAGGCGTCCCACACCGTGACCCCGGTGATGCGCAGGGTCAGGCAGCCGCACAGACGGCCGGACACGGCGCTCTCCCCCTCCGGCAGGGTCATGCGGGCGGTTTCGCCGGTGACGGTGTTCTCCGCCGCCAGGTGAAACCGCACCCGTCCCACCGGCAGGGCCCGGGGACGGCGCAGGGTCAGGCGGACGGCGGCGGGCCGTCCCTTTTCCGCGGAGGCCGGGCAGGACAGCTCCGCCCGGAGCTTCCGGCGGCACAGCAGCACCGCCAGCCAGGACAGCACCGGCAGCGCCAGCGCCGCCAGGCCCGCCGCCAGCACCGGCCCCGAGGGGGCGGCGATATACCCCGCCGCCAGCAGCAGAAGGCACAGAACCCACAGCGTCTGGGTCATAGGGTCCGCTCCGTCATGGCCGGGGCGGGAGTCTCCTCCAGCACCTGGGCCAGAATGGCCTCGGGGGTATAGTCGTTGAGCTTTGCCCGGGAGGACAGCATCAGCCGGTGGCCGAACACATAGGGAACCAGCTCCGCCGCGTCCTCCGGCAGAACGAAGTCCCGCCCGGCGGCAAAGGCCGCCGCCTTAGCGCACCGGCACAGGGCCAGGGCCCCCCGGGGGCTGATGCCCAGGCGCACCATGGGGTGGCTGCGGGTGGCCTCGGTCAGGCGGGCAATGTAGTCATACACGGGGTCGGCGATGTGGATGGCCCGGACCCGGCGGATGGCCTGGCACAGGGCGTCACGGTCCGCCACGGCCTGCACCCGGGTCAGGGGGTCCTCCCCGCTGCGGTCCCGGAGAATGTGGATCTGGCTCTGCAGGTCCGGATAGCCCATGCTGAGCTTCATGAGAAAGCGGTCCAGCTGGGAATTGGGCAGGTCCTGGGTCCCGGCGGAGCCCACGGGGTTCTGGGTGGCCAGCACCGCAAAGGGCCGGGGCAGGGGATGGGTAACGCGATCCACCGTCACCTGGCCCTCCTCCATGGCCTCCAGCAGGGCGGACTGGGTTTTGCTGGAGGTGCGGTTGATCTCGTCCGCCAGCAGAAGATTGGTCATAATGGCCCCGGGCTGGTAGACCATGCCGTCCTTTCCGGGCATGGAGAAGCCGATGATATCCGAGGGCATGGTGTCCGGGGTGAACTGGATGCGCTTGGTGTCCAGCCCCAGGGCCCGGGAGAAGGCCAGGGCCATGGTGGTCTTGCCCACGCCGGGCACGTCCTCCAGCAGGACGTGGCCCTCGGCCAGCAGGGCGATCCACACCTTGGAGATCACGTCGTCCTTGCCCACGATGGCCTTCTTCACTTCCGCCAGAACATTCCGGGTTATTTCGTACATACGCGTTTCCTCTTTCTTATAACGATGATGACAATGCCCGCCGCCGCCAGCACCGCCGCCCCGGCGATGAGCCAGGGAAGGGGGAAGGCGCTTGCAGAGGCCGCCGGGGGGATATCCCGCAGGTCGTACAGCCGCCCCTGGCCTGCCCGGAGCCGGTCCAGGGCCTGCAGGGCCAGAATGGCCTGCTCGGTGGCCATCAGGTCCTCGGGCCCCTCCGCCGTGTGGCGGAACAGGCCCTCCCGGGTGCGATAGGACAGCAGTCCGTCCCGGAGGGTGCGGCCGTTCCGGATGAAGCGGGGGTCCGTTTCCGGGTCCAGGCCCAGACTGCACAGGGCGATGAGCACCTGGGCGGTGCTTTCAGCGTTGGGGTCCCCCCAACTGACGAAGTCGCCGTTTTCCGTCTGCTGGCCGGACAGCCACGCCAGCCCCCGGCGGATGGCCTCCGCCGTGGCGGAGTCCTCCTGATAGGGGGCCAGAGCCTGCAGGGCCATGGCCGTGATGTCCACGTCCGCCGTCCCGGCGGACAGGCCGCCGGCTCCCTCCGGGGGCGTCTGCTCCTTCTCCTTC
>OMFP01000888.1_pt1 | contig 11492 bp, 10 predicted proteins | sample 1674221 | NCBI WGS metagenome assembly OMFP01 (sample SAMEA103958152, study PRJEB25191) | human gut metagenome | biome: human-associated habitat [ENVO:00009003]; feature: intestine environment [ENVO:2100002]; material: feces | place: Germany | collected 2013/2015
CATGGGCAGCAGCACTGCGGAAACGATGCCCAGACCGGACATCCACAGCACTCCGAATACCAGGAAGCCTGCGCCGAAACGTGCGGCGTTCATCTTGGACAGCGGCTTGCCGGTTTCCGGGGACAGCGACGGATCCTTTTCCGCCGCGGCGATGTTGGCGTTGTAAGCGGCAAGGCGCTCCGCCTTGCTGGCGATTGCTTCACTCATGAAACTCTCTCCTTCGAATCATGCTTCAGTAGTGAACTTATGTTGTGTGCGATTCCGCACCTTAGCGGTGTATGTGGTGGTGGGACGGCCTCGCCCCATCTGTTAACTACCATGTGGTAACTAACGTGTTTTCAGCGTAAACCATCTTTCGCAAAGGCACAAGTCGACGTCATGTCATTGCCGTCTCAAAGCGTTTGCAAAACCGGTCGGACACTGTTCCATTCAGCTTCACAGTCACCGGTTTTTATTACCTAGTAACTGCTTAGTTAAAGCATATAACAAATCGTTTGTCTGCGATAATCCGGCGTGTTCCAAGGGTTTCCATCGTCTTCTTCTCCCCCTTCTTGTACCTTAGTAAGCACCAGATGAAGGAGAGCATATGCGTCGCCGCACCGAAAACAAACCCAGAAAGCGAATGAGCGCCGAGGATCGCAGGAAGGCGATTCTCGAAACCACGGTCTCATTCATCTCCCAGTTCGGTTTCTGGGGCTTCACCATACGCGATGTGGCCCAGGCTCAGAACATCACCGAAGCCGGCCTCCTTTACTACTTCAAATCCAAAGAACAACTGCTTGAGGAAACCCTCAAATACGCCGATCGGACCAATCAGATCGCCATCGCCGAGCATCTTGGCGTGCAGAGCGTGACCGGCGAAGTCCTTGACGACGGCATCGCATACCACTGCGATCTGGGGCTGAAGGCCATTTCCACGGGAACCGTGGAGACCAACGCCGACCGTCCGGAGATGGTCCGTCTCTACACCTTGCTGGAAAGCGAGGCGTTAAGCAAGGACCATCCCGTGCACGAGTATTTCGAACAGCGCGAAATCAATCTGCTGAAGGAATACGCGTTCGCGGCCGAGCGCGACGGTGTCGCCGATCCGGAGCGCACCGCGCTGCAGGTCCTGTCCGCGATGGAGGGTCTGCAGCTGCGCTGGCTCAACGGATCGCATGACGTCGACTTCGTCGGGGAATGGAAGGCCATCATCGACCTGCTCATCCCCTGACCCAGTGGGCCGACGCACCGCCACCGCTTTGCGGCTCAGCCGGCGATGACGACCACATTCCAGCGGCCGATCGTCAGCCTGTCGCCCACCTCGACCTTCGAGCCCTCCTTCAGAGCGATCGCCGCGGTGGCGGATTCATCGACGGTGCCGTCGGTGCCCACCACCACCGGAGCGACCACCACATCGCCCGACACCGGGCTGGCGATGGTGACTTCGTCGGCGGAATAGTTGAGCAGATACGTCACCCGCTCGCCGCGGGCGTTCGTTCCGCGGCGCACCGTCACCTGTCCGGCGAGCGCGGTGCCGGCATCGGCGATGCCCGCGTGTTCCACGGCTTCACGCAGGACGGCGCGGATGGTGTCGGCGTCGAGCAGGGTGGCGATCCATTCGGCGTCGCCCTTGCCGAAGCCGTGTCGGGTCACCGCGGCGTAGTCCTTCCATACGTAGTGGCCGTAGCCGGCGAGCACGTCGGTGCCGTCGAATGGGGTGACCAGTTCGATGAGCGCCTGCGCGTCGCTTGCCGGGGTTTTGGCGAGCGTTCCGGCGAATTCTACGGACACGTGGCCGTTTGGACGGGTGAACTGGTTGTAGGTCATGCCGAACACGTCGGTGAGGTTGTGCGGCGCGCGGTCGTGCCATACGGTCACCTCGTCGTCGGTTACGAAGGAGCGCATGGTGGAGACAAGGTGGCCGCCGCTGGAGACGAATTCGCGCAGACGGTCGGTTGTTTCCTGCGGAGTGCAGTACAGTGCCGGGGTCACGATCATCTCGTATTTGGCCAGGCGTTCGGCCGGCGCGTCGGACGGGATGAAATCGCATTCCACGTTGAGCTCGAACAGCGCGTCGTAGATGTTGCGCACCACGTCGTTGTACTTGAGGGTGCCGCCGAACGGGAAGCCGGCTTCGATGAGGAACCAGTCGAGCGCGGTCAGCGATTCGTTGCTGACCATGATGGCCACCTTGTTGTGCTTCTTCAGGTGGACGAGCCGCTCCCCCACTTCCGGTTTGGCGATCTCGCGGCCGAACACGCCCGCCTCGCGGTAGGTGGGATTCGGTTCGAGGTCGTGGCTCAGCAGGCCCTTCCAATATGTTTCAAAGGAATTGTGGATGGAGTGCCAGTGCCAATATTCCACCATGTCGGCGCCGGAGGCGAGGTGGGAGTAGGCCTGCAGGCGCAGCTGGCCCGGGAACGGCACCCAGCCGTGCTGGCCCTGGGCCTCCGTTTCGAGCACCAGGTAGTTCCTGCCGTCCTTGGTGGAGCGGGTCATGTCGCCGCCGAAGGCGATCTCCTTGCCGGTCAGGTCGTCCTCGGTGGGGTGGTAGATGTCCACGCCGGTGATGTCCACGGCGGTCGAGGCTTTGAAGTGGTCGACGGCCGGCTGCACGCCGTAGGAGTATCCGCGCCATTCGAAATCGAAGTTGTGGGTGATGAACTGGTCGTCATGCGCGTATTCGCGCACGATGTCGGCCTGCCACTGCAGGAAGGCGCGCACCTGGTCGCGGCGGAACTTGTCGAATTCGCCGCCCAGGGACTCGTTGATGGTGGCGGTCACGTCCGGGAAGTCCTCCCAGGAGTCGATGCGGTTGGACCAGTAGTCGAGGCCGAAGTGGTGGTTGAGCTCGTCCAGATCGCCGTGGAACTTCTCGCGCAGATACTTGACGAACAGGCGCTGCATGTCTTCGGAGACGGAATCGTAGTATTTCGTCTCGTTGTCCACCTGGTAGCCGATGACGGCCGGATGGTCGGCGACGTGGGAGATGAGCTTGCGGATCACGCGTTCGCCGTAGAAGCGGTAAGTGGCGTTGACGATGTCCATGATCTGGCGCGCGCCATACTTGCCCTGTCCGTTCGGCGTGACCGCGAGCACGCTCGGGTCGAGCTTGACGAGCCAGCTGGGCACCGCGTAGGTCGGCGTGCCGACGATGACGTCGATGCCGGCACGCTGGGCGGCGTCAAGCGCGCGGTCCACGTAGGTGAAGTCGAACACGTCCGGCTGCGGTTCGCAGGTGCTCCACGTGGATTCGGCGATGCGGATGACGTTCAGCCCCGCGTCCTTCATCATTTTCATATCCTCATCGATGCGGTCGATGCCTTTCATCATGAGGTATTCGTCATAGTATGCTGCGCCAAAAAGGATGTGGTCCACTTCGTTGCGACTCATGGTTTTCTTGTTCCTTACGTCTTCGCTGACTACGGTCGAGATTTTTATCTAACAAGTATTAGATATAAGAAATATATTATCTGCCCGCACATATGTCAAGAGGCTTGGAAATAAGGCGTGTCTTACCTAATAAACATTAGATATACGACCAGCCGCTACTTTTTACCGGTATCCGTCCCATACCGGAGAGGGAAAAATCAACCGTTCGAAGGCGAGCCATTCGTCATACAGGTCGATCGGCGGTTTGCGCATCCACCGCAGCTGGATACCGTCCATCGCCTCGATGCATTGCCGTACGATCGGCCGCATATTATCCCATCCGCCGACTTCCGGAGGCAGTTTCCATGCGAACTTTGAGTAATACTCCCACGTCAGATCCGGTCGGTTTTCGAAATACTCGTGCAGTGGATGGTCCGCGTTGAACGATTCGGTTTCCAAAACCATGTACAGCTGCAGCAGACTGCGGCGTTGCGCATTGTAGCGGACCAGAAACCGCAGATATGCGGGAAACAGCATGCCGTCAGAATCGCTGCCGGGCAATCCCGACTTGGCGAAGTCGGCGGGTGTGCCCTGCTGGTCGTAGTTATCGGTGACCAGCAGCGACAGCAGCCGCTCCTTGTTGCCGATGTAGTGCAGCAGTCCGGGCTGGCTCATGCCGATGGCGTCGGCGATGTCCTTGAGCGACGTGCCGTAATACCCCTTCTCGCCGATCAGCTTGCCCGCCGCCGCGATGATTTCGCGTTTGCGCTCTTCGGGCGATTTACGAACCCGCTTTTTCCCCTCGGTAACCATATGGAACAGCGTACCATCGGACGGGCCCTCGGCCGGTCACGCCTGGAAGACGTCCGGATGCTTCGGGTCGCCCGGTTCGTCGGCGAGCACACCCTCAAGGCCGAGAAACTCCTGCCAGAATTCCAGCGAGTTGCCGTATGGGATGGCCTGGCTTCCGCGCGCCTGCAGGTTCGCCTTGGCTTCGAACACATCCTCCTCGCGGATGCCGTCGAAGTAGCTTTCCAGTCGGTCGAGATTCGTCGGATCGTAGAACAGCGAGCCGATGATTTCAGTAAGCCGCTCGGCGCGGGCCACCGGCAGCGAATCCCAGTGGCGGAATTCGATGAAGTTCTTCAAACGCACGTCGTTGAAGTGCGTGGAGATCACATGGTTGATCTCGTACGCGTTGAGCTCGCGGTCCGGGTACACGTCGTTCGCGTTCTCGTAGAACGCCGGATGGTGCAGATCGGTTCCGGGCACCGCCAGCGCTTCGGGCGTGTGCGTCAGGTCGGCGAACATCATCGGCGTGGACAGCACGTCCACCGCGTAATCCTCCCAACCGAAGCGCGGGTCGAACAGACCGGGGATGACGTTCGTGCGCTGGAAGTCCAGATAATCCCACATGCGCTGGCGCAGCAGCGGATACGGGTTCTCACGGCCTTCGAAATACGGGGTGTTGCGGAAGAACCATGCCAGAATCGGGCCGATCACCGTGCCCAACCGCAGTTTGGCGATCGCGTCCTGTTCCGAAACGTAGTCGATGCTGACCTGTGTCGAAGCGGAGCAACGCATCATGCACGGACCGAACTGTCCGACACGTCCCAGGTAGGCGGTCATCGCCTTGTATCGGTCCTTCGGATTGACGGGAATGTCGGCGTAACTGGATTTCGGTTGGTAACCATAGTTGACGAGTCGGAAACCAAGTTCTTCGAGGATGGGGTCGACTTCGCGGCGGAACGCGCCGTACAATGTGGCGAGCTCCTCCGGCTTGTGCAGGATGCCGATGGACGTTTCCAACTGTCCGCCCGGTTCCAAAGATACGGAGATGCCGTCACGGGCGAGTCCGACCAGTCGCCCGTTTTCCCAGTATTCCTTGTTTTCGTCGTAATACGGGCGGATGCGGTTGAGCAACGCTTCAATGCCGTTGCTTTCGTAGTAGGTCACCGCGGTATCGTCGCTGTTATGTACCGGCAGGTGTTCGATTTCCACGCCAAAACCGCCGGTGCCGCGCTGTTGGCAGCCGGATTCGAAGAATTTGATAAGGCTTTCCACATGCTTCGGATTCGGCTCGGTCAGCAGGTGCGCGTACGTGATCTTTGGCGTTGTCATAGTGGCCATCCTAACGAAAAGCGCCATTCGCAACGCAGGCTACGCTATACGGAAAATCGATAACCGACCATCATTCCCCATCGATTTGGCTGGCGATTTGAATGCCGATTCGACGACCATCGATTTTACGATCGCCGAATCAGCCGTCGATTTGGCGGCTCAGATACCGTCGAACCGACGTCGGAAAGTTTCCCAACGTCGGTTCGACGGAAATAAGAATGGCGATTCAAGCGGCCTTCTCGCTGTTGCGCGCCTCTTCGGCTGCGCGGTGCGCCTTCTTGGCAGCGGAGATCATCAGCTTGATGCGGTTGAGCTGGTTGGCTTCCGAAGCGCCCGGATCGTAATCGATGGACACGATGTTGGCTTCCGGATGCAGTCGGCGGATCTTGCCGAACATGCCTCGGCCTGTCACGTGGTTCGGCAGGCAGGCGAACGGCTGCGCGCACACCACGTTCGGGCATCCCGATTCGATGAGTTCCAGGATTTCCGCGGTCAGCAGCCAGCCTTCGCCCATATTGTTGCCGTAGCCGATAACGCCCTTGGCCATAGCCTTGGTTTCCTCATAGGTGGCGGGGGCGCTGAAGGGAGCGATACTGAGAGCCTGATGCAGTATGCCTTCCATATATTTTTTGGAAATATTCTGTCTTTCTGCAATTTCTTTGAGCGGAATATATCTGTTCTGCCCGTTTTTTGCCAGATCGACAAGCACATACAGCGTGTAACGACCTTTACTTGAAATCAGCATAAAATTATCCCCTTTTGGCAAGGCTTGCATATTTTGTAAGCCTGTTTTGCTTATATACCTTGATTATATACAAAAAATGATAAAAATGCAATACCAACCCATTGACAAAATGGGTTGAAAAGGTTATATTTTAATTATCCACTCCTTTGGTGGGTTGATAATATAACAAGGTGGGATTATGAAATGGCAGACAAATTACTTGATGTAAACGGTTTGACTGTAAGTGTAGAGGAAAAGGAAATTCTGCACGATATAAATCTTAGTATAAACAAAGGTGAAACGCATGTGCTTATGGGACCAAACGGTGCAGGCAAGTCAACGCTCGGATTTGCACTTATGGGCAGTCCTAAGTATACGCTTAATTCAGGCGAAATACTTTTTAACGGAAAAAACATTAACGATGAAACACCCGATAAAAGGTCAAAGGACGGAATTTTTCTTTCATTCCAAAGTCCTCTTGAAGTTCCGGGGCTTTCACTTTCATCATTTATTCGTAACGCTCTTGAAAAGAACCGTGGCAAAAGAATCCGCCTTTGGGACTTTAAAAAAGAGCTCAGACAGGCAATGGAGCTTTTGCAGATGGATCCGTCATATTCCGAGCGTGATCTGAATGTAGGTTTTTCGGGCGGTGAAAAGAAAAAAGCAGAAATTTTGCAGATGCTTTTACTCAATCCAAAGCTTGCAATTCTTGACGAAACAGACTCGGGTCTTGATGTTGATGCGGTTCGCACAGTTTCAAAGGGTGTTGAACACTATCAGAAAAACCGTGACGGTGCATTGCTCATCATCACACACAGCACAGGTATTCTCGAATCTCTCAAAGTTGATTATACCCATATTATGGTAAACGGCCATATAGTTAAAACAGGCGACGCATCGTTGATTGATGAAATCAATGAACACGGTTTTGAGAAGTATCTTGAACTTTATGCAGAAAAGTTCTGACGGAGGTATTAAGATGAAAGAAAGAACATATGTCGATGATGTTGACAGAAGTGTCTACGATATCAAAGACGAAGAAAATGATGCCTACCGTATCAAATCAGGTCTTGATGCCTCAATTGTAGAAAAAATTTCAAAGGAAAAGAACGATCCCGTGTGGATGCAGAATTTCCGTTTGCAGTCACTTCAAATTTATAATGAACTCAAAGTTCCAAACTGGGGACCGCCTATTGACGGACTTAATATGGACGATATTGCAACCTATGTTCGTCCTAACACAAGGATGACCGCAAAATGGTCGGAAGTCCCCGAAGATATCAAGAATACATTTGAAAGACTCGGTATTCCTCAGGCAGAGAGAAAGTCCCTTGCAGGTGTCGGAGCACAGTATGATTCCGAGCTTGTGTACCACAATGTTCGTGAAGAGGTTGCCTCACAGGGCGTAGTATATACCGATATGGAGAGTGCGTTAAAGGGCGAATATGCCGATATGGTAAAAAAATATTTTATGAAACTTGTCCGTCCGAATGACCACAAATTTGCCGCACTTCACGGTGCAGTATGGTCAGGAGGTTCGTTTGTGTATGTTCCGCCGGGAGTATCTGTAGAAATTCCGTTACAGTCATATTTCAGACTTAACGCACCCGGTGCAGGTCAGTTTGAACACACGCTCATTATCGTTGACGAGGGTGCAGACCTGCATTTTATAGAGGGTTGTTCTGCTCCGAAATATAACATAGCAAATCTTCACGCAGGATGCGTTGAGCTTTTTGTAAAGAAAAATGCAAGACTCAGATATTCAACAATTGAAAACTGGTCAAAAAATATGTACAACCTTAACACCAAAAGAGCGCTTGTTGAAGATGGCGGTACTATGGAATGGGTATCGGGTTCATTCGGTTCTCATGTGTCGTATCTTTATCCTATGACAATTTTAAAAGGCGACCGTTCAAGAATGGAGTTTACGGGCATTACATTTGCAGGCAAGGGACAGAACCTTGATACAGGCGCAAAAGTTGTTCATATCGGCAAAGAAACATCTTCGTTTATGAACACAAGGTCAATTTCAAAAGACGGCGGAATCAGCACATTCAGAAGCTCCGTTGTTGTAAACAAATCTGCCGAAAATGCAAAATCTGCCGTTTCGTGTCAGTCGCTTATGCTTGATTCAAAGTCACGCTCAGATACTATTCCTGTGATGGATATCAGAACTCCGCACGCAGATATCGGTCATGAGGCCAAAATAGGCAGAATCAGCGATGAGGCTGTATTCTACCTCATGTCAAGAGGTCTTAGTGAAGAGGATGCAAGGGCGATGATAGTCAGCGGATTTGCAGACAACGTGTCAAAGGAACTTCCGCTTGAATATGCGGTTGAAATGAACAATCTCATTCAACTTGAGATGAAGGGCAGTATCGGATAAGGAGGACATTATGGTTGATAATAAAGACTTAACAGTGAACTTTCTTCCGTCACCCACTTGGAACCGATTGGGAGTGAATCAGGCAAAAATCCGAAATATTCCCGTTGACGGTTGGAACAGTATTCCTGTTCAAAAAGAAATAATAGAAAAATATACAAATATTTCAGATTCAAAAATCCGGGATTCATTTGCAAATATTCAGACAGGTATGGGCGAGGAGGTTGACGAAATCTCAAAAATATCACAGCCTGAAAAAATCAGAATATCGGCTGATAAAACAAAAAGCGAAAAGCTGTTTTTTAATTGCAAAAACGGTGAAAACGCTTTTGCAGATGTAGAACTTTACGCTCCCGAAAACACAGAGCTTACCGTGTTTATGGCAATGCAGTCAGCGTGGAACGCAAACGGTATTTGTGCCGTAAGAACGAAATTTAAAGCTGAAAAAGGCGCAAAAATCAGACTCGTACAGCTTAATCTCCTTTCGCAAAATTTCCGCTTTATAAACGATGTCGGTGCAGAATGTGAAGATAATGCAGCCGCAGAGATATTACAGCTTTTTATCGGCGGAAATGAAACCTATACAGGCACAAAGACAACGCTTTTGGGCAGACAGAGCAATCTTGACCTCAATGTCGGCTACTATTGCAAGGACGAGCAGTTGCTTGATATGAACTATGTTGCCGAGCATATCGGCAAAAAGACCGTCAGCTCAATGAATGCCGGCGGTGTTTTGAGAGATAAAGCACATAAATTATTCCGTGGTACAATTGATTTCCCACTCGGCTCATCGGGTGCAAAAGGTTACGAGAACGAAGATGTTCTCATTTTAGGCGAAGATGTCATCAATCAGACCGTACCGCTCATTCTTTGTGCGGAAGAGGATGTTGAGGGCAACCACGGTGCGTCAATCGGCAGACCGTCCGATGATGTGCTTTTTTATCTTGCAAGCAGAGGCCTTGACGAAGAAGAGGCTTGCAACCTTATGGCTCGTGCAAAGCTTGACGCTTTATGCTCAAAAATCGGTGATGAAGAGCTTGAAACGCTTGCAAAATCCTGTCTGGAGGAGGTTACAGGCTATGCAAATGAAAAACTTTAAGGAAGATTTTCCGCTTTTGCGAGAAAATCCTGTAGTCTATCTCGACAGTGCCGCAACTGCTCAAAGACCTGAATCAGTTATAAATTCGGAAATGGAGTTCTACAAAAAATGCAATGCAAATCCTCTGCGTGGACTTTATGATTTGGGTTTCAAAGCTACAGAATGTTATGAGCAATCCCGTGAAACAGTCAGACAGTTCATTAATGCAAGGTCGGAGCGTGAAATAATATTTACACGCAATGCAACCGAAAGCCTCAATCTTGTTGCCTACAGCTACGGAATGAATTTTCTTAAAAAAGGTGACGAAATTCTTGTCACTGTAATGGAACACCACAGCAACCAGTTGCCATGGAGAGTTGTTGCAGAAAAAACAGGCGCAGCGGTAAAGTACATTGAATGCAACCCTGACGGCACAATTACCGAAGAACAGCTGAAACAGGCTTTTTCGGAGCGTACAAGGCTTGTGGCAGTAACTCACATATCAAATGTACTCGGTTGCAAAACTCCCATAAAGCGTATCACGGAGCTTGCAAAGGAATGCGGTGCAGTTGTTGTGCTTGACGCATCACAGAGCGTTCCGCACATTCCCGTTGATGTTCAGTCGCTTGATGTAGATTTTCTTGCATTTTCCGGTCACAAACTTATGGCACCCTTCGGAATCGGTGTATTGTACGGCAAAGAAAGCCTTCTTGAAAAAATGCCGCCGTTTTTAACGGGCGGTGAGATGATTGATTCCGTTACAAGGGACAAGGTTATCTATTCCGAATTACCGCATAAATTCGAGGCAGGAACGGTAAATGCGGCTGGTGCGTGGGGGTTGAAAACCGCAATTGAATACATTCAAAATATTGGTTTTGATACAATCGGCGGTATTGAAAAAGAACTTACCAAAAGAGCCTTTGACGGACTTATGAAAATTCCTCACATCAATATTCAGGGAAGCAACAATCCGAAAGAGCATTGCGGAATTATCAGCTTTACAATTGACGGAGTTCATCCGCATGATGTCAGCAGTATTCTCGACGCTGACGGTATTGCAGTCCGTGCAGGACACCATTGCGCACAGCCTTTGATGGAATTTTTAGGCATTCCGTCAACAACAAGGGCAAGCATTTATTTCTACAATACGAAAGATGACATTGATGCGTTTTTGAACAGCGTGTCATCTGTCAGAAGGAGAATGGGATATGGAAAATAACAGAAGCTTTTACAATGAAATCCTGACCGATCACAATCTTCATCCAATGCACAAACATCCGCTTGATACGGCAACGGCAAGCCTTGAGGGTGTGAATCCAAGCTGCGGTGATGACATTGTGCTTAATCTTAATATCAAAGACGGTGTGATTACAGACGGTTCTTTTACAGGTGACGGCTGTGCAATTTCCCAGGCGTCAGCCGATATTATGCTTGATTTGATTATCGGCAAAACAGTTGATGAAGCCGAACATCTGAAAGATATTTTCCTTAAAATGATTCAAGGCAAAGCAACTGCCGAAGAAATTGAAGAGCTTGAGGAGGGCGGAGCATTGTCTGACATTTCTCATATGCCTGCCCGTGTAAAATGTGCAGTTCTCGGTTGGCACACATTTGAAAACATTGTAAAAGAATAATTTACTGAATTTAATATTTTATAAAACACATTCGGGGAACAGATAAAATAATTTCTGTTCCCCGATTTTTATTTAAAGAATCGGGATTAATGTATTAAAATAACTAATACAAATCTTGACAAATATTGTTTTAAAATAGTATAATAAAAGTGCAAAGAGGTAAGGGAGAGAATAAACTATGCTAAAAGAATATTTATA
>OMFP01000892.1_pt1 | contig 11452 bp, 8 predicted proteins | sample 1674221 | NCBI WGS metagenome assembly OMFP01 (sample SAMEA103958152, study PRJEB25191) | human gut metagenome | biome: human-associated habitat [ENVO:00009003]; feature: intestine environment [ENVO:2100002]; material: feces | place: Germany | collected 2013/2015
TTGATAAGATTGTATTTTCATCAACCGCAGCTACATATGGAGAGCCAGAAAGTATACCTATTTTGGAAACGGATCGTACACTTCCAACAAACTGTTATGGTGAAACAAAGTTGTCAATGGAAAAAATGTTTAAATGGACATCTAAGGCGTATAACTTACGATATGTTTCACTTCGGTATTTTAACGCTTGTGGAGCACACCCGAATGGAAAAATCGGAGAGGCACATAATCCAGAAACACATTTGATACCGCTTGTTTTGCAGGTTCCGAACGGAAAGAGAGAATACATATCTGTATTTGGAAATGATTATGACACAAAGGATGGAACCTGTGTAAGAGATTATATCCATGTTGTTGACCTTGCAAAAGGTCATGTAAAGGCTATTGAATATTCCGCAGAGCACAAGGGAACCGAGATTTTTAATCTCGGAACAGGTGTGGGCTACAGCGTTCTTGATATTGTAAAGGCTTTTGAAAAGGCAAATTCTATTGAAATTCCTTATGTTATAAAGCCACGCCGAGCAGGCGACATTGCAGAATGCTTTGCCGATGCAACAAAAGCCAAGAAAATACTTGGATGGATTGCCGAGAAAAGTCTTGAGGATATGTGCCGTGACAGTTGGAACTGGCAATCTCACAATGTGAATGGTTACAAATAACAAATAAATGATATTTTATTTGTGCATTCCTACAAAAAAACAATATTTTGTCAAATAATCAGTCAGCAAGAGTTTTTAGCATTGACTTTTGGTGGTTGATTGTTGTATAATTAAACTGCTTATAGAAGCATTATCACATAAGGAGGAAAAGAAAATGTTCAAAAAAGCACTTAGCCTTTTACTGTCTATGATGCTTGTTGTGACATCACTCGTTGCAACTGTAGTGAGCGTTTCTGCTGCCGGCGATTCATATTTCGTATCCGGTTGTGAAGAACTCACAGGTTACAAGTGGGCTGAGACTGAAGCAACTTGCGGAGATAATGTAATGACAGAAAACGGCGACGGTAACTACGAAAAAGTATTTACCAACGTAGCAGTCGGCAACGGCTACCAGTTCAAGGTCGTTAAAAACGATAAAGAGTGGATTGGTGTAGGCGATACCGGCGAAGACAACTTCACATTCAATGTAACAAAGGAATGTGATGTAACAGTAACTTACAACCCTACAACAAATGAAATCACTGCAACAGGTGAAGGTGTTGTAATTCCGACAGAACTTGTTGTTGACCACATTACAGTCGTTGGTAACGGTGAAGATGCATGGCTCAACGGTAAGGACTGGAAGGTAGATGCTGAAGCTAACCACATGACAGAGACATCTGAGGGTTCAAAGGTTTACCAGATTAAGTTTGAGAGCCTTGACGCTTATGAGAACTATCAGTTCAAGTTTGCTGCCAACGGTTCATGGGCAGATAACTGGGGCCTTCCTGAGCAGGGCACAGCTCCTCTCAATGAGTGGTTTGACCTTACATACAACGGTCAGAACATGATCATTGATACAGATGCAGCTGGTTACGAAGACGGTTATGACATCGTTCTTACACTTGACCTTTCAAACTTTGACTATGCTACAAAGCAGGGTGCAAAGGGTAAGGTTGACATCGTTACTGGTGCAGAGCCTACAACAGTAGCAGAGCCTACAACAGTAGCAGAGCCCACAACAGTAGCAGAGCCTACAACAGTAGCAGAGCCTACAACTGCAGCTCCTGCAAAAAAGGGTCTCACAGTTACAGCTACTTCAAACCTCTTTTCTGAGAAGCAGGTTACTCTCAGCGCAGATCAGAAGACTGTAAGGGTTACATACATGTTCCAGACCAAGGACAGAGATGGTATGTTGAACTTCCAGTATAAAATGAACTATGATCCTTCTGTTCTCAAGGTTTCAGCTAATACAAGAAAGAGTACTTCATTCGAATATCCAAATTTCGAATTCAACAAAAATGTAGCTCCTGGTTTACTTATGGGTATAGGAAGTGACACAAGTCTCTATTTTTCATCAGAAAAAGAAATAGTATTTTCTTCTGTTGAATTCGATGTCATCAATCCCGAGGCTGTAGCAACTACTGTTGACCTTGATGTAGAGTATCTTACTATTTCAAATCAAGACCCTGTATCAGAGTTGGAAATCCCTAGTGATGAGGTAGTACTCTTAGACAAATCTGTATTAGATCAGGATGCAGTTGATAAGTATGTCGCAGTTGCTAAAACTGTAACAGTTCCCGACGGTTCAGAAGAGCCTACAACAGTAGAGCCTACAACAGTAGAGCAGCCTACAACAGAAGAGCCTACAACAGCTCCTGCTGCCGATACTACATATGTAGTTGCCGGTACAACAAATCTTACAGGCTATGAATGGGTTGGTACACCTGATGCAGCTCCTGAAAATGTTATGACAGCTGACGGCAGCGTATTCACAAAGACATTCTCTGCTGTTCCTGCAGGTAAAAGCTATCAGCTCAAGGTTGTTGCAAACACAGGCGACGAGCAGAAGTGGATCGGTCTTGACGGTACAGATAACAATGTAACTTTCGATGTAGAAACAGCTTGTGATGTTACTGTAACATTCGATCCTGCTACAAACAAGATTACTGTAACAGGTGACGGCGTTAAAATGGTAACAGACCTTGAAGTTAACAGCATTACAGTTGTTGGTAACGGTGAAGACAACTGGCTCAACGGTGTAGCATGGGGTGTTGACGCTGAAGCTAACCACATGACTCAGGTTTCTGACAAGGTATATCAGATTAAGTATGAAAACATTGAATCTGCAGACGATGCTTATCAGTTCAAGTTTGCTGCAAACGATGATTGGGCAGCTAGCTGGGGTCTTCCCGAGCAGAGCGCAACTCCTATAGGCGAAGAATTTGACCTTGCATTCAATGGTCAGAATATGCTTCTTAACACAGTTTCTGCCGGTTTTGAAGAAGATTCACTCGTTGATGTAACAATCACACTTGATCTTACTAAGTTTGATTATCCGTCACGCTCAGGTGCTAAGGCTAATATTAAGATTGACGGTGCCCGTGTTCCGCTTCTCGGCGATGCTGACGGTGACTACTCAATTACAGTTGTAGATGCTACAACAATTCAGAAGATTGCTATCAACCTTATGAGTATTGCTGCTGATGATGCAAACGCATTCAAGGCATGTGATGCTAACGAGGATGGCAGAATCTCAATCAAGGATGCTACTATCGTTCAGAAGTACATCGTTGGCGGTTACGAAACAGGCAATGTCGGTTTACCGATTTCTGTTGAATAATTAATCGCTGTTGATTAAATTCACAATTGCAATTTACCCCACAGGTTTTTCCTGTGGGGTTATTTTTTGCCGTAAAACAAGGAAATTTTGCCGATAAAGGTGCAAAGTGCAGTAATATGTGGTATAATCATAGTGCAGATGTTCCGCTTTACTCATACTGTGGGTTCGTTCTGAATTTAAGCAGAGTTATATTTTACTTAGACTCTGAGGAGCTGATGCTCTGCGTGAATTAAAAATGTTCAAAAAGAAAAGAGGCGAAGGATGTATGTATATTCATGATATTTCGAGAGACACTCTTACAACCGAAACATATCCGGGCGATCCCGAAACCGTTGTGACTCCGCTGAGAAGTATTGATGAAGATGACGAGTGCAATCTTTCGCAGATTTCTATGTGCGTTCATGCAGGCACGCATATTGACGCTCCTCTCCACTTTTGTCCTGACGGCAAAGGGATAACCGATTTAAGGCTCAACACTTTCTACGGAAAATGCACCGTAATAACGGTCAAGGGTGTGCTGACGGGCGAAGATATGGACAAGCTGTTGCCGTATTGCCGAAAACGCATACTCTTTCGTGGGAACGGCAAAACATACCTTTCACATTCTGCCGCAATTGTGCTTGCACAAAGCAGGGTGGTGCTTGTCGGTACGGATGCCGAGTCAATCGCACCTCCGTTTGATGAAGTTAAAACACATCTTGAACTTGGCAGAGCGGATATTGCCGTTCTCGAAAATCTCAATCTTTCGGGAGTGGCTGACGGCGAATATGATTTGTGTGCGTTTCCGATAAAGCTCGGCGGAGTTGAGGCGGCACCATGCAGAGCAATACTCTTTGAACAGGAAAAAGGATTAAACTAAGGTGATATTTATGGTAAAAATGGTAGTATTTGATCTTGACGGCACGCTTATGAATTCGCTTACCGATCTTGCTATAAGTGTGAACTACGGTCTGAAGCTTAACGGTCTTGAAGAAAAGCCGGTTGAAAATTATAAAACATATGTCGGAAACGGCAGAGAAATGCTCATCAGAAGGGCAATGGGAGATGCGTGGACCGACCACGAGCTTTTTGAAAAGGTCAAGGCTGATTACGACAGACACTATGCCGTTCATTGCAACGACCACACTGCCGCATATGACGGTTGTGCCGAAATGCTTGAAAAGCTTGCAAAAAAGGGTGTAAAAACAGGTGTGCTTTCAAACAAGCCGGATGAATTTGTTGATAAAATGCTAAAAAAAGCATTCCCAAATCACAAGTTTACTCAGGCATGGGGGCAGAAACCACAGTATAAGACAAAGCCCGAGCCTGATGCTCTGCTTGCACTCCTCAATATGAGCGGTGTAACTCCCGAAGAATGTTTCTATGTCGGTGACAGCGACGTCGATGTCTTTACGGCAAACAATGCGGGTGTAAAAATGGCAGGTGTTTCATGGGGATTCAGGGGAAAAAACGAGCTTATGAACGCAGGTGCGCCCTTTGTTGCAGACACAACCGAAGAACTTTTTGACTACATTTGCAAATTTATATAATAGTATGAACAAGATAAACTATCAGAAAGAACTCGACAGGGTAATTGACAAAATAACGGAGGAGGGAAAAGTCCCAAAGCTGCTTTTGCATGTGTGTTGCGCCCCGTGTTCGTCATACTGCCTTGAGTATCTTTCAAAATATTTTGATATCACGGTCTATTTTTACAATCCGAATATTTCAATTGCGGATGAGTATAATTACCGCCTGAGCGAAGAAAAGCGTCTTGTGTCGCTTATGCCGTTTGAACATCCTGTAAAGGTGGTCGAGGGCGAATATCTGCCCAAGGATTACTTTGAGTATGTCAAAGGTCTTGAAAATGAACCCGAGGGCGGAAAGCGGTGTGAAAAATGTTTCAGACTGCGACTTGAATCCTCTGCACGCTACGCAAAGGAACACGGCTTTGATTATTTCACAACCACGCTTACAATCAGTCCGCTGAAAAATGCGCAGTTGCTCAATTCAATCGGTGCGGAGCTTGCCGAGAAGTACGGCATTCCGTGGCTGTACAGCGACTTCAAAAAGCGTGAAGGCTACAAGCGTTCAATCATCCTTTCAAAAGAATATGACCTCTACCGCCAAAACTACTGCGGCTGCGTCTTTTCAAAAAGGGATAGTATGCAGAGCAAAAACTAATTAATATACCAAAAGACAAATCCCCGTCAGAATTTCTGACGGGGATTAATCGTGTTTGCAAATTATTTTAACTGAGGTTAACGCATATTAACTTGGTTGTTTTACACAACCGATTTGAGGTATTCGACAATTTCCTGCTGTGTACTCATTTCAAGCACCTTTGCAGTAACTTTGTCTGCCTCTTCTTTTGTCCATGTGGAAATTATTTTTCTCACATTGAGAACTGACGGAGCGGAAACGCTGAATTCTGTGAGTCCGAATGAAATAAGCAACGGAATCATCAGCTTGTTTGCGGCAGCCTCACCGCACATTCCGACTGAAATGCCGTTCTGAACACCGCACTCAATTGTGCGTTTAATCATTCTGAGAACGCTTGGCTGAAGGGGAGAGTAGAGGTAAGACACATCGTTGTTGCCTCTGTCACAAGCCATTGTGTAGCCTGTGAGGTCATTTGTGCCGATGCTGAAGAAGTCTGCCTCTTTTGCAAGCATATCTGCGATAACTGCCGCAGACGCTGTTTCAACCATAACACCAACCTGAATGTTTTCGTTGAAATTTATGCCCATATTGCGTAAATCGGCTTTGCATTCTGCGACAAGCTTTTTGCCCTCACGAAGTTCATCCATAGTTGTGATGAGTGGGAACATAATCTTGATGTCACCGAATGCGCTTGCACGCAAAATGGCTTTAATCTGTGATTTGAAAAGTTCACGGTTTTTAAGGCAATATCTGATTGCACGGAATCCCATGAACGGATTTTCTTCTTTTTCAAGTCCAAGGTACGGAATGTCCTTGTCACCGCCGATATCAAGTGTTCTGATAATCAGCGACTTGCCCTTTAAGATAAGAGCCGCCTTTTTGTAGGCTTCAAACTGTTCGTCCTCTGTCGGAATTGAAGTTCTGTCCATGAACAGAAACTCTGTTCTGAAAAGTCCGACACCCTCGCCGTCTGCATCAACTGCCTTGACAGCGTCTTCGGGTTTTCCTATGTTGCAGAAAAGTTCATAAACTTCTCCGCTTGCGGATTTTGTTTCTCGTCCCCTGTAATTTTCAAGCTCTTTGCGTTCTGCAAGAAAAGCGTCACGCTTTTTGGAGTATTCTGCAACTGTGTTATCATCCGGATTAACAATTATAGCACCCTCACTGCCGTCAACTACAACTGTGTCGCCGTTTTTCAGGCTTGATGCGACACCCTCAACACTGAGTACGGCGGGAATCTCAAGCGCTCTTGCAAGAATTGCAGAGTGGGAAGTTGTTCCGCCTGTTTCAGTAATAATGCCTGCTATGTTTTCTTTTACAATACCTGCCGTAACAGAAGGAGTAAGCTCCCTTGCAACAAGCACAGTGCCTTTTGGCGCATCGCTTACTTTAATTTCGTTTACTCCGAGAAGAATGCCAAGAACACCGCTCTTGATATCTCTGACATCAGCCGCACGCTGTTTTGTAAGCTCATCGTCAGCTGCCGAGAACATTGCAATAAACATATCGCACATATGCTCAAGAGCAGATTCCGCACATTGACCGTCTGCAATCAGCTTTTCAATTTCACCGCTGAGATACGGATCTTTGATAATCTGAATGTGACCTGCAAGAATTTCTGCCTCTTTTTCACCGGCTGAACTGCGAAGATTTTCTGCCTGTTTTTCAGTATTGTAGCAAAAAGCATCTACTGCTGCCTTAAAACGCTGTGACTCTGCCTCAGTATCTGTTACTGTTCGTGGAGTGTATTCAAGCGAATGTTCTTCAATAAGCATTACCTTACCGATTCCGATACCCTCGGATGCGGCTGTTCCGTGTAGCATAATCTTCACCTCTTGTAACTGGTCTGTCAGGGCCATTATTCGCCAAGACCGCTCTCAATGAGCTGTACTGCCTCTGCAAGTGCCTCGTTTTCGTCAGCACCGTCGCAAACAACTTCAATTTCACTGCCGCACTTGATGCAAGCCGCAATAATGTTGAGGAGGCTCTTTGCGTTGTACTGATTGCCGTTGAATTTGATTGTTACATCACAGCTGTATTTGCCCATAGCTGTTGCAAAAACCGATGCCGGACGCATATGGAATCCCTGCGCATTTGTGAGTACGAGTTCTTTTGATACCATAATAAAATCTCCTTTATAAATAAATTTGTGTTTTGAAGTTTTGAATCTAATGTCGTGAAAGTTCTTTGAGTTTTGAGGGGTGGCACCGGCTTTTACACCGGTGCCGAGGAACAAAACATTTCAAAAAACGGGTAATAGCAAATTAATTATTTTTTAATCGGTCTTTTGAGAAGTGCAAGCATAAGCATTGTAACTACTGCACCGATTGCAAGAGCAAGGAGGTAGAAATACCATGTACCCTGCATTGTTGCGAATACGAAGATACCGCCGTGAGGAGCCATAAGCTTACAGCCAAAGAGAGCTGAAAGTGCGCCTGCTACTGCAGAACCAACGATACATGAAGGGATAACCTGAAGCGGATGACCTGCTGCGTAAGGAATTGCACCTTCTGTGATGAATGAAAGTCCCATTACATAGTTTACGGGAGCATTCTTTCTTTCTTCGTCTGTCCAACGATTCTTGAAGAATGTGTTTGAAAGAGCGATTGCGATTGGAGGAACCATACCGCCGATCATAACTGCTGCCATAATGATGTATGCCTGATCGTCTGCGTTTGCAAGGTTAAGTGTTGCGAATGCATAAGCTGCCTTGTTGAAAGGGCCTCCCATGTCGATAGACATCATACCTGCGAGGAGCGCACAGAGCGGAACCATCATTGCAGGGTTAGAGGCAATAGCGTTAAGGCCGTTTGACATACCTGAGTTAATCATACCCATGAACGGGTTGACTGCGCACATTACAACGAGAATACCGCCGAGTCCGAGAAGCGGATAGATGAGAACGGGCTTGATACCCTCAAGAGCCTTAGGCATCTTATCGCACATTTTTTCAATACCGAGCATTAAGTAACCGCCTACGAAACCTGCGAGCAAGCCGCCGAGGAAGCCTGACGGAACTGTTTCTGCAGCGGCAGGATCCATAAAGGTTGCGCCTGATGTTGCAAGGAAACCGCCTACAAGACCAACGAGAAGACCGGGACGGTCTGCAATTGACATTGCGATAAAGCCTGAAAGGATAGGAACCATAAGGTTAAATGCCACACCGCCGAGTGTTTTAAACCATGCGGCTGCTGGAGTTACCGTACCGAATGCACTGCCAACCTCCTGTGCGTTAACACCGCATGCAATATCAATGAGGAATGCAATTGCAATGAAGATACCGCCTGCTACAACGAACGGGAGCATATGTGATACACCGTTCATAAGGTGACCGTAAGCGCCGCCTCTCTTCCTTGGAGCATCTGCAGAACCGCCTTTGTGATGATATACGGGAACTTCTTTGTTTACAATCTTGTTGATAAGCTCTTCCGGCTTATGAATACCGTCTGAAACGGCACACTGTAAAACGGGCTTGCCGTCAAAACGGGCAAGATTTATTGTGATGTCAGCGGCAATGATGATACCGTCACAATTTGCAATTTCTTCTTCGGTAAGCACATTCTTTGCACCGCCCGAACCGTTTGTTTCAACCTTAATCGGAATGTTAAGGCTGTCGCCGGCTTTCTGGAGTGATTCAGCCGCCATATAAGTATGAGCAATACCTGTTGGACAAGCTGTGATAGCAAGAACTCTGTAACCCTTCTTTGCAGGAACTTCTGCCTTTGGTTCATCGGGGAACTTCTCTGTTTCTCTTGCGTCAATAATCGAGATAAATTCTTCCGGAGTTTTTGCGGCTTTAAGCTTTGCGGTAAAATCTTCATGCATCAAAAGCTGCATAAGTCTTGCAAGAACTTCAAGATGAACATCACCGTCTGTTGTTGCGGCAATCATAAAGAGCAGCTTACAGGGCTTACCGTCGGGTGAGTCATAATCTACACCGTCGGGGACTGTGATAGCTGTGAGGGCGGGAGCTTTTACAGCTTCGCTCTTGGCATGGGGAATTGCAACCTCCATACCTACAGCTGTTGTGCCGAGTTCTTCACGGTTGAGGATTCCCTCTTTGTAGGCTTTAACATCCTTGAGGTTTCCGCACTTTTCATGTAATGAAACAAGTTTGTCAATTGCTTCGCTCTTGTCGGCAACTTTAACGCCGAGAGCAATACCCGATTTTTTTAATAAATCTGTGATACGCATATTTTTCTCTCCTTTTTAATTAAATTTTGCAAGCAATTCATTTATTTTTTCTTTTGTGGCAAGTCCGTCAAGAAATGCCGTTGCATTTCCGCACACACTGCCCAATTTCAGCGCATAGGGGTAGCTTTTTGTTTTTTCATATCCTGCCACAAAGCCTGCTACCATTGAGTCTCCCGAACCGACTGTGTTAATTACCTTTTCTTTGAGGACTCCTGCTTTGTGTCTTTTTCCAAATTCGTCAATGAGCATTGCTCCGTCACCGCCGAGTGAAATCAAAACATTTTTTGCACCGAGTTTCTGCAACTCTTTTGCATACTTTTCAATATCATCCTCGGTGTTGATTTCAACTCCGAACATTTCGGAAAGTTCCTGTCTGTTCGGCTTGATGAGGAACGGCTTGTACTTGAGTGCGTTGAGTAAAAGTTTTTTTGTTGCGTCAACTACAATTCGTACATCCTTGCCCTTGATTCTTTCAAGGATTCTTTCGTAAACATCATCAGGCATCGTATTCGGAATGTTTCCTGCAATTACGATTGTGTCGCCGTCGGATATTCTGTCGATTTTTGAAAACAGCCTTTCAAGTTCGCCTTCACTTATGTGAGGTCCCTGACAATTGATTTCTGTTTCAACGCCGGCTTTGATTTTTATGTTGATTCTTGAAATTCCACTTTCAAGCTTAATAAAGTCGGTGATAATTCTGTCGTTGCGAATACCCTTTTCAATGGCGTCACCCGTAAAGCCTGCAACAAATCCGAATGCCGTACTTTCAAGGTCAAGCTCTGCAAGTACGCATGAAACATTGATTCCCTTACCTCCGTAGTAATATTCTTCGGCGGTTGTTCGGTTTGTTATTCCCGGAACAAGCGAATCAAGTCTGACAATGTAGTCAATTGACGGATTAAGCGTTACGGTGTAAATCATTTTTTACCTCCTTTATCACCGTTGCCTGCGAAAAGTCCGGCGTAGGCAGTTTGTCGGTGATTATACAACATTTTCGCAGAGGGGCAAATGTTACGGAATACACCCTGCGAAATTTTGAATGGTCTGCAAGAACAAATGCCATATAAGATTTGTTGATTGCCGTTTCCTTTATAAGACCTTCTTCAATGTCGGGGGTTGTGAATCCCGAACTGATGTCAATTCCGTTTGCTCCCATAAAAGCTTTTGTAAAGTTAAAGCAGTTTATGCTTTTTATTGCTTCGGCACCCACAACAGCCTCGGTAAGCGGTTTTATTTTTCCGCCTACTATATATGTCTGCATACCCTTGTGGATAAGCATTCTGGCGTGTGTTATGCCGTTTGTAACATATGTTGCGTTTGTATTTGTAATGTGGTCAACAAGCTTTAATGTTGTTGTTCCTGCGTCAATATAAACAAAGTCAGAGTCATGGATAAGCTTTGCACAGTATTCTGCAACCGCATCTTTTTCATCGCTCATAACGGTTTCACGATTGCTTACCGCATCTTCAAAAACACCCTCGTTTCTGGTGATTGAAGTTGCACCGCCGAAAACCTTTGTGAGCTTTCCCATCTCATCAAGAGCGGAAAGATCTCTTCTTATTGTTGACTCGGATGAGTCAAGCAACTTTGTTAATTCCGACACCGTGACCGAACTTTTTTCTTCGAGCAAATCAAGTATTGCACGATATCTGTCCTGTGTAAGCATTATCCTCACCTCTTGACTATTTTGACTATCTTGACTATATTATAACACCCGTTTTTTAAAAGTCAAGCAAAATCGGTCAAAAAAATTCAGAAAAATTTAAAGACAGCAAAATTAGCTAACAAAAAAAGTGTCGAGCATTATTCAAAAACAGTATAATTTTACCGTTTTTGCAATTAAAATTGGTGTTTT
>OMFP01000899.1_pt1 | contig 11359 bp, 9 predicted proteins | sample 1674221 | NCBI WGS metagenome assembly OMFP01 (sample SAMEA103958152, study PRJEB25191) | human gut metagenome | biome: human-associated habitat [ENVO:00009003]; feature: intestine environment [ENVO:2100002]; material: feces | place: Germany | collected 2013/2015
CTGTTCGCCCGGGTCCAGCAGGGAGGTCTCGCGCTGCTGCACCGGATAGGCGATGACCTCCTCCTCCACAACCGTCTTGGTTTCCAGGGTGCTGCCGCCTCGCTGCGACGCCCCCAAAAACTTTCCGGTCACAATTTCCTCGTCTTCCTTAAGCAGAGCCTGCACGTCCTCGGCCTCCTGTTCGGCCTCATCGTCGCTGGACGCCTGCCCCTGTTCCTCCAGCTCCATCATCTTGACCCGGCTGGAGATTCCTCCTGTAAATTTGGTGGGATCGGCGTTTGCCGACAGCGTATCGCCCGCCGCGCGCAGCGCCTGTGCCACCGTCATCTGTTCGTCGCTGTGTTCTGTATTGCCTGTAAGGGTAATACCCCAAAAGATGACCGCTGCCACCGCTACAGAAAGCATACAGGCCGCAACCTTTTTCCCGGAAAAAATTCCCGATGAGGCGCGGGCTTTTGTTCTGAAGTTTTGCATAACGTTCTCCTTTGTTCTGATTTGAGAGGCATCCGGAACAGCACCAAAATCCGGCCTGCCGGTCCTTCATCGCCCCTCACACCCTGTATTTTAGCAGGATTGTTGTCATTATATTCATCCTGTCGGCGGGTGTCAAGAAAATCACCCCCGTAAAAAATCTGTCGGAATTTTGCCTTTTGAAAAAAGTTTCTGTAAAAGATTGTGCACATTTCCTTTTAAGACCGCTTATTTTTAAAAAATTATGTACAAATTGCCTTAAATTTCCAGCTTTTCTCGAAATCTTGCAGTTTACATAAATTTTATTTTCTTTTATCTTTGTTATTTATTGAAGTTGTCGCCCTCCTTTTCAACATTGATTCTAATCCTGTTGTGAAAACGACAAAATGCGAGCGCCGGTTTTTTCTTCCGGCGCCCGCATCGAATTGTTTCTCTTTTCTGTTTTACTCCTCGTAGACGCGAACCCGCAGCGGGATTCCAATGCTGTCAGCCAGCTTCTGCGACTGCTCCACAGCCTCCTTGCCGATCACATCCACCACCGTCAGGCGGGTGTCGATCCCCTCCTGCTTGCAGTCCTTTGCAAACTGCAGCATCGCATCGAAGGATTTGATTCCAAATTTCGGCCTTGTCACCGCGTTGTACTCCTCGGCGTTGGGCGCGTTCAGGCTGATAGAAACCACATCCACATGGCCCTTGAGCAGCGGCGCCACCTTTTTGCCGTGGATCAGGTCCCCCAGTCCGTTGGTATTGACCCGCACCGAGATGTCCGCTTTGCTGTGGATGTAGTCCGCCACCGCAATCAGGCGGTCCAGCGCGCAGATTGGCTCCCCGTATCCGCAGAAAACAACCTCCTGAAACTGGCTCAGGTCGTACCGGTCCAGCTCCGCCTTGACCTCCTCCACGCTGGGGTCGTGCTGCAACCACAGGTCCTGCGCCGAACCGATTGCCCTGGTCTGCGAGCGGATGCAGAAGGTGCAGGCGCAGGGGCACTGGTTGGTCAGGTTGACATAGAGCTGCCCATGATAGGTGTATAAAATATCCTCCATCTTCTTTCCTTCTTTCTGTCTGGCGGTGCCTTACCGGCTCTCCAGCTTTTTCTTGAGCGAGACGCGGTCGATGGCGAAGGACATCACCACAAACAGGATGCCGCTTCCCACCGCCTGCACCACGTTGCCCCAGATGGTCAACAGCGGAGCGGTCCAGCTTCCCACCAGAATGACTTCGGCCAGGTAATAGCCGACAATCGAAACCGCACCGGCGATCAGCACGCCGATCAGGTTGTGGCGGTTAAACAGCTTCTCCTGTTTGTTGGTGAACCACAGGGCGGTCAGGGGCTTGATCATCATGGTCGGAATGGCCCAGATTGCCGAGCCAGACAGCACATCGGCCAGTCCCGCGCCGATTGCCGCCGCGCCGCAGGCATACGGCATCGGCAAAAAGCAGGCTGCCAGATAGATAAAGGCATCGCCAAAATGGACATAGCCGCCGCTGCTGCCCACCGGAATGTGGAACAGGTACAGAATCATCAGCATAATGACCGCCGCGAACATCGCGCTCAAGGTCAGGTTTTTCATCTTTTCATGGGCTTGGTCTCTCATCGTGATTTCCTCCTTTAATCCATCAGCAGCCGCAGATGGTGTTCAAACGCAATTCCCTCGTTGGGGTCGGTGCCGTCCGCCACCGCTTCCGCAATCGAGATTTCCAGCAGCTTCGCTGCTCTTTCCAGTGCGGCCTGCGCGCCCTCGCCGCGCACCATGCAGCCGCAGATCACCGAGGACAGGATATCCCCCGTCCCCGAATAGCCCGCGCCGCGCCGCTGGGTGCTCACCGCAAAAAACTGCTGCGTCCCCGCATCGAAGCCGATGTTCCAGATTTTCTCCTCCTCCTCGATGCCGGTCACAATGACCGTCTTAGGCCCCAGCGCAGAGAGGCGGCGGGCAAACTGTCGGATCTCCTCCTGCCCAAAGGGCTGCTTTGCCCGGGAGGCATCCTCGCCCAGCAGCAGGAGCGCCTCGGTCAGGTTGGGGGTGATGACGTCCGCCTTGCCGCACAGCCGCCTCATGGCCAGGCGCATCTGCTCCCCAAAGCCGCGGTAGTAGACGCCCTCATCCCCCAGCACCGGGTCGACCAGAATCAGGGTGTCGTCTTTGGCAAAGCTGTCGATAAAGCCGCCGACCCACTCGACCTGCTGCTCGTTGCTGAGGTAGCCGGTGAAGATTCCATCCAGGGAGAGCTTGCGCTTCTTCCACTCCGCCGCAATCATCGGCAGATACTCGGACAGGTCCACCCCGGTATAGCTTTCAAAGGCGGTCTGGTTGCTCAGCACCGCCGTCGCCAGCGGCACCGCCTGCACACCGCAGACCGACAGAATCGGAATCGCCGCCGTCAAAGAACATTTTCCCAATCCGGAAAGGTCGTGGATTGCCGCCACCTTTGGGATTGCCATCTTCATCCCTCCACTTGTTTTTCTGCACCTTATTGTACTGCGTCCGAGCGCAAAAAGAAACTTTTGTTTCTTTGCTGCTCGTCTGCTTTTGTTTTGTTATTTTGTATGATATTTTGCTTTTTTATCTTCTAAAAATCAGCCGATATGAACAACATAAAAGGAGTGAAATTATTTTTGTAATATTTTATCGCCGTTATTTATGACTATTATTTCTGTTATTTTTCTGCTAAAGTTATGTAATTTGCTGAAATCAAAATTTTCCTCTCGCGGACATTTTGAAGCGGATTTTTTTGCGCTTTCTTCCTTATTATATAGGGGCATGGACAGGCTTCGATCAAAAGCGCCTCTCTTGCTGCCATGAGAGCGCAAAAAGCAGGAGGAAGAAAGGGTTCCTTTCTTCCTCCTGCTTTCCAATAAGCGATACAAGAACAACCTGTGGTCGTGGTTGTGGTGTGTGTTGTCTTTTTTGTCCTAGCGGATTTCGATGTCTCCCGAGACGGTGGAGAAGTAGGCGGTCAGATAGTGCTCGGCGTCCGGCGCATCGCACCGGTTGTTGCCGTAGACGTTGCTCTCGCCCGAGACGGTCTTGGCCCGCGCGCAGAGCTGTTTGCCCCTGCGGTCCAGCGCGATCTCAATGTCGCCGCTGACCGTCTGCACGTAGCTGTTCTGCGCAAAGAAGCTGCCCTCCACATCGCCGCTGGTGCTGCTGATATTGAGGTTATCGAACTGGGAGGTGCGGATCTCTGTCTCGCCGCTGATCGTCTTGATCTTCAGCTGACGCGCGTCGATTTCCATCAGGTCGACGTCGCCGCTGGTGGTGGTAATCTGTGTGTTCTCGCTGCCAGCCCCGTGCCAGTCCACATCGCCGCTGGTGCTCTGGACAACCATATTGCTGCCGCCGGCGTTCAGCAGGCTGATGTCGCCGCTGGCTGTCTTGATGGTCAGCTTCTCTCCGCTTGCTTCCCGCAGGGTAGCGTCGCCGCTCATCGTTTCCAGCACCGTCGCCTCGGCTGTGATTCCCCGCACCTGCAGGTCACCGCTCATCGTCTTAACAGTTACCGCCTTCATCTGCTGCGGCACCTCGACAATCAGCTTCAAATCTTCGTCGCGGTTCATGCCGATCAGGAAAGCGATCCCCAAGAACTTCTTGCCCTGGCTGCGATTTTTCTCCCGCGCAAAATACCGGTTGCCGGAGATGCTCTCCTCCAGATATTTCGCCTTCTCCTTGCCCTCCGCCAGGTAAACGTGCAGCTGGCCGTCCCGCGAAGGCAGAATCTGGACGTCCATCGAGAGCAGGCTCAGATCGATCTCCTCGATGCCGCTGTAGCTCTCCTGCGGCTGTTCGATGGCAGTAAACTGGTCGATTTCGTGGGTTTTTAAATCCTTGTCACCCATCACATCCTGGATGTCGCCCAGCAGGTTTTCGATGTTGCCGAGCTCCTCGCAGATTTCTTCCTCGCTGCGGCCGTTCTTTAAACCCGCCTCAAAGTGCTCCTCATAATTTTCCAGGATCTCCTCCACAAACTCGCGGTCGTATCCCTGCAGTTTCTCCCTTACATACTGCATATATTCTAACTTTGTCATTTTTCATTCCTCCTTAACCGATCAAGCGGTCCACCGCCGCCGTAAATTCTTTCCATTCCCCGCACAGCGCCTGCTGATATTCCAGGCCCTTCTGGGTGAGGTGATAATACTTTCGGGCCGGCCGCCCTTCCGATTCCACCGAGTAGGTCTCGACATACTCCTCGTCCTTGAGCCGCTTGAGAATCAGGTACAGCGTTCCGGTCGCAAGCTCCATTTCCTGGGAAATGGTCTCGGTCAACTCGTAGCCATATTTGTCTGCATTTCGAAGCTGGGACAGCACGCACAGTTCCAGCGCGCCTTTCTTAAACTGTGTGTTCATTTTCTTTCCTCCCTTCCTATCTTGCTTCGTTGTATATATTATAGTACTTATTATTCTTTATTACAATATATATTGTTTACAAATATATTCTGCATTACCACAGCATCTTGCTCAAAAAGGCGCAAAAAGAGGGGAGCAGGCTTTCGCCTGCTCCCTATGAAAATGATTTTTTGTTGTCGTTTTTGGTTCGCCCCGCATCGAATGGTCCGTTCGCATCTGGGAGGACACAATCGATGGCCCGTCAAAAATGGTATTTTTGACAAATCGGGTTCCAGCCCAACTCGGTCCCGCGAGGTAGAAGGTCAGCCATCACCACAAACCGATATGTAAATCGGGCGCGGCATCATGCCGCCTTTTAAAAAGAAAGCAGACGCTGCTGATACTTGACGGCGGCCATCGAACCGATCTGGCGCAGCAAAACGCCGTTACGAAAGCCTCCGTACACCCCGACAATCGGCACACCCTGCACCACCTTGCCGGTCAGCGCCGCGCTGCACAGAGCTTTGGCCGCGCGCCGCTTGGTCTCTTCCCAGGAAAAGGAAACGCCAGCTCCAATCTGGAGCTCGCGCGCCAGCAGGTTCAGATCCGACGCCGCGCGCCGGCGGTCAGCGGGTTCCCCCACCGCCGCACAGATCACCAGCATCTGATAGAGCTGCTCCTGCCTTGTGTTGTACGGATATCCAAACCGCAGCGAGATTTCAAACAGCGTCTTGAATACCGCCGCCAGGAAGATTGGCACATCGGGCAGACCGATGCCAAAGACACCCATCAGCCCGCCCTGTACCGTGGAAAAAACCATGTTGGCCGATGCCCGCGCGGCGGCCTTGGCGCCCAGCTTGGAAAGCTCCCAATTGGAGAGCGGTTTGTTCGCAAACGCCTCGTACTGTTCCAACAATTTTTGTTCGCTGCAGGTCTTGCCAATCAAATCGCTGCCCTTTTCCAGCACCAAATCAAAGCTCTTTTCAAAGGCAGCCTGCAGCATTTCAACCGATTTGTCGACTGCCTTCTGTGGAATCTTCTCCTCCACCTTTTCCTTCAGCGGGCTCACCAGCTCTTCGGCCTTGCGCGAAAGAAAAGAGGGCTCCTGGGGCTCTAGGAGCTTCGCTTCCTTCTTCTCCAACTTTTGGAGTCTTTTTTGCTGCAGTCGAGTTTTCCTGCGGCCTGCAAAATCCATGCGTCTTCCTCCCCGCCGTTATTCTTCGTTGAAAAGGAGATATTCCTGCACCCGATGGCACAGCTTTAAATCAACGTTGGCGTCCACATAGGTTCCGTCCTCGCGGTACTCCTCCGCGTAGACTTTGCCGCTCTGCCGGATCTCCCCAATCAAACCACTCTTATCATATGGAATCAGCAGATGCAGGTGACGGTGGGTCTCAGGCAGGTTGAGCGCGATCTTCTCCAGCAGCTTCTCCAATCCCATTCCGGTCTTGGCGGAGATGGCTGCCGTCTTTTTGTCCAGTGTCAGCGGCAGCTCCGGCAGCTTGTCGCACTTGTTGAGCACTGTCAGGACCGGCACATTTTCCGCGCCCAGCTCCTTGAGCAGCTCGGTGGTGATGCGCAGCTGTTCGTCAAACTCCGGCGATGAGACATCGCAGACGTTGAGGATCAAATCCGCGTCCACCGCCTCCTCCAGCGTCGAATGGAAGGCCTGTACCAGCTGGTGCGGCAGGCGGCTGACCAGTCCAACCGTGTCGATCAGCATCACCTTGCGGCCATCCGGCAGGCTCAGCGCCCGGGAGGTCGGGTCGAGCGTAGCAAAGAGCATATCCTTTGCCAGCACACCGGCATCGGTTAAAGTATTGAGCAGAGTCGATTTGCCGACGTTGGTGTATCCGACAATCGCCACCGTGATGACGTCGTCCTTTTTCCGGCGCTGCCGCAACAGGTCGCGGTGCTTCTCCAAAGCCTCCAGCTCCTGCTCCAACGCATGGATGCGTCTGCGGATATGCCGGCGGTCGCTTTCCAGCTTGCTTTCACCGGGGCCGCGGGTTCCGATGCCGCCGCCCAGTCGAGACAGGCTGGTGCCGAGTCCGCTCAGGCGCGGCAGCCGGTATTTGAGCTGTGCCAGCTCCACCTGCAGGCGTCCGGCGCTGGTTTTGGCGCGCTGGGCAAAGATGTCCAAAATCAAGGTGGTGCGGTCGATGACCGGAACATCCACCACCTTTTCAATGTTCTTTTGCTGGGCCGGCGCCAGCTCGTGATCGAAGATGACCAGCTCCGCCTCGCTGCTGCGCACAAAATCCGCCAGCTCCTCCAGGCGTCCTGCACCCATCAGGGTGGCTGGGTCAGGGCGGTCCTTGCGCTGGATCATCCGGCCCAACACCTCGGCCCCTGCAGATTTTGCCAGCTCCTCCAGCTCATCGACCGAGCGCTGTACATCGTATTCTCCGGTGTCCACCGCCGCCAGCACCGCGGTCTGCTGCTGCTGTTTGTTTTCGTACATAGGCAATTCTCCTTATTTTACCGCTTTGTCCATCGCTTTTGCCAGCTGGGATGACAGCTCGATGGAGGCCTGCCGCGCCACCGAGATAATCGAGTACAGTCCCTTTTCCACATCCTGCGCCGCGCTCAGGCCAAAGTGATTGCGGCTGCGGGCCTTGGAGTAGCGCCGGATCATCCGCTTGACCTGCTCGCTTTGATCCTCGGTAAAGCCGCCGGCAGCCAGCTGGCGCAATACCTCGGCGCAGTCGTCCTTGAGCTGGGAAAGCTCCTCCAGCGCCTGCGCACGGAAACGCGCCACCATATCCTTTTCATCGCGTGGGTCCATAAACTTCATCTCTACAATCGAAGCCTCGCCCCCCATCTCCAAAATCTTCGCGGAAAGATACTTGAAGCGGGTATAGCTTTGGCGGTTGTAGGGCAGGACCGCCACACCCTGTTTGAAATATTCCGCGCCGTACTCTTTGAGTTTCCTCCAGACATAGACGCGATTCTTGGACGGATTGACCGGTACGCTGTAGCCCAGCGCCAACCAACGAAGTTGCTCTGCCATTTTTCTTCCTCCCTTTGCAACATCTATTACATTTATTTTACCCGTTCCTCTTCTATCGGTCAAGTATCTGCGCATAAAAAAAGCGCCCGCCAAGCCGGGCGCGCCGCTGTTCGACCAATATTTACTTTTTTCGATATCTGGCCCGGTGAGAATCGGCTCCGCCGATTCTCGTGGGATGCAACACAAATCCCTGTTTTTGTATAAACTGTAAGCATCCCTTGGCGGGACGGTCAACTCCAAAAGGGGGTGGCCGTGCATGCTGACGATCGACAATTTGTGTAACATTTTGCTCGTTATCATCGAAGCTATTCTTCTTGGCATGGCTATCCAGTCAAGAAAATAGCCACCCTTACATAATGCAATAAGAGCGGCTGATCTTCAACTGAAAATTGAATTTAGGTTGGCCGTCTCCTAGTGCAAGTAGGAAGCCGCCCATTGTGGTTATTATACCACACAAAAAGACTTGCGTCAAGCAGGCTTTTTTGTTCGACTATCATTTACATTTTTCGCCAAAGGTGGTATAATGGTTCCATGTCAAAAGGTGGCCAAACGGTTATTCCCACAATCCTCGCGAGAGGAGGTGGCCAGTATGACATTGACAGAAGTACTTATGCTTCTCAATTTGTTGTGCTCGGTTGTCTTTGGGACTTTAATGTACCTAAAGAAATAACCGCAACCTAAAGCTCGGCGCGGTCTTTCTCAAGAACAAAACTTTTCGGGGAGACCGACCCGTTGCCGCGGGTGGCCACCTTTTGGCTTTATTATACCACACAAAAAAGCCTGCGTCAAGCAGGCTTTTTTGTTGTCTCCCTTTCGGTGGAGCGAAAAGGGAGAGGGGCTGCCCTTTTGGGGCAAAGAAAAAATTTTTAGGACAGGTGCGGCGGAGGGGTCCCCGCGTTGCCTGATAAAAGAATGGCACCGGGCGGGCCCGATGCCATTCTGCCAGCTTTCGCTGGATTGTGTTAGGCTTTGTGCCTTAGGAAGTAAGTTAAATTACTTCTTGAGAGCCAGAGCGCCAGCAGCAGCTACAGAAACAACTGCCAGGGAAACAGCCAGACCTACAAAGTCCTCAGCGCCGGTTTCCGGGTTTGGTTTGCTGGTTTCTGGAGCAGGGGTCTCGGTGGTTGGCTCGGAAGGAGTTACAGGCTCAGCAGGAGTCTCTTTTGCAGGCTGCTCTTCCTGGCCGAGTTCCTCGGTGGACAGAACGTAGTTGCCCAGGGTCTTGGTGGTGAATACGAAACCGTCAACCTTCTTGTTGGTGTGAGCGATAGCGTAGTCCTCAACGTATTTAGCGTCAACTTCTACGAAGTTGCCGTCCTCGTCGATCTCGTAAGGAACCAGAGTCTCATCATCGGTAACGATGATCAGTTCGCCGGTTCTGGAGAAGTTAGCATTCTCGTTGTCGAATTTGTAGAAGGAGTCAGCCTCAGCATCCATCTCGCCAGCGATTGCTTTGTCGTAAGCGGTGGACAGGTCGAGGTACATGGACTCGCCGGAGTACATCTTTACGGTGAAGAACGCTTTGTCAGCGAAGTCGAATACAGCGGTGCCGTTTTCGCCTTTGCGAACCTTCCACAGTTTAGCCTTGGAAGCGTCGTTGGTCCAGTCGAAGTCAACGTACTCCCAGTTGTTGTTAGCGTAGTTGCCGGAAACCCAAACTTCGTTGGTCTTGCTAGCACTGTCGTTGTCAGCAATGTATACGTAGTAGGTCAGGGTCTCTTCGTCAACGGTCTTCCACTCGTCCTCGAGAGTGATCTTGAGGTATACAGCGTTTGGCATGATTTCATCGGTGAACTCGCTGTAGGAAGCGTAGTCGGTAGCGGTAGCTTTATACAGCTCAGCCTTAGCGATCAGTTCAGAAACGCCGGTGGATTTCTCGATCAGGTTGATGGACCAGTTCTTGTCGATGTTGCCAGTGTAGTGGCCGTAATCAAGAACGACACCATTGGTGTTATCAACTTCTGGTTTGCCAACTACGTCATCGGTAGCAGCAATTTCTTCAGTAGTAACAGTACCGCTGATGTTATAGCCGTTGGTACGAACACCATCAGCGCCGATGGTCCAGAAACCAGGAGCAGAGAAAATAGCATTCAGTTCTGCTGGAGTGCCTTTGTAAGTCTTGCCATCAACAGTAACTTTTGCCGATACAACTTTTCTTGCAACTGTAGTGTTTCCGACAGTAACATTTACTTCAGTCGGAACAGTGATACGAGGAGCGTTGCCACCTTTAATTAAAGTGTGGTTACCCTGATGTGCATCCGGGGTAGTGCTTCTCCAGCCATCTGCTATAACCTGAGCATCGGTACCGATAAGAGTGCCGTTCTGAGAAGTATACCAATTTCCAATACCATCATAGTATGCTGTTTTCTTCTCATCGCTAGCCTCGACATAGTCATCGCCCTCAACCAGAGCAATGTTAGTGATGGACTCAACTTTGTCCTTACCAACAGTCCAGTCAGCGGTGTACTCTTTCTGGTTGTCAGCGTACAGAGGCATCCAGATAACGTCACCTGGCTCGAAGTCAACAGACTCGCTGTCGTTCAGCTCGGTGGTAGCTTCCTCGATGATGTCGCCATCTTTGTCGGTTACAAACAGCTCGCCATCGAACTGGAAGTTGGACGGCCAGTCTGCTTCGTCATTAGAGCCAGTGCTATACTGAATAGCAAAAGCGTTAGCGCCCATGCCCAGTACCATAGCAGAAGCCAATGCTACGGAAAGTACTTTTTTCATAGTCTTTCTTCCTCCTAAAAAATTTTTCTTTGCCTTTTTGTGAGCAAAGATTGGTTTTGTTTGTACTTTAAACGACACTCTGCGGCAAACAAAAGGGCCTGCCAGCGGCCTGCCGTTCAAAGCACCGAGCGGAAGATTCTCCACAATCTCCCTTGCTCTGCCAATACTATACCACAACGCCTGGCAAAATGCAAGCCCCTTTCGTAAAAAAAATGTAATTTTTATCCCGCCAAAGTAACAGAGATGTCATTTTTTTCGTTTGATAATCAACAGATTTTGGCTTTATAATGCGGTTTTTCTGCTATTCTATAGCAGAAGTTTCCGACAGAAATTTTTTTGTAACTTTTCGGGGGCGGGGTGGTTTTTTTATAACGTTCGTTACATTTAATCGCTGGCGGGGGGCCTGCGGGGGCCTCAATGCGAGGGAGCGCAGAGGGGCAACGCCCCTCGCCAACATAAAAAAGCAGCCCGCTTACAAAAACGGGCTGCTTTTTATTTTGATCAGAATCTTAGCAATTGCAGTCTCTGTTTGCAGAGCCTTTCAGCGAAGAGCCGTTGTTTCTGGAAGAAGAACCGTTCAGGCTGCTGCCGCTGCCATTTCTGGACGCAGAGCTGTTCAGGCCGTTGCGCTCACTTCTGGATACAGCGCCACTCAGGGTAGAGCCGCTGCTTCTGGACGCAGAGCCGTTCAGGCTGTTGCTCTCACTTCTGGATACAGCGCCGCTCAAGGTGGAGCCGCTGCTTCTGGACGCAGAGCCATTCAGGTCACTGCCATTGCTTCTGGATGCAGAGCCATTCAGGTCGCTTCCGTTGCTTC
>OMFP01000900.1_pt1 | contig 11357 bp, 7 predicted proteins | sample 1674221 | NCBI WGS metagenome assembly OMFP01 (sample SAMEA103958152, study PRJEB25191) | human gut metagenome | biome: human-associated habitat [ENVO:00009003]; feature: intestine environment [ENVO:2100002]; material: feces | place: Germany | collected 2013/2015
TATTTGTCCGCACCTGTTTCCAACCCTTCAACGATATTCTTTTCGTCATTTAATGCTGTTAGCAGAATTACAGGGATATGAGACGTCAGTATATTATTCTTGATAGCAGAACACAATTCGTCCCCCCGCATTTCGGGCATCATAATGTCCGATAATACTAAATCAGGCTTAAATTCGGGGATGATTTTTAAGGCTTCTTTTCCATTGGTACATGTTTCCACTTGATAAGCTTCGGATAAAGTATGAAACAGATATTCGCGTAGATCGTCATGGTCTTCCACAACCAGGATGCGCTGTGCATTTTGAACATGCTGCCGATACTGATCTTTATAAGTGCGGGGAGAGACTGCACTAGGGGATACTGGTACCACGTTTTCTTGTTGTACCGTTTCTGTCGGAACCTGTTGACTTCGGAGTTGTTTTTGGGGGAAGATAACCTTTACGCGGGTGCCTTTATTCTCTACGCTTTCTATGCTGATCTTTCCTTTATGAATACGTACTAGTTTCCATACTAACATCAGTCCGATTCCACTGCCTGTAATTTTTGCATTGATGGCATTGCTGCCCCTGAAGTGTAACTTAAATAACTTTTTCTGTTCTTTGGCAGGAATCCCGATGCCCGTGTCCGTAATCTCCAGACTCCAGTTGTCCTTGTCATGGCAGATGATAATGTGTACCTCACCGTGGGCGGGAGTATATTTGATAGCATTTGAAATCAAGTTTTTTGTGATCGAGTCCATTTTTTCTTTGTCGAACCATACATTTTGATATTCAAAGTTGCTTTTGTAGTCGAGTTTGATCTGTTTGGCTTCTGCATAACTATAAAAGGCATGGCATATTCCTTCCATATAGGTATTAAGTTCGTGTTCCGATATACGAAGGGAGGAGGAGTACACATTGGCTTTGCTGAAGTTTATCAGATTGGTGGTGAGGCGTATCAAAGTGTCCACGTTCTTCATGGCTGTAAGCATATTGGCCTGACTTTCTTCACTTAAATTTTCTTTTTGTTGAATTTCTTCCAAAGGTGCCTTTATTAGTGTCAGCGGAGTACGGATATCATGCGCTGTATTGATAAAGAACCGAGTTCTTTCATCCGAGGCCTTTTTTTCTCTGCGCATGGAATGAAGGCGGAAAATGACGTATGTTGCTAAAATGATAGTCAGGACATAAATACAAATAGCCCAAAAACTGAGCCACACGGGATGTGCTACAGTTATTTTCAATATCCGCTCCTGCAACACGTGTTTATTATCCTCTTTGGAAACGGAACGTACACGCAGTGTATAGGTGCCGGGAGCAACATTAGTAAATCGGATAGTTCCTTCGTCACTGGGAGTAGTCCAGCCATCGTAGAATCCTTCCAATTGCCAGGTATATAGTATGTCCGACGGATAATCGTAATTGATAGAGGATACTCGGATGGAAAATGTATTTTGCATATATTTCAGATTCAATTTCTCTATTTGATCGATATCTTTAGTCAGAGGAGAGTTTGGATCATTAGGATATACAGTTTGGTAGAAAATATGGAAGTCGCTGAATATCATATGTGAATCTCCTGTTTGGGGCATTTCTATGTTTTGGGGGAATTCCAGTGCACCATCTGTACTTCCGAATACAGTGTTCCCATTGGCACGTAGTACGCCGGAGCCGGCATTGAAACAGGTGGACATCAACCCTTGTCCGCGAGTCCAGTTGCGGAACTGGCGGTTAGTAGGCGAGAAAATACTGATACCATTTTCGGTACTCATCAAGATATTCCCGTCTTTTGTGGGTAGAATAACATAAATGCTGTTTGATACTAACGGGCTGTTTTCTGTGTGGTAATGGGCGCTGATTGATTCTTTTACCGGATCATAAGTAAATAGTCCGGAGCCACTGGTGCCAATGTAGAGTAAACCATTGTTTTCTTGGTGTAACGTATAAATGTAGGTTGCTCCACCGGGCAGAGGTATTTCATGGTATTTGCCCGAATTCCGGTCCAGTAGAAAAAGATTGGTGGAGGTACCTATCCACATAGATGTACTATCCTTTTCTTCAATGGCAGTAACAGAACCTAGTCCGGGATAAAGACGTCCTTGGCGTGTCTTCAGATTAAAGCATTTCAGATTATAATATCCTCCGGACCATATACACCCGTATCTGTCCTTTTTAATGTCGCGTATGTATTTGTCGGCACGTACATTCAGATGGAAGGATTGGGCAGGGGTGAGGTATTCTATGTTTCCGTTTTTCTTGGTAATCTGGAAAATGCCCGATGCATATCCTCCCGCCCATATAATACCCGGAGAGACTTCGCATAAAGTAATAAAAATGCGGTTCTGATTTTTTAGTCCGTGATTGAAAGAGCTTAGGAAAGAACGCCATTGCTTTTGCTTTGAATCGTATAAGCTGATGCCGTTGCTTGTTCCAAACCACAGATCCCCGTCACTATCTTCTATAATAGAGTTTACTTGGTTGTTTACTAGTGACTGCCGGTTGCCAATAGAGTGCTTTATCCAGTTGTAGTTGGTATATTGGTTATTGCGGACGGTAATTCCTGTAGGATAGCTAGACAGCCAGATACGCTGCTCGTTGTCTACATATACATCATTGATAATGTTCCCGTCCATTTCGTTGTAACTACCATAGTTTGCAATGATATAAGGATCTGTTTCATAGGTGTCTATGTTTAACTTGTGTACTCCTGCTCCTTCAGTGGCTACTAATAATTCCTTTGTGTTCAAGGGACTGAGCCGTGTAATATTCACATCTGTTAGTTCTACTTCGGGACGTACAATTTTCTGGATATTTAAGTCATATATATAGACTCCCTTTTCAAAAGTGCCTATAAATAGTTTGTTGGCTGTACGGTGTAGATATAATTCGTGTACGTGCATATCCATCATTTCCAGTTTGCCGCAGGAGAGTTCTTTCAAATTCCCGTTTTCCAGTTTTGCCAGATAGATTCTTTTGTCTGTACCTATAAAGAAATGTTCACTGTTTATCTGTTCTATGCAGGTGATATTTCCCAGCCGGTTAGAAATTCTTTGCTTTTGTCCGGATTCTATGTTAAAAAGGTGGATAGCCGATTTGCCGCACAGCCATACGTTATCCTCCTGGTCTATGTAACTATATCTCACGAAAGCATGGTAGTCCTTATTCCAGTAATTGTACATACTGTATATCTGTACAAAACGATCGTGTCCTGAATCATAACGGAAAATTCTGCCTTGTTTTCCTGTGACCAGCAGTGTACCTGTTTTATCTAAATAAGTCCAGTTTATATTCAATAACGGGTCTAGCTCCCTGTCGCCTTCTTTTAATTTATAATGTTTTATTTCTTTTCCGTTATATCGGTCTATTCCCACATGGGTGAGGAACCACATGTATCCACGCGCGTCTTTTTGAATTCTGTATATTTTCTGATTACTTAGTCCTTCTTCTATGCCAATGTATTTATAAGTCTGCGATGAGACGGCTAATGACAATAGCAAAAAAATGAGACTTGCGATAGTAGCTTTCATAAAACTCTTTATTCTAAATCTTTTCCTTTTCAAAAAATCATAGGATTAGTAATTTGAGATGAGCTAAATTTCGGTAAAATTATCCCTTTGTTCGCCTATAGCGTCACTTGTTTAGATGTAGAAAATGCAAATGGAAGAATGTTTGTAACATTACTGTCAGATGATTATGTTTTCTTAACAAAACTTCGTGCAGCATTATGGTATGGCCTGCATTTCTTTCAATAGAAAGGACTTATAAACTAGAATAATTAACTAATAAAGAAAAGCACAATGAAAAAGTTTTTTGGTTTTAATAAATTGCTTGCGTCTGTAGCGGTACTTGCTTCTGTGATGATCTTTCAATCCTGTTTGGATGATGATGATAATGATTATTACAGATACGCGTGGCCCAATGCATTGGTTACTGTGAAACCGGTGGCCGACAATTCATTTTTTATGCAGTTGGATGACAGTACGACACTGTTGCCTGTCAATATGAAAAATTCTCCTTATGGTGAGAAGGAAGTAAGGGCTCTTGTAAATTTCGATCCGGTGAATGAGTCAAGCGGAGAGTATGACAAGGCTGTACATATCAACTGGATAGACAGTATCTTGACAAAACCGATTGCCGGTGATTTAGGAGATAAGAATGATGAAGTATATGGTACTGACCCTGTAGATATGATTAACGATTGGGTGACAATTGCCGAGGACGGTTATTTGACTTTGCGTTTCAGAACCATGTGGGGGGATCGCAGTCAAGCTCATTTTGTCAATTTGCTGATGAGTAAAGATGCTGAAAATCCTTATGAGGTGGAATTCCGTCATAATGCTTTTGGTGATGTATATGGTGAACCTGCCGACGGACTGGTGGCATTTAATTTGGATTCCTTGCCTGACACTGAAGGAAAAACAGTGAAGCTGAAATTAAAATGGAAATCATTTAACGGAGAGAAAACTGCGGAATTTGATTATTGTACCCGTAAGTCAACTCCTGCAAACAATGCAGCCATTACAGCCGGACGAAGTGTCTTGAGATTAAAATAAGGTTTAATAACTGAGGTGCAATTTCAATCCCTCCTGTTCTATGTGGTATAGAGCCGGAGGGATATTTATTTTGCTCTATTCGCTCATCCATATCCCTAGCATTACTCCGAGGATACCCAATACCACACTACCGATGATGTAGGTGAAAAAAGAGGGGTAGAGTCCTGATTTCAGTAATTGCAGACTTTCGTTGCTGAAAGTGGAAAAAGTAGTGAAGCCACCGCAAAGTCCGATAGTGAGCATCAGTCTTATATCATTGTTGATATGAATGCGTGAGGTGAGGGTATAGAATACCCCGATCAGTATGCAACCCAAAATATTGACTGCGAAAGTACCCCACGGAAAATTCGTTGTTCCCTGGCGATAAATGCTTATGGTAAGCAGGTAGCGAAGTACACTTCCTGTACCTCCTCCCAAGAAGATGAGTAATAGTGATTTCATAAATGCTACATTTTGATGCAAAAATAGCAATGATTATTCATTCAGAGCCAAACTTTTTTCGTAATTTTGCACCCTAAACGAAAAATACGCAAAAAGGAATGGGTGGTTTTTTTGGAACAGTCTCAAAGGCTGAATGCGTCACCGACTTATTTTACGGGACGGACTATAATTCACATTTAGGAACAAAAAGAGGTGGTTTGGCTACGTATGCTCAAGGAGAGGGCTTTATGCGCTCTATCCACAATTTGGAGAGCTCTTATTTCCGTACGAAGTTTGAATCTGAACTTCCAAAGTTCAAAGGGAGTTCGGGTATCGGCATTATCAGTGATACGGACCCGCAGCCTATCGTGATAAACTCGCATCTGGGCAAGTTCGCCATCGTCACAGTAGCTAAAATCAATAACATTACGGAATTGGAATGCGACTTGTTGGCGGCTAATATGCACTTTTCTGAAATGAGTCTTGGCAAGACGAACCAGACAGAACTGATAGCATTGCTTATTGTGCAAGGAAAAAATTTTGTAGATGGTATCGAGAATGTTTTTAATAAAATCAAAGGATCATGCTCCATGCTGATATTGACGGAAGATGGTATTATAGCAGCACGTGACAAATGGGGGCGTACTCCGATTGTGATAGGTAAAAAAGAGGGTGCGTATGCTGCGACAAGTGAATCAAGCAGTTTGCCGAATCTGGATTATGAAATAGAGAAATATGTAGGACCGGGCGAAATTATTCGCTTGCGTGCCGATGGAATGGAACAAATGCGCAAGCCGAACGAAGGAATGCAGATTTGTTCTTTTTTGTGGGTATATTATGGATTTCCTGTTTCATGCTATGAAGGGAAAAATGTAGAGGAAGTACGTTTTATGAGTGGTTATAAAATGGGGCAGAAGGACGATTCGGAAGTTGATTGTGCCTGCGGTATTCCTGATTCGGGGGTAGGTATGGCATTGGGGTATGCTGAAGGTAAAGGAATTCCTTATCATCGTGCTATTGCCAAGTACACACCCACCTGGCCTCGTAGTTTTACTCCTGCCAATCAGGAAATGCGTTCACTGGTAGCAAAAATGAAGCTGATACCTAATCGCGCAATGCTGGAAGGTAAGCGCGTGTTGTTTTGTGACGATTCTATAGTGCGTGGGACCCAGCTTCGTGATAATGTGAAAATTTTATTTGATTATGGTGCTAAAGAGGTTCATATGCGCATTGCTTGTCCGCCATTGATTTATGGATGCCCTTTCATTGGTTTCACTTCTTCAAAAAGTGATTTGGAATTGATAACCCGCCGGATGATTAAGGAGATTGAAGGCGATGAAAATAAGAATCTGGAAAAATATGCAACGACAGATTCGCCGGAGTATAAGAAGATGGTGCAAATGATTGCCGACCGCTTCGGTCTGAGCTCCTTGAAATTCAATACTTTGGAAACTTTGGTAGAAGCGATAGGATTACCAAAATGTAAGGTATGTACCCATTGTTTTGATGGTTCCAGTTGTTTCTAATAACAAAATAATAAAATATTAATGAAAAAGAGCCGTGATTTGTTTGGCAATTCACGGCTCTTTTTCTATTTTTACAGGCAAGTATGAATATTAAAACAAAAAGAAAAATGACGGTAATAGAACGATTTTTAAAATATGTAAGCTTCGACACTCAGTCTGATGAGAATAGCGGGGCTACCCCCAGTACACCGAAGCAGATGGTGTTTGCACAATATTTAAGATCTGAATTGGAACAATTGGGCTTTCAGGAAATTTCTTTGGATGAGAATGGTTATCTGTTTGCTACATGGCCGGCCAATACGGATTTATTGCACACATGGATACCAGTCCCGATATGACGGGTGCGGGAGTCACCCCACGCATTGTCTATGGTTATGACGGAACGGATATTGTATTATGCGAAGAAGACAACATTATACTTTCTCCCAAGCAATTTCCCGAACTGTTGGATCATAAAGGGGAGGACCTTATTGTAACCAACGGCAAAACATTGTTGGGAGCTGATGACAAGGCGGGTATTGCTGAAATCATCTCAGCTATGGTATATTTGAAAGAACATCCTGAAATCAAGCATGGAAAAATTCGTGTGGGATTTAATCCTGATGAAGAAATAGGCTTGGGTGCACATAAATTTGATGTGGAGAGATTCGGATGCGAGTGGGCATATACGATGGATGGTGGTGAAGTAGGGGAGTTGGAGTTTGAAAACTTTAATGCCGCTTCTGCGAAAGTGATTATTAAAGGACGTAACGTACATCCGGGATATGCAAAGGATAAAATGATCAACTCCTTGCGTGTGGCTAATGAGTTTGTGTCTTTACTGCCTACGGACGAAGTGCCCGAATGTACTGATGGTTATCAGGGATTCTATCATTTGATTGGCATGACGGGTGAAGTAGAGCAGACTACTATCTCTTATATAATCCGTGATCATGACCGTGCCAAGTTTGAGGCATGCAAGGAAAATATGAAAAAGTGGGCGGAAATCATCAATAAGAAATATGGAGAAGGCACCGTTACATTGGAATTGAAAGACCAGTATTACAATATGCGTGAGAAAATTGAGCCGGTGATGCATATCATTGATGTCGCTTTCAAGGCTATGGAAGAGGCGGGCGTGACACCTAAGGTGAAGGCTATCCGCGGCGGAACGGATGGCGCACAACTTTCATTCAAAGGATTGCCTTGTCCCAATATTTTTGCCGGTGGCTTGAATTTTCATGGCAGATATGAGTTCGTGCCAATCCAGTCTATTGAGAAAGCTATGAAAGTAGTGGTGAAAATTGCTGAGTTGGTGGCAAGATAAGTAATTTATTAACCTTAAAATAGTAAAGTAATAACATGAAAACAACTCCGTTTACCGAAACACACATTGCCTTGGGGGCGAAAATGCACGAATTTGCAGGTTATAATATGCCTATTGAATATTCGGGAATTATTGATGAACATCTTACTGTATGTAATGCCGTAGGTGTTTTTGACGTATCCCATATGGGTGAATTTTGGGTAAAAGGTCCTAATGCGTTGGAGTTTTTGCAGCAAGTGACTTCAAACAATGTAGCAACTTTGCCTGTCGGTAAAGCGCAATATACTTGTTTCCCTAATGAGGAGGGAGGTATTGTTGATGACCTGTTGGTATATCACTATGAATCCGAAAAATACTTGTTGGTGGTAAATGCAGCCAATATTGAGAAAGACTGGAACTGGTGTGTCAGTCATAACACAGTGAGTGCGGAATTGGAAAATGCATCCGACCATATGGCACAGCTTGCTATTCAGGGACCGAAGGCTATGGAAGTTTTGCAAAAACTGACTCCGGTCAACTTGTCTGAAATTCCTTATTATGCTTTTACCACAGGTGAGTTCGCCGGTCAGAAAGATGTGATTATTTCGAATACCGGTTATACCGGTGCAGGTGGTTTCGAGCTTTATTTTTATCCCGAAGCCGGTCAGGCTATCTGGAAAGCAATTTTTGAAGCAGGTGCTCCTGAAGGGATTAAACCTATCGGGCTAGGGGCTCGTGATACATTACGTTTGGAAATGGGCTTTTGCCTGTATGGTAATGATTTGAGTGATACCACTTCTCCGTTGGAAGCAGGATTGGGCTGGATTACCAAATTTGTTGAAGGAAAGAATTTCACTTCACGTGCTTTACTTGAAAAGCAGAAAGCCGAAGGATTGAAACGCAAGCTGATTGCTTTTGAAATGGTAGACCGTGGTATTCCCCGTCATGGTTATGAACTGGTAAATGCTGATGGAGAGAAAATAGGTGAAGTAACTAGTGGAACCATGTCTCCAATGCGTAAGATTGGTATCGGTATGGGATATGTTCAGACTGCTTACACAGCATTAGGTACTGAAATATTTATTGATGTGCGCGGACGCAAGCTGAAAGCTGTAGTAGTAAAGGCCCCGTTCAGAAAATAAATCGAAAGCCGGAAAAGAGAACGCTGATAACAAAGAAAACGCGGATATTCAAGAAATCTGAATATTCGCGTTTTCTTTATATGGCTGATATACATTTACGGTTAGTTCCTTTTCATAAAAACAGCTTTTAATGCAAAATTAATAATAGGATGAAGAATATGATAAATAGATAATTCTTAATTTTGCAATCAAAAATTTATTAGCTATGTCTGAATTGGCTCCATTGATAAGTGATTTGGCTTTGATTCTGATCTGCGCCGGTGTCATGACGCTCGTCTTTAAACGGTTAAAGCAACCTCTTGTTCTCGGCTATATCGTAGCCGGCTTTTTGGCAAGTCCCCATGTTCCTCTTACTCCGTCGGTCATTGATGTGGCCAATATCCATACATGGTCGGAGATTGGTGTGATATTCTTGTTGTTCGCTCTAGGGTTGGAATTTAGTTTCAAGAAACTGGTGAAGGTAGGGGGGACGGCGGTCATTGCGGCGTGTACCATTATATTTTGTATGATATTGGTTGGGATTTTTGTAGGGTGGTCTTTCGGGTGGCAACGCATGGACTGTCTGTATTTGGGAGGTATGTTGGCCATGTCCTCCACGACTATTATCTATAAGGCTTTTGATGATTTGGGATTGAGGCAGCAACGGTTTGCCGGCTTGGTTCTTAGTATTTTGATATTGGAAGATATATTGGCTATTGTTTTGATGGTTATGTTGAGTACAATGGCAGTGAGTCAGAATTTCGAGGGCAGTGAAATGGTATATAGCATTGCCAAATTATTATTCTTCCTTATATTGTGGTTTGTGGTAGGTATTTATATCATTCCTACATTTTTGAAGCGTTCCCGCAAGTGGATGGCAAATGAAACATTGCTGATTGTTTCGCTGGCATTGTGCTTCGGTATGGTAGTTGTGGCGGCCAAGGTTGGATTTTCGGCTGCGTTTGGAGCTTTTATAATGGGGTCTATTTTGGCAGAAACGGTAGAGGCCGAAAATATAGAGAAGCTTGTGGCCCCTGTAAAAGATTTGTTTGGAGCCATTTTCTTTGTATCTGTGGGAATGATGGTAGACCCTGCCATGATTGTAGAATATATATGGCCCATTGTGATTATTACATTGGCCATTCTGCTTGGGCAGGTTATTTTTGGTACAGGTGGTGTGATTTTGTCGGGACAGCCGTTGAAAGTTGCCATGCAATGTGGTTTCAGTCTGACCCAGATTGGTGAATTTGCATTCATTATCGCTTCATTGGGGGTAAGTCTGAAAGTAACCAGTGATTTCTTGTATCCTATTGTGGTGGCTGTTTCGGTCATTACCACATTTCTGACCCCGTATATGATACGTTTGGCGATACCTGCTTATCATATAGTAGAGAAACGTCTGCCCGGCAAATGGAGAAAAATGCTTGAGCGTTATTCGTCGGGATCGCAAACGGTGAATCATGAAAACAATTGGAAGAAATTGTTGGTTGCCATAGCTAGGATTGTAGCTGTTTATTCCGTATTGTGTATAGCTATGATTACACTTTCATTCCATTTTATTATTCCATTGTTCCGGGCTAGTCTGCCTGTCTTTTGGGCCAATCTGGCAGGAACTGTTTTTACTATCGTCTGCATCGCACCTTTCTTGCGTGCCATTATCATGAAAAAAAACCACTCTGTAGAGTTCCAGGCGTTATGGCAGGATAGCCGTTTCAACCGGGCTCCCTTAATTTCTACCATTTTACTCCGTATAGTGATAGCTGTCATGTTTGTGATGTTTGTTATAGAGAAACTTTTTCAGACTTCCACGACTTTGCTGATCGGTATAGCCGTTGTTTTGGTAGGTATGATGATGTTCTCGCGATGGCTGAAGAAGCAATCTATATTCATGGAGCGTACTTTTATTCAGAATTTGCGTTTCAGAGATGTGCATGCTGAATTTACAGGCCAGAAACGTCCTGAGTATGAAGGACATTTGTTGTCCCGCGACTTACATCTTTCGGATTTTGAGATACCTGCGGATTCCTTATGGGCGGGATATACGTTAAGAGAGCTGAATTTGGGGCATAAATACGGAGTACATGTGGCATCTATCATTCGTGGAATGCATCGTATTAATATTCCTGGGGCAAATGTACGTCTGTTTCCCGGTGACACCATACAGGTAATCGGTACGGATGAGCAGTTGGGCGAGTTTGCCCGTCAAGCAGAAAGAGTATCAGCCGCCGCCGAAGAGGAAGATTTGGAAAGGCGTGAAATGAGTCTGAAACAGTTCATTATAGATCGTAACTCATTTTTCTTGGGTAAAAATATCAAAGAAAGTGGTATCCGGGATGAGTACAAATGTCTGGTAGTAGGCGTCGAAAAAGAAGATAGTACGCTGATGACCCCTGATATCAATGTACCTTTTACGGAAGGAGATGTGGTATGGGTGGTAGGCGAACGGGATGATGTGTACCGTTTGTTGGGTAAG
>OMFP01000901.1_pt1 | contig 11356 bp, 10 predicted proteins | sample 1674221 | NCBI WGS metagenome assembly OMFP01 (sample SAMEA103958152, study PRJEB25191) | human gut metagenome | biome: human-associated habitat [ENVO:00009003]; feature: intestine environment [ENVO:2100002]; material: feces | place: Germany | collected 2013/2015
AACATTATCAACAATTATTAACATTTTACAAATGTAGATCTTACTTGTTTTACAAAAGAAAAAACTTTATATTTGTAAAAAATTACGCTGATGAGGGAAAAATTGCTCGATTTGATGAAAAACGAAGGATTGAAGCCGAGCCAGCTTGCAGAGCAGCTCGAGATCAATCCCGCCGGAATATCCCACATTCTCGCAGGACGCAACAAACCGGGCTTCGATTTGCTGCAAAAGATCCTCAGGAGGTTTCCCCGGATCAATCCGGATTGGCTGCTGCTCGATTCCGACAAAATGTATCGGGATGAATATCCGGCAGCCTCGTCGGGCCAGCAGGCCTCCCGTACAACGGCGGCACAAAGGTCGTCCCCCGAATTGGGCAACGACCTTTTCACGCCGACACTGCCGGGCGGACTTCGGGCGGATGAAAAACAAACGCAGGACGCCGACGGGCATGACGGATCTGCGACGCAGTTTCCGCCGGCGTTGTTCGGCAAAGCGAATATCAAACGCGTCGTCGTGCTCTATGATGACCAGACCTTCGAAAGTTTTACGCCATCGACAAAGCGTTGAAATAATCCATGCGGGCAGATGCCCGGAATATTCGATTCTCGGAAAGATAAAATTCGGACAACCCGGTTTCCGCTTCGAAACGGACGGTACGTGGTCTATTCCCGAAACACTTGGCAATTACTTATTAATAGGTAAGGAGAAATTCCTGGCAACGGTACAATTGCCTGTCTTCATAACCCGCTTTATTTAACATAATGTTAATATTAATTCAATAAAAACCCCACAACGGTACAATCGCCTAAATGCGAACCCTCCCGAAACGGCGATAAAATTACGCCCCAAACCCTGAGCGCCTCTATGAGACTGGAAACGTGCGCCTAACGGGTTACTGTTCCGCAACGTAATAGCGATCCGGCGTTTCAAATATCGCCTGCGCAGGAATCAAGCTACGCTTCGGTCGTGCTCCAAATCCCTTGCAGGATATGCGCGCGCAAGCACGCCGGAGACACAAAAGCACAAATTTTATCCGCCTACATACCAACACCTTAACAAAATACCAATACGGCACATGGCGATCGTATGTCATTTCCGTGTTTTTTTGCTATTTTTGTAACGGTTAAATCAAAACAAATGGCTGGAAATGACTGCTGTATAAAACGCTCGGCAATTATCCTCGGGGCTTTCATGCTTTTTTTCGTGCTGTGGTATTTCAATATAGCCGTGAGGCCGTTCGAAGGCTGCATCGGCAGTTCGCAGACGCTCCATTATACACTGAATTACCTGTTGGCGGGGCTTATTCCGTCCGGGGCATTGTTCCTGCTGCACGCACGCCGGGACATCGCCTCGTCGATGGGCCTGTCGCACGGTTTCGGCACAGGGCTGCTCTTCGCCGTAACGGCGACGCTGCCGATGATCGCCGGGTATGCCGTCATCGGCGAGTTCGACCGGGAACTCTCTGCCGACGAAGCATTTACATGGATATTCATTGCCGGGATGTTCGAAGAGCTGGTATACAGGGGATTCGTCTTCGGACAGCTCTTCAGGTACGCCCGCTGGGGGTTTCTGCCCGCGGCACTGTTGGCGGCACTGGCATTCGGATCGTTGCATCTCTACCAAGGGCACGACCCGGTATCGGCACTGACGGCCTTCGGGGTTACGGCACTGGGCAGCATTTTTTTCAGCTGGCTCTATGTCGAATGGAACTACAACCTCTGGAGCGTAATCTGGCTGCACACTCTGATGAACCTACCCTGGATAGTGTTCCGCGTAAGTACGAGCGGCGCCGTCGGCGACATAGGGGCCAACGCGTTGCGGCTCTGCACCATAATTCTGGCAATCGGCCTGACTGTTGCATACAAGAGGAAACGGGGACTACCCACCGAATACAGATCAATACATTAATTACCAACAAGATACAAGATGCGTAAAATCTACATCGCCCTACTCATAGCCATCGTGTGCGGCGGCTGCACATCACGCCGCCAGGCGGACGGCGAGCCGCTGTACGTCTCGATCCTGCCGCTCCGGAGCCTCGTACAGGGAATTGTCGGCGACGATTTCGACATCGAGGTACTCGTACCGCCTGGAGCGAGCCCCGAAACCTTCGAGCCGACACCCCGACAGTTCGTCGGCCTGAACAAAGCCCGCATGGTCTTCAATGTCGGGCTTATCGACTTCGAAACCACGCTGTTGGCAAAGATCGAAGACCAGGCGAAGGTGGTCAACCTCAGCCGCGGCATCGAGCTGATCGCCGGCACCTGCTCGCACGGCAGCCACGGCCATACGCATACGCACGGCATCGACCCGCATGTCTGGACATCGCCCCGGGCATTGCAGAAGATGGCGGAAAACGCCTATGAGGCGATCCGGGAAGCCTATCCAGACTCGGTAAAGTATGAAACGAATTACAGGCTGCTGCAACAGGAACTGAAGGCACTGGACGAACGGACGGCGGCACGGATCGCCGCAAGCGACGTGGAATATTTCATCATCTACCACCCCGCCCTCACCTACTACGCCCGGGACTACGGGTTACGGCAGATTGCCATCGAAGCCGACGGGAAGGAACCGTCGGCAAAACAACTGACACAGCTTATCCGGCAGGCACGCGAAGACGGCGTGCGGCGCATCCTCTACCAGAGCCAGTTCCCGGCATCGGCCGTGGAGGTCATTGCCCGCGACATCGACGCCGAGTATGCGGAGGTAGACCCGCTGCGTGAGGACGTGATCGCAAACATCGAAGAGATAACCGGCATAATCACACGGAGATGAACCTGGTGACATTACACCACGTCGGCGTAGCGTACGACGGGTACGAGGCGCTGAAAAATGTCGACCTCACGATCGCACAGGATGATTTCCTGGGAATAATAGGCCCCAACGGAGGCGGGAAAACGACACTCGTGAAGGCGATCCTCGGGACGGTACCCCACACCGGCGAGGTCGTGCTCGCCCCGGAGTTGTTCCGCGGCAAGGAGCGGCTGATCGGATATATGCCCCAGATCAGCAATTTCGACCGGACATTCCCGATCTCGGTGTTGGAGGTGGTATTGTCGGGGCTGCAAGGGCACCGGGGCTTCGTTTCCCGGTACACGAAGGAAGACCGGGCGAAAGCCCTCCGGCTGCTCGAAACATCGGGGATCGGGGAGACGGCACGCAGCCCCATCGGCGAGGTTTCGGGCGGGCAGATGCAGCGGGCGCTGCTGGCCCGGGCCGTGATCTCGGACCCGAAGCTGCTGATCCTGGACGAGCCCGCGAATTTCGTGGACAACAAATTCGAAAACGAGCTTTACCGGACGCTGCGCGAGTTGAACAGCCGGATGGCGATCGTCATGGTATCGCACGACATCGGCACGATCACCAGCGTGGTGAAGGAGATCGTCTGCGTGAACCGCCGCGTGCACCGCCACCATTCGAACGTCATCACCGAGGAGCAGCTGCGCAATTACGACTGCCCTATTCAGATCGTATCCCACGGGCATATCCCGCACACCGTGCTGGAGCACCATCCGGGCGACTGCTGCTGCGACCACGACTGATCCGGGGCGGGACAGCGCACACGCCTGCCTGCGGCTGGGGCGCGATGCCGGCAAGGCCGGCTCCGCCAGCCGCCGCCCAAATGTACCCGCCGCAGACCGTTACACGGTCTTCGCATTCCCGGGCAGGGTTATGAATTTCGTCAGGAAAGCCCCGAAGAAGTAAAGCCCGGCCAAAATCCATACGACGCCCTCGCCGCCGACCAGCCGGTAGAACACCCCGACGATGGCGGGGCCGACGAAAACCGGAAGCCCCGCACCGAGGTTCAGCACGGAAACGGCTGCCCCCTTGTCCTTTTTGACAAGCGAGGGCATCAGGGCCGACAGCGGGACATATCCGGCAAGCAGGGCGCCCCAGAGTACGCCGGCAGCCATCACCACCCAGAAATTGCCCGCCGAAAACTGCGGCGAATAGTAGAACAGCAGCGTGGTGATACCGCAGCCCACGCCGCCGAACCAGATAATGGTGTTGCGCCACCCCACTTTGTCGCCGACAAAGCCGAAAATGAGGTTGAAGACGATGTTGGCCGTGAAAATAGTGCCCCAGATCCGGAGCCACTCGGTCGTCGTGAACCCGTAGTCGGCCATATACATCGGGAGGAAAACGGGAAAAGCGAATTGCGCCGTGGTGTTGATTACACGGACGATGCCGCCCAAGAGCACCTTCGGTTCCTGCTTCATGATGGTGATACCCTTCAGCAACTCCCTCATCTTCTCACGGGTACCGCCCGCAACGGCAAGCCGTTTCTGCGACTTGTTCATCACCAAGGCGAAAAACGCCCCCAGCAAAGCCCAGAATACGGATGTCCACAGCGTATTGATATTGCCGATGCGCTCGATGGCCCAACTGGAATAGTAGGCCCCGAGGACGTTGAGTCCTCCGGTAAATACGAACCAGAACCAGCCGACGGCCTTTCCGAGGCCGTTCTTGGGCGCGGCATAGGCGATCCAGACCAAAAAAGAATAGGCGAACAGCGGATAACCGAACCCGCGCAGGGCATAGGTCGCGAGCATCAGCGGGTAATGCAGTCCGGGCAGCGACAGACCGACGAAGCCGCAGGTACCCAGCAGGTAGAGCACGAGCCCGGCGAACATCGTCCGTTTGACGCCGTACGCCTCGGCCAGGACGCCCGAGAACCACGCAGAAATAGCGATGGTCACGCCGTACATGGTGAAAAGCCCGGCGGATTGCTCCAGGGACAAACCCCGGCCGATGAGGTACGGGCTCAGCCATCCCTGCTCGATGCCGTCGCCCATCATGAAAATAAGAATTCCCAAATACGCCCAGGCAAGGGGTTTGGGCAAGCCGATTTTGTCGAAAATTGTCCGGTTCATAGTAAGTATGGGTTTATGCTGGTCTGGGGTTTCGTCGATATTCCGGCGTCATCGCCGTTGCGCCCTACCCTTTCCGGAAAATTCCGGATAAAAATAGCCGCGATGCTCCGGGTAGACAAAGGAACAACAAACGAAATATTAATTTTCTTTTTACAACCCAACAAATATACTTATTTTTCATAAAAAAGCAAAAATAAGAAAACAAAACACAATAATAAAAAGCAATCCATATGGAAACCGGCATGAAAAGCGCACGCGAGGATGCGAGGGAGGACAGACGGGAACAGGGGCGAAAAGGGAGCGCGCGAGGACGCGGGGGGGGGCAGGGAAAGGATAAGGGAGGAACAGACGCGGTACAGGAAAATACAACGGGGAAAATCGCGGAGAGAAGTGGCGGGAAGGACGAGAGATGGAGCGAGTAACAGGCAGGAAAGGGTGCCGGGAGCACTGCCCAGGAAACAGCTGGGGAAAGGCTGTCGGGAAAGGCTTTCAGGAGAGCTGCCAATGCCGGATGAAGGCAAAAAAAGCGGTTCCGCCATGCAGAACCGCCCCTAATCGGAATGAACCAGCTTTACTTTTTCGCCTCGTTGATCTTGCTAAGCTTCTCGAAGAGTTTTTCGAACTCACCCACCATCTCGACACGCAGCGCAGCATAGTGCTTGCGGACAAGCGAGGGGTTATGCGGCTCGGCGGGATTGTTCGCCTTGGTGAAAAGGTCGTTGCGGACAGCCACGGCCTCCTGCATCACCTCGAAAATCTCCGTCTCTTTCGAAGGCTGAAAACAAATTGCCATATCGCAGTCGAAAACCACCTCTTCCAGACGATAGTCGATCTCCTTTTTCAGGTACCTTAAATTTGCCATATTATCGTGTATTTAAAAATTTCCTGGACAAAGGTACGAAAAAGCTTTGGATTACCAAAGGTTTATCGGGCGGGGACGATTATTAAAAACTTTTATTATCATTTGCAGCGGTTCGGAAAAAGGCCAACCGGGGCTCCCGAGATCGGATCATCAGAAAGCGGAGGAAACCACTGCGGCTGGCAGCGGAGCCGCATCGGCATCGGCATCGGCATAGATTGCACCCGCCGCCGATGCGCACCTACGAAAAAAGGATTCCCTAAAGAAGGGAATCCTTTTTATCGGCGGATACCGGGCTACATCCTTTCGAGTTCCCGATAGGTCTTTTTGCCGGCTTTGGCGGCGGCCTTGGCGGCCTGTGCCTCCTCCCTGGCGATCTTGCGCGCGGCACGTTCCTGTTCGCGGGCGATGCGTCGGGCTTCACGGAGTTCCTTCTTCGAATAGTGCCCGGCCTCCTTCAACGCTTCACCTGCCTCGCGCCGGGCTTCGCGAAGGTCTTTCCGGTAATCGGTATCCCCGGGCATCTCGACGATGATACCCGTTATCGACTCGTCGACAACCTCGCATCCGCACGGCTCGCAACCCTGCCCGGCAGGCTGGGGTGCGATTTTGGGCTTGGGGATCATCGTGCGCTGCTCGACAATGCTGCCCGCACCGTAATTGATCGTCAGTTCGACGCGGCGAAGCGGCGGCAGGATATGCTTTATCATATACTCCCAAGCCGCAGGTATCTTTTTCAGCGCCAACTCCTTGGCATCGGACGACTGTTTCCCGTCGAGGATTCCGAGCACGGCCTGTTTGTCGGGTACGGGCGACCGGGCGACCAGCGCACGGCACATCTCCCAATCCTCGGCGACGGAATTGAGCGTGACGTCGTACTTCTTCGAAAAACCATACTTCTTGTCAACGTAACTCTTGAAATCCCGGGCACGGTTCCGAGCGAGGGTCTCGTTGAACGCCCGGGGCCCGTCGGGCGAAGAATAGCCCGTGATTTCGACCGATTTGACATGCATCAGCGTATCGCGCATGAGGTTGTCCACAAAGGCGTTCAGCCCGTCGAGTTCGCGCGAATTGCCGTCGAGCGCCGCGGAAAGGCTGGCCAGGTTGATCTGGTAACGGATCGAATAATCCGTGTCGCCCTGACGCTTCACAAGGAACCTGCGGACGATGTAATCGCCGTCGGTGGCCTCCGACAGCATCACGGTGTCGGCCGCAGGCGCCGGCACCGCGCTCCCGGCCCGGGCCGTCGCTCCGGCAGCGGCACACAACGCAAGGAATAGAGCGAATGTTGTAAAGATTGTTTTCACGCAATAATGGTGTTGGTTAATTCTTGCCACGCTATTCGCAAGATTCGTACCACGTTAAATGCCCGGATACGGAGCCGGATAAGGATTTTTCGTTATATTTGTAAAACCTTATTTACCATAAATCTATCCCGACATGCAAATGGATCTCCTCGACAATCCCAAAATCAAGCAGATAAAATCCCGCTATCTGCTGCTCGCACTCATCCCCGCAGTGCTGTTGTTAATCGCATTCATAAGCTGCACGACGATCGACAGCGGGTCGGTCGGCATCCGCTTCAAGAAATGGTCGTCGGACGCCAGCCAGTACGGAGGCGTGCTCGGCACGTGCAAAGGCTGGGTGTGGTACAACCCCATCACGCAAAAGATCTTCGAATACCCGATCTACGTCCAGCGCAAAACCTACGAACCGTTCCGCGTCAACGCCAAGGACGCCTCGGAATTCACGATGGATCCGACGATCGCCTACCGGCTCGACCCAGACAAGGCCACGGCCGTATTCACCAAATACCGCAAGACCCTCGGGGAGATCGAAGACGGTTACATCCGCACCTGCATCTACGAGGCATACCGTACGTGTGCCAACCAGTATACGTCGGACTACCTGATGTCGCACCGCGGGGAATTCGAATCGGAGGTGCGCAAACGCCTGGAGGTGAGCCTCTCGTCGGAAGGATTCCTGGTGGAGGAATTCACGTCGCAGATCACCCCTCCGCAATCGCTCGCGGAAGCCATCAACGCCAAGAACGAGGCCGTACAGAATGCGCTGAAGGCGGAAAACAAGGTCAAGGAGGCCGAGGCGAACGCCAAAATCGAAATCGCCAAGGCACAGGGCGAGGCACAGGCACTGCGCATCAAAGGCGACGGCGAAGCCTATTACAACCGCGTCGTGGCACAATCGCTGAGCCCGCTGCTCGTGCAGCAGGATGCCATCGACAAATGGGACGGCAAACTCCCGACATACAGCGGCGGCGGCGCATTACCGTTCATCAACATCGGGAAATGACCCGGAATTGCCTGCCGGGAAATAATCCCCGCTGGCGGTACATGAGGGGAGGGCGTATATCCTCCCCTTTTTATATATAAAGGTATGGATCGCATTCGCACGGGGGGGGGAATTGCCTCTACGCAAACATTTACGTCTTTTAAGCACACATTTAAGGCCTGAATCATATCCCTCTACGCCAAAATTGCTACTTTTGTTAAATAATGGGAGATTGCCGGACATATCAGAGACATACTTCTGCGGAACATTCGCTCCGTAAGGCCGGTCATTTTACCCCCCCCCACGGGACTGGGCTCATAGTAAACTAACAACCAACGTATTACACCCATATTTAGGGATGTTCTCAAAAGAGCATCCCTTTCTTGCGTTTACCTGTCACTTCCCTTTAATTTATAATACAATCCTACAAAATGAAAAGAAAAAACTATGAGATGCCCTCCGTGGAGGAGGTGCTCGTGCTCGTCGAACAAGGTTTCGCCGCGAGCCAGGTGGAAAAACCGGATGACGACACGAATGAATACTGATGTGTCCGTTCGGGAAACTTATGTGTATGACTAAAAAAAATAAAACGATGAAAATTAAACAGTTATCGTATTTATTGCTCGGAGCAGCCCTGTGCGGCTGTACGACGGACACGACGGAAGAGGCGGGGACGAAGAAAACCGATGCGGACTTCATCGTACGCGCCACCGTCGGGGACGACGGGCAGACCAGGGCCGATATGACGGAGGACGGGCTGAGGTTCTCGTTCAGCGCCGAGGATGCCGACCGGATCGGCCTGTACCTGAACTATCCGGCCAACGACTGGACAGATCAGAACCTCTGTTTCGAAGCCGTGAACTCGCAGACAAAAGGCTGGGTGGATTTCAAGCAGGTGTCTTCCTCGACATTTGCCATCCAGGAAGGGCTGAATGTTTACGCCTACTACCCGTACGAAGAAAACGAAGCCCAGGTATCGGGGACGACGGACGGCACGGCCGATTCGCGCGCGGCCGTGTCGAGCAACTGGGCGGGTACGCGCAACCTCGAAGTCCCGGCCGAACAGCAGCAGGTTGCCGGCGACGACTTTTCGAACCTGGCAAAATACTATGCACTGGCGGCCGTGCCCACCACGGTGGTCAACGATACGGACAATACTCCCACGGTAAAACTGAGTTTCTCAGGGATATTCGCGCTGCTCCGCATCCGACTGGTAAACGATACGGACAACGACGTAACGATCGGCCGGGTCGATTTCGAGGCAGCCCGGAACCAGCCCCTGACGGGGCTCTATACGGCAGACCTGACGGCGAACCCCCAATTCGGGAATACGGACTACAAGACCACGGCCGTAGCGGGCAGAACGGACAACAAGGTATCGGTGACGCTCGCCGCCCCGGCGACCATCGCGGCCGGAGGAGACACCTATATTTACGCCGTAGTACATCCGCTGGTGGTCAGCTACTGCGTGATTACGGCATGGACGACCGACGGCTACAAGTTCGTGGAGCGCAAAACCTTCAACGACAATACCACGGTATCTTTGCAGCGCGACATCCGCAGGACGTTCAGATGCACGATGTCGGACAGCAACAAGCTCCCGGTGGACGCCCCGTCCCAGGATGCAGAGGGGTATTACGAAATCGACTCCTACGAGGACATGCTGTGGGTTTCGGAGAATGCCACCGACGCTGCGAAGAAATATAAAATGACGCAGGATATCGACATGACGGGCAAAATCTACACCCCGATCGGATTCGGCACCAATTACACCGAAGGCGCCAAGGCACAGGAGTTCGCAGGCGAATTCGACGGCGGAGGCCATACGATCAGCAACATCACGGTCAATCCGTCGTACCACACCTGCGTGGGAATTTTCGGGGCTACGAAATCGGGCGCCGTGATCAAAAACCTGAAGGTCGCCAACCTCACCTACGAGAGCGACCTGCCGTCGGAGAAGGCAGGCCAGCGGAAATGGATCGGCGGACTGATCGGGTATGCCCTTCCCGGAACGACGGTTTCGGACGTGGCACTCACGAACATCAGTCTGACGGCAAACGGGAGCAAAGAAAGTGCCTCCACCTCCTACCGCATTGGCGGCGTGATAGGCCTGATGGAACTGGGATCGGCGGAGGTTTCACTCTACAAGAACATCACGGCCGACGGCGTGACGCTGACGGGCGGCTACGCACTGGGCGGTTTCGCGGGGACGATGCAGCAAAACGCCCGTATCGAGGAGTGCTCGGTGAAGAACGTCACCATCCGGCATAAGAACCAGATACTGTACGGGGAGACGAGCTATCCGGCTACCGGAGGGTATGTTTATGCCTCTTCGTATTTCGCGGGCGACGTGAACCAGGGAACGATCGACATCACCTGCTCCGGGGAGCTGGTCGGCGGGACGAATTCGCGCGAAGACCTCGACGGGCTCGGGTCGATGTACGAGTCGACGTGGGACATACAGCCCTATGTCGGCGAATTGTGCATCAGTACGCTAACCCTGAACGGCGAGGCGCTGAGCCGCAAGGTGGAGGTCGCAACACCGGAGGAACTGGCCGCAACGCTGGCATCGCGCGGCGGCGAGATCGCCGTGACCGCCGACCTCGACCTGACGGCCGCGCAAGCAGTGCAGGTCAACTACCCTACCGTGCTTACGCTCGGCCAAGGGACGAAGATAACGGTCTCGTCCAACAAGCTGAACAACTACTCGGATCTCACGGTTTCGGGCCCAGGCTCCATTACGGGCGATTACGGCCTGATCCGGAATTACGCGGGGGCATACCTGACCATCGACGGGGGCGCGACGCTCGAAACGACCAATAACCAGCAGGGGTCGGGCATCCTGAACAACGGCGGCAAGGTCGTACTCGAGGACTGCACCGTCAACGCGGCTTTTTACGCCGTTGCCAACCAGGGCGGCGGCTCGCTGATTGTCAATAACGGGAAGTTCTCCTCGACGGCACACAACGGAAACGGCCAGTGGGCATATTGCATCCGCACGTTGGGCGAAGGGACGGAAACCGTCATCAACTACGCCGAGGTATCGGGCGTACAAGGAGCCGTGACGGTCGACTCGGGCGGCAAGGTGACGATCAACGACGGTATTTTCTCGACCTACGACCTGTCAGGCACGGGCAACAATTTCCACGGGCTGGCCGTACTGGCCGACGGACATGCGGTCGTGAACGGCGGTAAATTTTACAGCGAAGGGCACGACTACTGCGTACGCCTGGGCGACGACGGTGCGGCAGCGGCTTCCGACCCGAGCACGGTCGAGCTGAAAGGCGGCTATTTCGGCGACATGGGGCTCGACAAGATCAACGGCGGCACG
>OMFP01000902.1_pt1 | contig 11344 bp, 9 predicted proteins | sample 1674221 | NCBI WGS metagenome assembly OMFP01 (sample SAMEA103958152, study PRJEB25191) | human gut metagenome | biome: human-associated habitat [ENVO:00009003]; feature: intestine environment [ENVO:2100002]; material: feces | place: Germany | collected 2013/2015
TTATATATAGATGAATGGATTTATATATATAGGTAGTAGGAAATAGATTTCGAGAGAAAAAATCAGTTTTCTTCATGTGTAGAGGGAAATGGTAAGTAGACTTTAAAATATTATATTGAATAAAATATTAAAACAATGAATATATTAGTAACAGGCGCTAATGGTCAATTGGGACATGAAATGCAAATCTGTGCCCAAAAAAGCAATCACAAGTTTGTCTTCACCGATGTGGCTGAAGGCTATGAAAAACTGGATATCACCAATCTTGACGCTATCAGAGAAAAGGTGAGGGAGAATGATATTCAGGTAATTGTTAACTGCGCTGCTTATACCAACGTAGATAAGGCTGAAACAGATTACGATCTGGCTAATCTGCTCAACAATACTGCTGCGGGAAATTTGGCACAGGCTATGAAGGAGGTAGATGGTACTTTGATTCATGTATCTACCGACTATGTTTTTCAGGGCGACAAGAATATACCTTGCCGTGAAGATTGGGAAACGAATCCTTTGGGGGTATATGGTAAAACGAAACTTGCAGGCGAAAAGAGTATTGAAGCTACTGGATGCAAGCATATCATCATCCGCACAGCATGGCTCTACTCGCAGTGGGGTAAGAACTTCGTGAAGACCATGCAGAGTCTCACGGCAAGCCACGACACCCTGAAGGTGGTCTTCGACCAGGTGGGTACTCCAACTTACGCTGGCGACCTGGCTGCTGTCATCTCACATATCATCGAAACTGACCAGTTGGATAAGACGGGCATCTACCACTTCTCTAATGAGGGTGTCTGCACTTGGTTTGATTTCGCTAAGATTATCTGCGAACTGAGCGGAAATACTTGCGATATACAGCCTTGCTACAGCGAGGAGTTCCCAAGCCCAGTGAAGCGTCCTCACTTCTCTGTACTTGACAAGAGTAAGCTGAAGCTGACTTTCGGATTCAAGGTGCCATACTGGACTGACAGTTTGAAGAAGTGCATCGCTGAATTGGCGGCAGCAAAATAATTATTAATTATAAATTATTAATTGAAATGAAGAATATCATTATCACGGGCGGTGCTGGTTTCATCGGCTCACACGTAGTAAGACTTTTCGTGAACAAATATCCTGAGTATCACATCATCAACCTCGACAAGTTGACTTACGCTGGTAATCTGGCTAACCTCAAGGACATCGAGGGCAAGCCTAACTATACTTTCGTAAAGGGTGATATCTGTGATTTCGACCTGATGTTGAAACTGATGCAGGACTACAAGGTGGATGGCATCATCCATCTCGCTGCCGAGAGCCATGTAGATAGAAGTATCAAGGATCCATTCACTTTCGCTCAGACCAACGTGATGGGAACCCTGTCTCTGCTCCAGGCGGCAAAGATTTACTGGGAGAGTCTTCCTGAAGGATACGAGGGTAAGCGCTTCTACCACATCTCTACTGATGAGGTTTACGGTGCCTTGCAGATGACTCATCCTGATGGCATTCCTGCTCCTTTCACTACCAAGGCATCCAGCGGTAAGAACCACGAGGCTTACGGCGAGGAGTTCTTCGTAGAGACAACCAAGTACAATCCTCACTCTCCATATTCTGCATCTAAGGCAAGCTCAGACCACTTCGTCCGTGCTTTCCACGATACATACGGTATGCCTACCATCGTGACCAACTGCTCTAACAACTACGGTCCATACCAGTTCCCTGAGAAGTTGATTCCGTTGTTTATCAACAATATCCGTCATCGCAAGCCATTGCCAGTATATGGTAAGGGTGAGAACGTGCGCGACTGGTTGTATGTCGTAGATCATGCCCGTGCCATCGATATGATTTTCCACAAGGGTAAGATTGCTGAGACCTATAACATCGGCGGTTTCAACGAGTGGAAGAACATTGACATCATCAAGGTGGTAATCAAGACTGTTGATAGATTGCTCGGCAGAAAGGAAGGCGAGGATATGGATCTCATCACTTATGTAACCGACAGAAAGGGTCATGATATGCGTTACGCCATCGACTCTCGCAAGCTTCAGAAGGAACTCGGCTGGGAGCCATCTCTCCAGTTTGAGGAGGGTATCGAGGAGACCGTAAAATGGTATCTCGATAACCAGGAATGGATGGACAATGTAACCTCTGGTGATTATCAGAAGTATTACGATAATATGTATTCAAACCGATAATAGCTTTTGGAGTAATCGGAACATGTCTCTATTGTAACCGGTGCAAGAGATTCTGTTTTATATATTAAATCAGAAAGTTCTGTATTTGTTTATAACAGCAAATGCAGGACTTTTTTGTTTTATGGCAATTAAAATGCAGTAAATATATTATTATTTCTTAATTTTTTATGCTTTATGTCGAAGAAAACTGAAAACTAGAAAATATTTTTCTATCTTTGCAGCCTTAATAATATATAAAAGAAACAGATATGAAGAAAATAATGTTATCAGGCATCGTCATGGCGGTTGCTACCTTGTCGTGCCTTCCTTTTAAATATGGTAATATGGACCACTGGGTAATTAGGAATATCAAAGAATCAGGCATTATCGGAGGAAATCGGAAAACAGTTTATGCCGTTGGACCTAATATGACTATCAATGGTAATATTCCTTATACCAATAAGGGTGGTTCGCCTTGGGGTTCCTCTAATGTCCTGGCACATGTATCGGGCATCTATAAGACGAATAACTCTGTGTTTCGTGATAAACATGGTAGTGGATATTGTGCCAAACTGGTAACCCATATTGAGAAAGTAAAAGTGCTGGGACTCATCAATATCAAGGTCTTGGCTGCCGGTTCTCTCTTTCTGGGTAATGTTCGTGAACCGATAACAAGTACCAAGGATGGTCCTAAAGCCATCAACTGGGGTATACCATTCACCGCACGTCCTAAGGCTTTGCGCTTTGATTATAAGACATCTCTCCCTCATGCAGCCAATCGTATCAAGCAGAATGGATTTAGCGGAGCCTCTACGGTTGCAGGTCGAGATCATGCTATAGCTGTGCTCTATCTGCAGAAACGGCATGAAGATGCTAAGGGAAATATAACAGCTAAACGTGTGGGTACGATGGTAGTCAGATTCGGAAAGAGTACCGATAGATGGGTGGAAGATGCTACCTATACAATCCATTATGGCGATATCCGCCACATGGCAGGTTATCAGGCTGCTACTATGGGACTGCGATCCACTGACTATGCCCGTAACAGCAAGGGTAAGAGTGTGCCGGTAAAAGAAGTAGGATGGGCGAGTGCTAACGAAAAACCTACTCATCTGATTCTTCAGTTCTCCTCATCCGATGGTGGAGCCTATATCGGAACTCCAGGCAATACCTTGTGGATTGATAATGTAGCATTGGTGTATTAAAATAATAGAATCGACAAAATGAAGCATATTCTGACAATACTTATTATGATGTCGGCATTGGGCAGCTATGCCTCTGAGCCTTCTGTAACCGATAGTATCTCATCTGCAGAGAAGGTGGATACGATGGCTTTACATACTGGGAAATCATGGGTGAACCGGATTCTTGACTACTTTAATGATTCCAACAAAAACAAGAAGCATAAGCGTTTCGATTTTAGTGTGATAGGTGGCCCTCATTATGCCTCTGATACCAAGTTTGGATTGGGATTGGTGGCAGCAGGACTATACCGTACTGATCCGAATGACAGTATTCTTCCTCCTTCTAATGTCTCGCTTTATGGTGATGTCAGTTCTGTAGGTTTCTATATGTTGGGTGTCCGTGGTAACCATATTGCTCCTAAAGGAAGATATCGCATCGATTATCACCTTTATTTCTATTCTTTTCCCTCTGATTTTTGGGGAATAGGCTATGAGATGGGCGATAACGATGCCAATAAGAGTGACATGAAGCGTTGGCAGGCTCAGGCTGAAGTTAGCTTCCTGTTTCGTGTAGCAGATAATTTCTATATCGGACCGATGGCGAGTTATGACTATGTAATAGGTAAACATATTGAGCGTCCGGAATTACTGCAAGGCATGGATCAGCATACTTGGAATGTAGGAGCTGGCGTTTCTCTGGTATATGATAACAGAGATAATCTTACGAATCCGCATCGTGGTATCTATCTGAATATCAATCAGATGTTCAGACCTGGATTTATGGGAAATGATTATGCTTTCAGTACGACGGCATTTCGTTTTGATGCCTATCAGCGACTGGGTAAGGGAACGGTTCTTGCCGAGGACATTGGGGCTAACCTCAACTTTGGTAATCCTTCGTGGGGAATGATGGCTGAATTGGGTGGTACTCATTCCATGCGTGGCTATTATGAAGGCCGTTATCGCGATAAACATTCTCTGGAAGCTACGGTTGAGTTGCGCCAACATGTATGGAAGCGTAATGGCATCGTAGTGTGGGTTGGAGCAGGAACCATCTTCCCGAAATTCTCGGCATTGCGCTCTAAACAGATTTTGCCGAATGCCGGTGTAGGTTATCGCTGGGAATTTAAGAAGAATGTGAATGTACGTCTGGATTATGGATTCGGTAAGTCGGGGCAGTCTGGTTTTCTCTTCAATATCAATGAAGCGTTTTAGTAATAATGCTCTTTATGTAGTTTGATAATGCTCTTTAAAGTGTTAATGAAAAAGTAGAATGAACAGTTTTACGGATATATATAATAAGGTGGTGTTGCCTATATATAATAAGGTGTCATCGGGCGCATTCCTTTACGGGTATGCTGTGGTAGCATTGTTGTTGCCTAATATAGCTCTGTGCTATACCGAATGTCTGGCTCCTTGGGCTTGTGGTGCCAATGTGTTGCTGCCTTTGGCACTCTACATGTGGTTCTTTTCGTTAACCAGATGCCCGGGTAAGATGATCTGGTGGGCTTTTCTTTTTGTTTTTTTCGCTGCCTTCCAACTGGTATTGCTTTATCTCTTCGGGACGGGAGTGATAGCGGTAGATATGTTTCTGAATCTTGTAACTACCAATCCTGGCGAGGTGAAGGAACTGCTTGGTAATCTGTTGCCTGCTGTGGTGGGTGTTTTTGTGCTTTATCTTCCTTTGCTGGTTCTGGCTATTGTCAATATCAGCAAGAAAGGGATGATAGTGGTTCAACTCCAGCATCGAGTGCGTCGTTGGGCTTTGGAGATAGCTGCTGTCGGTTTATTCTGTCTGCTGGCTTGCTATGTGGCTGTAGATGATTATCGCTTGCGCAATCAGCTTTATCCTGTTAACGTTTGCTATAATCTCTATCTTGCTTTCGAGCGTGATGCGGCTTCAGAAAATTACAGGGAGGCAAGCCGGAATTTCAGGTTTGATGCCAGGAGCGAGCACGATGCTTCGGCTCCCGAGGTGTATGTGATGGTGGTGGGAGAGACGGCGAGAGCCCACAATTTCAGTCTCTATGGCTATCCGCGCGATACCAATCCTTTGCTTTCCAAGACTCCTGGAATCATAGCTTTTCCCGATGCTACAACCCAGAGTAATACTACGCATAAGAGTGTTCCTATGCTCCTGTCGGCTGCATCAGCAGAGGATTTCGAACGTCTCTTTCATGAGAAAGGTATCCTGGCTGCTTTCAGGGAGGCGGGATTTCATACCGTATTTATCAGCAATCAGCTGCCTAATCATTCTTTTATTGATTTCCTTGGCGAACAGGCTGATGAACATTACTTCCTGAAGGAAGGTGCTTCTGCAAAAGATAATCATTATGATAGTGATTTGTTGCAGAAGTTGGATGGGATATTGCCTGCGGCAGATGCTTCTTCATCCAAGCAATACCGTTATCGGAAACTCTTCGTGGTACTTCATACTTATGGTTCTCACTTTAATTACCAGGAGCGCTATCCCCGTAATTTCGCTTTCTTTAAACCTGACAGTAAGAGCGAAGCGAAGCCGGAGAACCGGCGTGACCTGCTGAATGCATACGATAATACCATCCGGTATACCGATTATATCCTGCATGGTATCGTAGAACGTCTGCAGAAATGGGAGAAGACTCAGGCAAAGACAGATGGGGTATATAGCCAACCTACATCGGCGATGCTCTATACCAGCGACCATGGAGAGAATATCTTTGATGATGACCGTCGCCTCTTTCTGCACGCCGCCCCGAAGGCATCTGATTATGAGCTGCATGTTCCTTTCATCATCTGGACATCAGATGGTTATGGAAAACAATATCCGGGAATACTGAAAACTTTGTCTGGTCATCGTACCCAACAGGTACAGACGAGTCTTTCGGCTTTTCATACGATGTTGGGGATAGGAGGCATCCTGACCCGTTATCGCCAGGATGAATATTCTGTGGCAAGTGAGAAGTATCATCCTGTGAAGTTGTTTTATCTGGATGATCATGATAAAGCGATTCCACAGGAAAATGCCAAATATTAGCATCTGATTTTAAGCGTAAACGCGCTCTTTGTGTAAAATACATGAAAAGAGTTTTCGTAAATGTCAATTATTTGCGAAAACTCTTTGTCGTATCTATAATTTGCTGTATCTTTGCACCCGGATTTAGATAATAATAAAAATACAGTTGTTATGGAACCAACTCGAAAAATCGAAAAGGTAGGCATGCGCAACCTCCGTATGGAGGATTATGATCAGCTTGCCAAGTCATTTAGGCGTATTTACGCAGACTCAGATGTATTCTGGACAAAAGAACAGATTAAGAAACTCATTACTATCTTCCCTGAGGGACAGGTGGTTATTATCGTTGATGATAAGATTGTGGGCTGTGCGCTCTCTATCATCGTCAATTATAATATGGTGAAGGGTGATCATACCTATGCTCAGGTTACGGGTAATGAAACTTTCAATACCCACGATCCTAAGGGAAACATTCTTTACGGCATCGAGGTATTTATCCACCCTGATTATCGTGGTTTGCGCCTGGCTCGCCGTATGTATGAGTATCGCAAGGAACTCTGCGAGAAGCTCAACTTGAAGGCTATCATGTTTGGCGGTCGTATACCAAACTATCACAAGTATGCCGATAAGATGCGCCCTAAGGAGTATATCGAGCATGTAAGAAACCGTGAAATCTATGACCCGGTTCTTACCTTCCAACTTTCCAATGATTTCCACGTGCGCCGCGTAATCCGCAACTATCTTCCTAGCGATGAGGAGAGCGAACACTGCGCTACCCTCTTGCAGTGGGATAACATCTATTATCAGCCACCTACGGATTCTTATGTAGACCGCAAGCCAACCGTGCGAATCGGCCTGGTACAGTGGCAGATGCGCCCATACGCTTCGGTGGATGACCTCTTCGAACAGGTTGAGTTCTTCGTTGATTCTGTGAGCGATTACAAGAGCGATTTCATCCTCTTCCCTGAGTATTTCAATGCGCCTTTGATGGCTCGTTTCAATGATTTGGGTGAGGCGCAGAGCATCCGAAAGATGGCGCAGTATACCGAAGAAATCCGTGACCGTTTCCGCGAGTTGGCCATCAGTTACAACATCAATATCATCACGGGTAGTATGCCTTATCTCAAGGACGATTCCCTCTATAATGTGGGCTTCCTCTGCCGCAGAGATGGTAGCGTGGATATGTACGAGAAGATCCATGTTACACCAGATGAGCAGAAGTGCTGGGGATTGAGTGGTGGTAGCCATATCCAGACCTTCGATACCGATTGCGGTAAGATTGGTATCGTCATCTGCTATGATGTGGAGTTCCCTGAGTTGTCAAGATTAATGGCTGAGGATGGCATGCAGATTCTCTTCGTGCCATTCATGACCGATACCCAGAATGCTTACTCCCGAGTAAGAGTATGTGCCCAGGCGCGTGCCATCGAGAACGAGTGCTATGTAGCCATTGCGGGTAGTGTGGGCAACTTGCCACGTGTTCACAACATGGATATCCAGTATGCCCAGAGCGCCGTGTTCACCCCTTGCGACTTTGCTTTCCCTAACGATGGCAAGCGTTCAGAGGCAACACCTAATACCGAGATGATTCTCGTATCAGATGTTGACCTGAATCTCTTGAATGAGCTTCATACCTACGGTGCTGTAAGAAATCTTCGCGACCGCCGCAAGGATCTGTATGAATTGAAACAGAAGAAGTAAGTGAGGAAGGATAATTCAACACTCAACATTCAACACTCAACACTTAACATTCAACATTTAACATTTAAATAAAGTGTATAAGATAGAAATCTCGGAGCGCACGCTCCACTTCAAGCAGCCGGCAGGCACGTCTCGTGGGGTATATACCACGAGACACAGTTATTATCTCACTCTCACCTCGGATGAAATGCCGGGGATAGAGGGAGTGGGAGAGTGTGCTACGCTCCCTGATCTCAGTTGCGATGCCAAACCGGAATATGAGATGACCCTGCGACAGGTTTGTCAGATGGTGGAGCAGATGGGACGCATTCCATACGATATGATTCGTGCTTATCCTAGCATCACCTTCGGTTTGGAAACAGCCTTCGCTTCGTTCTTCGATGCAGCGAAAAAGTTTTTGGAGATTGTTCCTGCTGAAGGAGCATCTTCTTCTTCAGAAATGTTGAAGCAGAAAGGGGTTTCTGTTCCAGTCGGAATGGAGAACCTGACAGATCTTTTCGATTCTCCTTTCGGAAGAGGTGAAGAAGGTATTACAATCAACGGATTGGTGTGGATGGGTACTTACGAGGAGATGCTGGCCCGGTTGGAGGAGAAACTCCAGGCGGGTTTCCATTGCGTGAAACTGAAGATCGGTGCCATCGATTTTTTCAAGGAACTCGATCTCATCAAGCGCATCCGTGATGTGTATACCAAGGAGCAGGTTGAGTTGCGTGTAGATGCCAATGGCGGTTTTCTGCCGGAGAATGCGATGAGCCAGCTGGAGGCTTTGGCTAAATATGACATTCATTCGATAGAGCAGCCTATCAAGCAGCATCAGTGGCCTAAGATGGCCCAGCTCTGTCGCGAAACACCGCTTCCTATCGCTCTGGACGAGGAACTGATAGGTGTGAATGTCCGGAGTATGAAGCAGGCCTTGCTCGATACGGTCCGCCCTCAGTATATCATCCTCAAACCTTCACTTCATGGTGGCATCTATGGATGCAACGAGTGGATAGAACTGGCAAACCAGCGTGGTATCGGCAGCTGGATTACTTCTGCTCTTGAGAGTAATATCGGTCTGAATGCTATTGCTCATTATGCAGCTAAAGTATATGGCCCTAATGTCAAGATGCCGCAAGGCTTGGGTACCGGACAGCTCTTTACTGATAATATACCGATGCCTTTGGAGATTCGTGGTGATCAATTATTTGTAGTAAAATGACTTTAGAAGATTTCCTTTCAGAATGGAATAACGGTAGCGACCGGGTGCTGGTGCATACCAGTGGCTCCACGGGAAAGCCCAAGCCGATGATGGTTGAGAAGAAGCGAATGCTCAACTCGGCCCGCATCACTTGTGATTTCCTGGGATTGAAACCTGGTGATAGCGCCCTGCTCTGTATGTCGCTCGATTATATTGCAGGTAAGATGGTGGTGGTGCGGAGTATAGAGCGCCATCTCCATCTTATTTCTGTTTGCCCAAGTGGGCATCCTTTGAAAGATGTAAATGAAGAGATTACCTTCGCTGCGATGGTCCCGATGCAGGTTTATAACACCCTGCAGGTTCCTGAAGAGCGGGCTCGTCTCTGCCGCATCAGGCATCTTATTATTGGTGGCGGAGCCATAGATGAGGCTCTCGAACAGAAACTGAAGGCTCTTCCCGGCGATATTGCCATCTGGAGTACCTACGGAATGACCGAAACGCTCTCACATATTGCCCTGAGAAGAATTAACGGTGCTGAGGCTAGCGAATGGTACCAGCCTTTCGATAGTGTAAAAATCAGTCAGACCGAGGAAGGATGTCTGGTGATAGATGCTCCGCAGGTCTGTGCAGAGCCCCTGGTAACGAACGATATAGTGGAAATAGAATCCTATATATATAATAAGGTGGAAAAACTCCGTTTTCGCATCAAAGGCAGAAAAGACAATGTGATTTGCAGCGGAGGCATCAAGATTCAGATAGAAGAGGTTGAGGCTCTGTTGAAGCCTTATCTTGAAAAACCTTTCATGATAGCCAAGAAGAAAGACGGGAAGTTTGGAGAGATTGCAGTCCTCTTGACGGAAGATGAGGAGATAGAAAAAGTAGAGGCGACTGTTTGCCGCCTCTTATCTGATCATAAATATTGGATTCCAAGGGAATTCCTTCATGTAGAGCATCTTCCGCTTACCGAAACCGGAAAGCCGAAGCGTGCTATCTTTCTTTGAAGGGATTCTCTGAAGAAAGATTCTTTAGCTGAATTATCCTTCTCTGAAGAAATCGAGTGCTTCCTTGATCTCTTCTGTCGTAGCTGTCTGGTTGATACGGATATCGCCTATGCCGCCCAACATCGTGAAGTTGATGATGCCATTCTGGTTCTTCTTGTCATGATGCATCAGTTCGATGAGCTCATCATAGTCATCGCAGGTAATATCCAGTGTACCATAGAATTCCTTGATGAAGTTTACGGTCTGGCGCATCTTCTCAGTAGGGAATCCGGTCTTGGCAACACTCAGATAGAGTTCTGGAATCAGGCCGAATGCCACAGCGTAACCATGCAGGATAGGCTTGCGCTTCAAAGCCCAGCTCTCAAACGCATGACCGAAAGTATGGCCCAGGTTCAGCGCCTTGCGGATGCCCTGCTCGTGAGGATCCTGCTCTACAATGCGCTCCTTTACCTTCACGCTGTCGCCTACCATGCGCTGCAACTGCTTCAAATCAGGCTTGTCGAGGTCGAAACTGACCAGTTCTTCCCACATTGCTTCTGTAGAAATCAGACCATGTTTCAGCATCTCTGCATAGCCCGAACAGATGTTTTCTGCATCGAGCGTCTTTAAGAATTCTGTATCGAGAATAACGAACTTAGAATCGTTGAACACACCTACTTCGTTCTTCAGTCCGCCGAAGTTGATGCCTGTCTTTCCACCTACCGATGCGTCTACCATAGCCAGCAGGGTGGTAGGGATATTGATAAAGTTGATACCTCTCTTAAAAGTGCTGGCAGCAAAGCCACCCAGGTCGGTTACCATACCGCCGCCCAGATTAATCATACAGGAGTGGCGTGAAGCTCCTCCCTCCTGCAGTCCTTTCCATACCATCATCAGACTTTCGATGTCTTTATGGCTGTCGGTAGCCGGAATAGTGATGATATGGGCTTCTTTCATGCAGTAAAAATTCTGCAATACAGGCATGCATAGTTCCAATGTCGTAGTATCTGTAAGCACAAAAAGCTTGTCGTGCTCACACTCAGAAAGTGCACTTACCAGTTCGCTTTCCAGTTGGGTTGATATGATTACTCTTTGTTCCATAACATTCTAACGTATTAATTTTTGTGCAAAGATACACTAAAATGGAGACAATACAA
>OMFP01000903.1_pt1 | contig 11342 bp, 13 predicted proteins | sample 1674221 | NCBI WGS metagenome assembly OMFP01 (sample SAMEA103958152, study PRJEB25191) | human gut metagenome | biome: human-associated habitat [ENVO:00009003]; feature: intestine environment [ENVO:2100002]; material: feces | place: Germany | collected 2013/2015
CTACCACTGCATCTGTCCGCCGGGCGCCGCACATAAGTGCACGGATCGCCGCGATATCCCCGGCAGCACGGCCTTTGTGCCGTCGGTCGCCGGGCTCATCATCGCGGGCGAGGTCGTGAAGGATCTGTCCCGGGCATGAAAAAGACCTATGTGACCACCGTCCCCAACCACATCGGGGCCTTTCTCTCGGCCAGCCGCCTGTTGGCCGCGCTGGACGTCAACATCACCCGCGTCAGCTACAACAAGGCCGTCGATTCCCACACGATCTTCATCGAGGCCGAGGGCTCGCGGCAGCAGCTGGCCCAGGCGGACGAACAGCTCGCGGCGATCGGCTATCTGCGCAGCGGCGGCGCGGAAAAAAGCGTCGTGCTGCTCGAATTCCAGCTGCGCGATGTCCCCGGCGGGGTGACGGACATCCTTGCCTGCATCGAGCGCTTCGGCTTCAATATCTCCTACCTCAGCTCGCAGGAAAACGGCACAGACTATCAGTTGTTCAAGATGGGCCTGTTCGTGGAGGATCCTGCGCGTATCCACGCCTTCCTGCGTGAGGCAAGGGCTCTTTGCCCCGTGCGCGTGATAGACTATGACCGCGCGGAGAAGACCTTTGACAACAGCATTTTCTACGATTCCTTCGTCTCCGGCCTGTGCCGGGCCATGGACCTGCCAGAAAGCGCCCGCCCATCCCTGCTCGTCAACGCGAATCTTGCCATGCAGACGCTGGACGAGCGCGGGCTCTCGCCCTACCGCACGTTCGATTCCATCCGCCGCTTTGCGGAGCTGTTGTCGCAAAGCCGCGGCGAGCGCTTCCTTCCGCGCGTGACGAACTGCCGTCTGACGGACGAGACCGCCCTCACCCTCATCGAACCGCCCTGCGGCAGCAACACGGCCATCCTGACGCACGGCGAAGACGTGCTGTTCATCGACAGCGGCTACGCCTGCTACCAGCCAGAGATGCTCACGCTGTTCCGCCGCCTCGTGCCAAACTTCGACGCCAGAAAGAAGACCATCCTCATCACCCACGCCGACGTGGACCACTGCGGGCTGCTGCCGGAGTTCGACGAGGTGCTGCTGAGCGCGAAAAGCGCCGAGTGCCTGCGGCTCGAGGCCGCCGGGCAGGACGGCTACCGCGAGCGCAATCCCCTGCACAAGCCCTATATCCAGATCTGCAAATGCCTGACCGGCTACCGCCCGCCGGACACGGACAGGCTCCGCGTGCTCTGGGGCGGTCTGACGCCGCTGGCTTCCCCGCTGGAGCCCATCGGCCGCTTCGCCTTCGGCGATCTGGACTTTGAAGTGCTCGAAGGCGCGGGCGGGCATCTGCCGGGCGAGATCGTCCTGCTGGACACCGCCCACCGCATCGCCCTCACCGGCGATATCTACGTCAACATCCACGGCATGACCGCCGCGCAGAGCGCGTACAACCAGTACGCGCCCATCCTCATGACCTCGGTCGACACCGATCCGGCGCTCTGCGCCGCGGAACGCAAAGCGGTCTTCGCCCGTCTCACCCCCGGCGACTGGCAGATCTTCGGCGCGCACGGCGCGAAGAAGGACGTGTCCGTCCCGGACCCCGCATGAAAGGACTGATCCCATGAAGCTCATGATCGCATCCGATATCCACGGCGCGGCCGGCTACTGCCGCGCGCTGCTCGACGCCTTTGACCGGGAGAGGGCGGACCGCCTGCTCCTGCTGGGCGACATCCTCTACCACGGCCCGCGCAACGATCTGCCGGACGAATACGCGCCCAAGCAGGTGCTGGCCATGCTGAACGAGCGGCGGGATAGGATCTTCTGCGTGCGCGGCAACTGCGACACGGAGGTCGACCAGATGGTGCTGACCTTCCCGATCCTCGCCGATTACAGCGTGTTCCCGGCCGCAGACCGCCTCGTCTATGCCACGCACGGCCACGTCTTCAACACCTCGCACCTGCCGCCCCTGTGCCCCGGCGATATCCTGCTGCACGGGCACACGCACATCCCTGCGTGGGAGCCGTTCGGTGAGGGCAACCTCTATCTGAACCCCGGTTCCGTCTCCATCCCCAAAAACGGCTCCGCCCGCAGCTACATGACCCTCGAAGACACCACCTTCACCTGGAAGACCCTCCCCGGCGAAGCCTACCACACCCTCACCATCTGACATGCCTCCTGAAACGATGGAATCAAATTCGTCAGTTGTTCAGTTTGAATATTTGCAGTCAATAGAAGGTGCAGCCTGAATCTGTCAGGCTGCACCTTTTTGCGGCGAAATTCTGCATGATACGTCGTAGGGGCGGGCTAACCCCTCAGGCCCTTCGAGCCAGCACCCCTGAGAGGGGAGCCTTGGGTTTCGCTTGACTTTTCCGCCGGACATGGCTATGATGTTGGGTAATCCCAGTGAAATCATGGGGAATGAAGGGGTGGTCTGTATGATCCGGGAGGAGCGGCTTTTGGGGGCGTTCCGGGAGCTGGTTTCGATCGACAATCCGACGCTGCGCGAGCGCGGCGTGTGCGATCATCTGCTGCGGCGCTATGCCGCGCTCGGCATCCGGCTGCAGGAGGACGGGACCGGAGCCGCCATCGGCGGCAATGCCGGGAATCTTTATGCCTTCGTCCCCGGGGACGAGGCGCTTGCGCCGGTCCTGCTCTCGGCGCATACGGACGCCGTCTCGCCCGCCTGCGGCAAGCACGCCGTCTTCCATCCGGACGGCCGCATCACCTCCGACGGCACGACCGTGCTCGGCGCGGACGATCTGGCAGGCCAGTGCGCCATTCTCGAGGCCGTGACCTCCGTGCTTGAGGACGGCGCGCCGCACCGGCCGTTTGAGCTTTTGTTCGACGCCGCGGAGGAGAGCTACTGCGCCGGCATCCAGCGGTTTGATTTTTCCCGCCTGCGCGCGAAGCTCGCCTACGTCTTCGACCTCAGCGGGCCGGTCGGCGGCACGGCGTATCAGGCGCCGAGCATCCTCTCGTTTCGCGCCGTGTTTACCGGCCGGGCCGCGCACGCGGCTTTCTCGCCGGAGGAGGGGCGGCACGCCATCCGTGCCGCTGCGCAGGCCGTAGCGCAGATCCCCTGCGGCACGATCGCGGGCGGCACGGCGGACAACATCGTCCCGGACCGCTGCACCGTGACCGGCGAGGTGCGCGGCTTCGACCACCCGCTCGCCCTGCAGAAGCTCGGCGAGATCGAAGCGGTCATGCAGCATGCGGCCGCGGCGGAGGGCTGCACGGTGGAGTTTACGAGCGAGGTCTTCTGCCAGGCCTACCGGGTCGACCCGGCGGGCGAGGCGGCGCAGCTGTTTTTCGGTGCCTGCGCCCGCGCAGGGCTCGAACCCCGCATGACCGTGACCTACGGCGGCAGCGACAACAACCATTTCTGCCTGCATGGCCTGCAGGGGCTCGTTGTGGCCCCGGGCATGAACAGCTGCCACAGCTGCCAGGAATACACCAGCGTGGACGAACTCACCCGTGCGGCGAAGCTCGCCGAAGCGCTGATCAGGGAGTGACGCACGATGAAGACCCCGCTGCATTATCAGATGACGGAATACGACTGCGGCCCCATCTCCATGATGAACGCGATCATTTTTCTCTTTGACCGCGAGCAGATCCCGCCCGACCTCATCCGCAATATCATGCTCTACTGTCTCGACGGCTACGGCGCGGAGGGTGCGCCCGGCCGCAGCGGCACGACCCGCGCGGCGATGATGTTCCTGAGCAATTTTCTCGGCAGCTTCGGCCGGACCGGGCAGCTCGATCTTTCCGCGCGGTATCTGTCCGGCAGCTGCGTGCGCGTGAGCCAGAACAGCGCCATCACCGACTGTCTGCGCCGCGGCGGCGCGGTGGTCGTGCGGCTGTATCTGCTCGACGACCCGCATTACATCCTCCTGACCGGCGTGCAGGGCGAGAAGCTCTGCGCCTTCGACCCGTACCTGCCCGAAGAGCCGCTGCCGGAGAAGGACATCGTCATGACCGACGATCATCCCTACGCGTACAACCGCGTCATCCCCTTCTCCTACTTCAACCACACCGGCCGCACCCAATACGCCCTCGGCGAGACCGCCCGCCGCGAAGCCGTGCTCCTGTTCAACACGCACACGGAGCTGACGGAGGAGCAGACCGTCGAATATGTGATCTGACTACATATGAAATACAGAAAAAGATCCGCACCCGGTCAAGGTGCGGATCTTTGTTGTCTTGCAAATTAGCCCTGTGCCTTCATGCGGGCGAAGCAATCGCTGCAGTAAACCGGGCGATCGGACTTCGGCTCGAACGGAACACGCGCTTCGCCGCCGCAGGCAGCGCAGGTAGCGGTGTAATACTCTCTCGGGCCACGGGTGGCGTTCTTGCGGGCGTCACGGCAGGCCTTGCAGCGCTGCGGCTCATTCTGGAAGCCACGCTCTGCGTAGAATTCCTGCTCACCGGCGGTGAAAACGAACTCTTTGCCACATTCTTTGCAGACCAACGTCTTGTCTTCGTACATTTCTGTTACCTCTCTTTTGCGATTAAAAAATGGATTTGCCCTGCAATTGCGGCTCGCGCTCGTATGCTATAGGGCTGTATATGCGATCAGGCTGCATGCCTGATTACGCCGGAAACGCGCCAGTCAATCTTGCCAGAGTCCATACACGAAGAGAGGGTGCAACGGAATGATGAAAGATCTGCGTGGCTCCATTGGGAATTTCTGAATACCCAACACTAGAGATTATATGCGATAAAGCTCCGGTTGTCAATAGTAAATAAAACTTATTTTATTTGTCCGTCGTTTTTTGTAGATTTTCGACGTGCTGCACCAGCCGGTCCGTCACGGCCTGCGCCTGCTGCTGCGTCCCGGCCTCGACCATGACGCGGATGAGCGGCTCCGTGCCCGACGGGCGGATGAGCACGCGGCCGTTTTCGCCGAGCTCCTCCTCCGCCGCGCGGATGGCAGACTGCAAGGAAGCGGACTGCATGATGGCGGTCTTCTGGTCGTTGGAGCTGACGCGGACGTTTTTGAGCAGCTGCGGATACTGCCGGACGGCAGATGCAAGCTCGCTCGCCTTCTTTTTGCTGTGCGAGAGGATGCTCAGCAGCTGCAGTGCGGCCAGCTGGCCGTCGCCGGTGGGCATATAGTCGAGGAAGATGATGTGGCCCGACTGCTCGCCGCCGAGGCGCATGCCCTCTTTCTGCATGAGCTCGAGCACGTTCCGGTCGCCGACGTTCGCGCACAGCAGCCGCAGTCCCCGTTCCTTGCAGAACCGGTGCAGCCCGATGTTGGACATGACCGTCGCCACAAAGCCGTCGCCCTGCAGCCGCCCCTTCTGCTCGAGGGATTCGGCGCAGATGGCCATCATCCGGTCGCCGTCGATGGGGTTTCCCTGCTCGTCGACCGTCAGGCAGCGGTCCGCGTCGCCGTCAAAGGCGATGCCAAGATCATACCCGCCGTCCTTCACCGCGGCGCACAGGGCCTCAAGATGCGTCGAGCCGCAGCCCTCGTTGATGTTGACGCCGTTCGGCTTGTCATTCAGATACTCCGCCTGCAGCGGAAACCTGCCGAACAGATACCGCGCCGTGGTCGAGGCCGCGCCGTTCGCGCAGTCGATGAGCACGCGCAGGGGCTCCAGATCCTCCACGGTGGAGGCCAGGTGGTCGAGATAATACTCCGCCGCGAAGCTGCCGGACATGACCTGGCCGATCTGGCCGTGCGTCTTGACGGGCAGCTCACCCTCGCGCAGGATCAGCTCCTCGATGCGCGCCTCGAGCGCGTCGCTGAGCTTGAAGCCTTCGGACGAGAACATCTTGATGCCGTTGTGCTCGTACGGATTGTGCGAGGCGGAGATGACCACGCCCGCATCCGCGTGCAGATAGACCGTCAGATATGCGACCGCCGGCGTCGGGATGACGCCAAGCAAAATCGCGTTGCAGCCGCAGGCCGTCAGGCCCGCGACGAGCGCGCCTTCGAGCATGTCGGAGGAAATGCGCGTGTCCTTGCCGATGACGACGGTCGGCTTCGTGCCGGAATCGTCCGCGAGCGAGATGGCTGCCGCCTGCCCGACGCGGTAGGCGAGCTTCGCGTCCAGCGTCTCGTTGGCCACGCCGCGGATGCCGTCGGTCCCAAATAATTTACCCATATGTACGAATGCTCCTCAAATGTTCAGAATGAAAGCTGTCCGCCCGCGTCCGGCACGGGCGCCGGCAGGTGCAGGTGCTCATAGGCCAGCGGCGTGACGCAGCGGCCGCGCGGCGTGCGCGTGAGAAAGCCGATCTGCAGCAGATACGGCTCATAGACGTCCTCGAGCGTGACGGCCTCCTCGCCGATGGTGGCGGCCAGAGTCTCGAGCCCCACGGGCCCTCCGCCGTAGCTGCGGATGATGGCCGTGAGCATCCGCCGGTCGATGGCGTCAAGCCCGAGCTTGTCGACCTCGAGCTTGCCGAGCGCATGGTCGGCCGCCTCGGTGGTGATGACGCCGTCATGGCAGACCTGCGCGAAGTCGCGCACCCGGCGCAAAAGCCTATTGGCGATACGCGGCGTGCCGCGCGAGCGCGACGCGATCTCCCGCGCGCCGGCGGGGTCGATCTCGATGCCGAGCAGGGCCGCCGAGCGCATGACGATGCGCTGCAGCTCCTCCGTGGTGTACAGCTCCAGCCGCAGCTGCACGCCGAAGCGGTCACGCAGCGGCCCGGTCAGCTGACCCGCGCGGGTCGTGGCGCCCACCAGCGTGAACCGCGGCAGGTTGATGCGGATGCTCTGGGCACTCGGCCCCTTGCCGATCATGATGTCCAGCGCGAAATCCTCGAGAGCCGGGTACAGGACTTCTTCGACCTGACGCGACAGGCGGTGGATCTCGTCGATAAAGAGGATGTCGCCCTCCTGCAGGTTCGTCAGCAGGGCGGCTAGGTCGCCGGGCTTCTCGATGGCGGGGCCGGAGGTGATGCGGATGTTCACCCCCATCTCGGCGGCAATGATGCCGGCCAGGGTGGTTTTGCCCAGGCCCGGGGGGCCGTGGAGCAGCACATGGTCCAGAGGCTCCGTCCGGCGGCGGGCCGCCTCGATGAAAACGGACAGATTCTCCTTGGCCTTCTGCTGGCCGATGTATTCCCGCAGGGTGTGGGGGCGCAGGGACAGCTCGCCGCTGTCCTCCGGCAGGAAGCTCTTGGAGACAAGGGGCTCCTCGTAAATATCCGTTCCGAAGTCGATGCTCATGGGCCTGCCTCCTTACCGTACCATTTTCTTCAGCGCCTGACGGATGATCTCCTCCAGGGGAAGGGCGTCCATGTCGACGCCCTTCAGGGCCAGGCTGATCTCCTGGGACCCGTAGCCCAGCACCGCCAGAGCCGCCGCCGCCTCGTTGCCCTTGTCGCCGGGCAGGGATACGGGTACCGCTCCCCCGCCCTGGGCGGAGAAGCTGCTCTGCTCCTTGGCCAGCTTGTCCTTCAGCTCCAGGATGATGCGCTGGGCGATCTTTTTCCCGATGCCCGGGGCGGCGGTCAGCGCCTTCTCGTCGCCGGTGACGATGGACAGGGCCAGATTCTGGGGCGTGGTGGCGGACAGAACGGACAGGGCCGCCTTGGGCCCCACGCCGGAGACGCCGATGAGCATCCGGAAGCTGTTCAGCTCCGCCTGGGAGGAGAAGCCGTACAGCTCGAAAATGTCCTCCCGGACGTGGAGATGGGTATACAGCTTGGCCCGCTCCCCTTTTTTCAGCTGGGACAGGGTATAGTTGGTGGTGGCGCAGGCGTATCCCACGCCGCCGCAGTCGATGACGGCCAGGTTGGGGCCGGTTTCGGCCACAGTACCGTTTACATAGTAAAACATATCAGACGGTCTCCTTTACATCCGGATCCTTCCGCCGCAGCAGGCTGGTGGCGCTGCGGGCGTGGCACATGGCGATGGCCAGGGCGTCGGCGGCGTCGTCGGGCCGGGGGATGGACCTGAGCTTCAGAAGCCGGCGGGTCATGTCCATGACCTGGTGCTTGTCGGCCAGGCCATAGCCCACCACGGCCTGCTTGATCTGCATGGGAGTGTATTCATACACCGGCAGGTGCAGGCGCTCGGCGGTGTACAGAATGACGCCCCGGGCATGGGCCACGGCGATGCCGGTGGTAATGTTCTTGCTGAAAAACAGCTCCTCGATGGACATTTCATCGGGCTGAAACTGGGTGATGAGGGTCTCCATGTCCTGGGCGATCTGCACCAGCCGGGCGGCCAGCGGCTGACCGGCCGGGGTGGTGATGGCCCCGTATTGTATCATTTGCTGGCGGCCTGCCTGGGCCTCGATCACGCCGAAGCCCACGGTGGCCACGCCGGGGTCGATCCCTAAAATGCGCATGGCTGATCCTCCACCGAGATATCATCTTATTATAACAAATGTTCGGGTGAAATGCAACACAGCGCAGCAGTTTTTTGCTGCGCTGTGGTTCAATCCTATCAGGCCAGGGGGTGCGCCTTGCGGTACACGTCCTGCAGGCGCTGCTTGATGATGTGGGCGTAGATCTGTGTGGAGGAGATGTCCGCGTGGCCCAGCATCTCCTGAATGGAGCGCAAGTCCGCCCCGTTTTCCAGCAGATGCACCGCAAAGGAGTGGCGCAGGGTGTGGGGGGTGATGTCCTTGGTGATCTCGGCCTTGGCCTGATATTGCTTCACCAGCTTCCAGAAGCCCTGGCGGGTCATGCGCTGGCCGTTCATGTTGACAAACAGCGCCGTCTCCTCCTGGTCCGTCAGGCGGGGACGGATGACCTGGATATAGTCCCGCAGGGCCTTCACCGCCCGGGGATATAGGGGGATGATGCGCTCCCGCTTCTCGTCGCCGCAGCGCAGGAACGCCGCCGGAAGATTCACGTCCTCCACGTTCAGGGCGATGAGCTCCGACACCCGGACGCCGGTGGCGTACATCAGCTCCAGCATGGCGTGGTCCCGATAGCCCTTCTCGTCCACGCACTTGGGCTGCTCCAGAAACAGCTCCACCTCCCGGCCGGTCAGGATCTCCGGGCATTTGCGCTCCACCTTGGCGGCGGCCACGCCCTTGGCAGGGCTGGCCTTCATGGCTCCGGAGAGCACCAGGTAATGGTAAAAGGACTTGATGGAGGCGGCGCTGCGGGTGACGGTGGCCGCCGAGCGGCCCTGGTCCGTCAGGTGGGCCAGATACTCCTCCACGGCGCAGGTCGCTGCCCTGGGGCAGCCAGGCCCGGAACTGGGTCAGGTCCCGGACGTAGGAGCTGACGGTGTTGGGGGAGGCGTGCTTCTCCTGCTCCAGATAGGCGCGGTACAGGGCGATATAGTCGGGCATACACGTCTCCTCCTCTCTTTCTACAGTGTGCGGGCGATGACCCATTGCAGCAGCCGGGGGCCGAAGGTCAGCTCCAGAGCGGCCCCTATCAGCAGAATCAGGCCGCACAGCGCCACCCGGCGCCAGTAGGCCCCCTCCGTCAGGCGGACCTTCTGGCCGTCCCGGCGACGGGCGGCGGCGGATAAACCCTGCACCGTCAGAAGCAGGGTGCAGGGCAGAACAAACAGACATCGGGGCCCGAAGGCCGCCAGGGCCAGGTATACGCCGCCCCGGCCCAGAGCCCGGGCAAAGCAGCCGACGGAAAACGACAGAAAAAAGCCCTGGGCCACCGACAGGACCGGCAGCAGCACCAGTCCCGCCGCCGTCAGCCCCAGCAGCGCCGCTGCCAGCGGATAGCGGAAATAGGCGGCGGCCACGCTGAGGGCCGAGGCCGAAGGCCCCCGGCCGTCCGCCGTGGCCTGGGCATATTGATGCAGATAGTCGCTGAGCTCCTGCCGGTCCTGCTGGGGTACGGCCCGGCAGACGGCAAAGCCCAGCACTGCCCCCAGCACCAGCAGCAGGCACACCAGTACCAGCGCCGGAAGCCGCAGGGCTTGGGTCCTTACGGGAAACAGCTTCATTTGCACACTCACCTCATCTGATCCTATGAGACAAGCGGGACAAATAGAAGCCATAAGCCAAACAAAAGGGACGTCCTTTAATATAGGCCAAAACGGCCGCCGGCGCAAGGATTATTTCGGCGGTGGCGGCAAATTTGTGAGTTATGTTAAATTGTTATGTAAACTGTGTTATGTTAACCTCGCAAACCGTAGGATCAGGTCGTCTCTTTTCGGGTCGGAAAAAGCAAGATATGGGGCCGGACGGTCCGGCTTTGACCCCACATCTTGCCTGTACGCGTGATTACGATTCGTATAGTCCCCTGTCAAGGAAATTTTTGCCGCGGCGGCATTTTCGTGATTTTCACCACGCCGCTCCGGCGGGCCTATTTCCGCCGGACGGGCTTTCGGACCGGCGGTCTGGCGTCCCGGCGCTTTTTCCGGGGTCTGCTCCCCAGCAGGCCCGCCGCACCGGCGCCGCCGAAGATGGCGGCTGTCAGGTACAGCCCGCCGGTACGGAAGGCAGGGTCGCCTATGGCCGCACCCGCCAGCCACGCCAGCAGGTACGCCGCCGCACCGGCGGCCGCCGTCAGTGTCCCCTCTCCCCTGCCCCGGACGGCCACCCGCCCTCCGGCAAAGGCAGCTAACGCCCAGCAGCCGCAGCCCCAGGCCAGAGCGCCGCCCTCCGGCAGGACGCCCTTCACCACCAGCAGCGCCCCCAGGGCGCAGCCCCCGGCCGCCGCCAGCAGGATAGCGCCCGCCCCCAGCCAGGTCCGCTTTCCCAGAACAGCCCCCAGTGCAGACATAAAAAGACCTCCCCTTGCCGCTTTTTTCCAAGCGTATGCAGGGGAGGTTTTTTTATGAAGGAAAATTACTCCTGGTCCTCGGTCTTCTCGGTCTCGGCGGGGGTCTCCTCGGCGGGAGCTTCCACGGGAGCCTCGACAGGCTTCTCGGCCTCGGTGCCCTTCTTGGCCTTGCGGCTGCCCCGCTGCGCGGCGGCGGCCTGCTCATCCAGGGTACCCACGGAGCCGATGGCGGACTTCAGGAACTCGATGCGGACCCGGTCCTCGCTGGTCTCGATGACCACGGTGCGATCGGTGATGGCCACGATGCGGCCATACACGCCGCCGATGGTGGTCAGCCAGTCGCCCTTTTGCAGGGAGCTGCGCATTTCCTCGGCCTGCTTTTTCCGCTTGCTCTCGGGACGGATCAGCATGAAGTAGAAAATAACCACCATCAGGATGATCAGTACGATAGAAGACATACCGCCGCCAGCAGCGGGATTATTGCCGGACGTGGTGGCGGCATAGGCAAATTCAATCATGGGACAAAAACTCCTTTTTCACGAATATAGTGTTATTATACAATAACTTCTCCCTGTTTGGCAAGGGGGACAGTCAAGTTTTTTCAGAAAACCGCGGAAAAGCCAAGACTGTCGAAAAACCCGAAAAACTTCCGCCATCGGAAAGGAAGATCGTTACGAAAGAAACCCATCAGGGGTGTCTTT
>OMFP01000904.1_pt1 | contig 11341 bp, 4 predicted proteins | sample 1674221 | NCBI WGS metagenome assembly OMFP01 (sample SAMEA103958152, study PRJEB25191) | human gut metagenome | biome: human-associated habitat [ENVO:00009003]; feature: intestine environment [ENVO:2100002]; material: feces | place: Germany | collected 2013/2015
CCCCGCCCCTTCAACGACGGAACCTGCCCAAAACTCGCAAAACACGCAATCCGCCGGCGAGCAGCAGTCCGATAAGTCCAAGATGGCATCATCCGATCCTCATAGTCAGAGCACCACCAAATCGAAGCGCCGTGCAGGACGCTCCGCAGTGCCGAGTTGGGATGAAATTCTGTTCGGTGACTGATTAACGTTCCCTAACATCCCACGGCAACATCCGTTCAGACGTTCGGATCATTCAATCAAGCCACGTCAATCAGGCATGGAATATCAGATTCCATGTAGGTCAGCGACCCGTGCACGCTGGGCAGATGCATCGCCTTCTCCGCCTGTGTGCGGGAATCGACAATGGTGGTAGAGCCCGCAGCGGAGACGACCACATCGCCGATCATCGACTTGACGCGTTCATCGACTGGTCCGTAGACGCCTTCCTCGATTGCCTGCCGGCGGGTGCGCACCTGGGCGCGCTCCCCCAGCACGTCACGCCAACGAGCGGCGATGTCCTCCGGATTCTCGCCATCCTCGCCATAAAGCATGACACAGCGTGGTTCGCCGCCGACATTCGCGACGCCCCACATCAGCTGGGGTTCGGACGCTATGTCGATGCAGGCTTCCGGGTCGGCGGTTATCATGCCATGATCCGCCACGATGACGATCAGCGTGTTCTTCGGCACACTTCGACGCAGCAAAGACAACTGGGCGTCGATACGCTCATATGTGCCGATCCACTTGTCGGAGTCCCAGCCGTAATTGTGTCCGATCTTGTCCGCGTCGCGCAGGTACACGTATGTCAGTCCGGGCGTGTTCGCCGCTTTCGCCGCGGTCATGATACGTCGGCGTGGATCGTCATTGGAGATGTAGTCGCTGCCACGTAACGCCGCCTGAGTCAACGCGGAGAACGCGAATTTCGGCAGTCCCGAACTGGTGACGCGAACGTCCTGTTCCGCCAATCGTTCGAATATGGTCGGCTGCTGTTGCAGTTTCAGCGGTGCGGGCGCGTTTTTGAAAGAGATGAGCTGGCAGATTTCGCCATTGTCGGGATTGAGCTGCGTATACCCCGTCATGCCGGTTAATCCGGGGCATGTGCCGGTACCGAACGTGGACATTGCGGCCACGGTGGTGCTGGGCATGCATGTGGCGATTGGCCGCTGGTTAACGCTGTCCGCCATCAGCGACCGTAGATAGGGTGAATGTCCCAATCTCATATTGATGTTCCAATATCCGAGACCGTCCACCAGGACCACGACTGCCGAACGCGCGTCCGGCAGGCCAAGTGCCTCTTGGAGTCGTTTCGGATCGGCATGGATGGCCGTTGGAATCGGATGCCCGATGGCGCTGGAAATGGCGGGAAGTACCGAGGATAGGTGGAGAGCACCGCCGCGGCTGCCCTCATCCGGCAGTTCGTCGCCATATCGTGCCGGACTGGTCATGGCTAGCAGCTGGTCGATTTCGGGCACTTCAACACTCATGGTTCCCATTCAAGCACCGCGGCAGTACCAGCTGGTAATATTGCTAGGTTGATTACCATAACCTTTCCGTGAGGAGAACCACCGCATGGTGTCGCACCGCAAACCGGCAAAACCAGCCTTTGACCCGCGTACGGTCAAGGAGAACATCGTCGAAACGCCGTTGAACGAGGAAATGAGCAAGTCGTTCCTCGAATACGCGTATTCGGTGATTTACGCCCGAGCGCTGCCTGATGCCAGGGACGGTCTCAAGCCGGTGCAACGACGCATCATCTATCAGATGGGTCAGATGAGTCTCAATCCGGACCGGCCGTATATGAAGTCGGCGCGTGTGGTTGGCGAAGTGATGGGCAAGCTCCATCCGCATGGCGATTCCGCGATTTACGAGGCGATGGTACGTTTGGCGCAGCCGTTCGCGATGCGGCTGCCATTGGTGGACGGTCACGGCAATTTCGGTTCTCTCGATGACGGTCCTGCTGCTTCTCGTTATACCGAGGCTCGTATGGCGCCGGCCGCGTTGGGCATGAATGCCGATATCGCCGAAAATACCGTCGATTTCACGCCGAATTACGATAACAAGCTTCAGGAGCCGACTGTGCTGCCTGCCGCGATTCCGAACCTGCTGGTCAATGGTGGTTCCGGCATTGCCGTCGGCATGGCCACGAATATGGCCACGCACAATCTTGGCGAGGTGGTGGCTGCGGCCAAGCATCTTATGCGCCATCCCGACGCGACGTTAGAGGAGTTGATGCGCTACGTGCCGGGTCCGGATTGGCCGGGCGGCGGCGTGATTGTGGGCCGCAAGGGCATCCGCGAGGCGTACGAGACGGGTCGTGGCGCGTTGACCACGCGTTCCGTGACGCATATCGAAAACGTGACGGCTCGCAAAAAGGCCATCGTCGTGACGGAACTGCCGTTCATGGTGGGTCCGGAACGTGTGTTGGAACGTATTTCCGAAGGTGTGAAGAACCGTAAGCTGGACGGCATTTCCGGTGCCATCGATCTGACTGACCGGCATAACGGCACGCGCCTCGTCATCGAAATCAAAACCGGGTTCGATCCGAACGCGGTGTTGGCGCAGCTGTTCAAGCACACGCCGTTGCAGGACAATTTCACCATCAACAATGTGGCGTTGGTCAATGGCCGTCCGCACACCATGGGATTGAAGGAAATGCTTCAGGTGTGGGTGGACCATCGTCGTGTGGTGATCCGCCGACGCAGTGAATTCCGCAGGAAGAAGGCGCTTGAGCGGCTGCACTTGGTGGAGGGCTTGCTGCTCGCCATGGTGGACATCGATGAAGTCATTCAGGTGATTCGCTCTTCTGATGATGCCGAGGCCGCGAAAACAAAGCTTATCGCCGTATTCGATCTGGACGAGATTCAGGCACAGTACATTCTTGACTTGCGGCTGCGCCGTCTGACCAAGATGAGTCGTATCGAGCTTGAGGCGGAACGCGACGATCTGAAGCGGCGTATCGAAGAGCTTGAACGCATTCTTGCTTCCGATGAGGCGCTTGACGGCGTGGTCATTGACGAAATGGATGACGCCGTGGCCAAATACGGCACTCCCCGGCGCACGGTGCTGCTGGATGAGGATGAGGAAGGCAATTTGACGCCTGTTGTGGCGCATGGCGATGATGGCGTCTCTGCAAACGCGATGGCTGCCGCGCGCGCCGCCGCGACCGTATCCTCCGCAGCAGCCGATGTCGCCGCAGCCGCAAAGGCCGCAAAGAAGGCCGGCGATGAGAATGCCACCGCATCGGCTCTGCAGATTGATGACGAGCCGTGCGCGGTGATGCTGTCCGCCACGGGCCTGATCGCACGCACTTCCGAGGATGCGGTGAAACGTTGGGAGAATCGTTCGGCTTCCGACGGACGCGCCAAGGATGATCAGATCGTTTCGATGTTCCGCACGTCCACACGTTCCTCATACGGCTTGGTTACTTCAGCGGGTCGTCTGGTGCTGGCCCATGTGGTCGAATTGCCGAAGGTTTCCGCGGATGGGCCGCTCAGTGTCACGGGTGGTGTGAAGGCCGAGGAACTGCTGGGCATGACGGAGAACACCGATCCGATCCGCGGCGAACGGGTGATTGCTGCGATTGATATGCCGTCCACGGATGACGGCGGTCAGCTTGTTCCTTTGGCGTTGGGCACCCGCAACGGCGTGGTCAAGCGTTGGAACCGTGAATCTCCGACCACAATGGATTCGTGGAGCGTCATCGATTTGAAGGATGATGACGAAGTGCTTGCCGCTGCCGAAGCCCGTGATGAGGATCGTCTGGTGTTTGTGTCCACCGATTCCTCGTTGTTGACGTTCGAAGCGAAGAATGTGCGTCCGCAGGGCCGTACCGCTGGCGGCATGGCGGGCATTCGTCTGGCTGAGGGGTGTTCGGTGGCCGCGTTCGCGGTGGTGCCTGACGGCAAGGTGACATGGAATTACGAAGAAGGCGAGAATGGACTGTTCTCTGCTTCCGGAGCCGTGGTGTTGACGGTTGCCGGCGATTCCGAAGCGTTGCCTGGCACTGAAAACGGTGCCGCGAAGGTCACGCCGTTGGAGATGTATCCGACGAAGGGCCGTGGTACGGGTGGCGTGCGTTCGCAGCGATTCCTCAAGGGGCAGGATACGTTGATTCTCGCGTTCGTGGGCGCGTATCCGTTGCATGCTTCCACGCAAAGTGGCGCTCCTGTGGAATTGCCGAAGCCTGATATGCGACGCGATGGTTCCGGTACGGATCTGTCGGCGCCGATTGCGGTGGTCGGCTGATTCGACGAAATCGATTGGCGGGGCTCTGGACTGGTTCTTCTTCCGGTTCAGGGCCTTCCCGTTTTGCGCACTTGGGCCGCCAGATTGAATGAGCAGGCTGGGTGAAAGTGCCTCCGGCTTGGTTCAGCCATATAGCTTCATGCCTTGTGGGCTGTCCACGAACCCGGCAGCATGCAGCAAACGTCTGTATTCGTTGCGTTCCTTCAATGATTCACCGTTCATTTCGGCGAAGCTGACGCTACCCTTGGACTGATGCTGCAATGCATAGGCAAGTTCCGTACATGCCGGCTGCAATATTCGCTCGTCATCGGTGAAGCTGACGATTCTGTGGCTTTTCGGCACGGCAAACAGCACCGGCATGCCGTGGTCGAGCACGATGACCGATTCCGCTCTGCGCGCCGGTTTCATATGGTGTTGTTCGGGCCATGTGATCGCGGAGCCTGTCAGGTTGGCCGGGTCGGTCACGTCGAGCGCCACGCAGGATTGGCTGCGCGCCTCGTCGTCGCCGCGCAAGGCGTCCACTGTGTCACGTCCGGCGAATTGGACCGCTCCGAATCCTTTGACGAACATGCCTCTGACCAGATTGCCGTGTTCCTCCATACGTTTGAGTACCGGGTATAGTCCGGAGAATCCGCCTGCGACCTGCTCCTTGTCGATTAGCGGAGCGGCGATCACGCCATATCGGTCGAGCAGCGATTCGATCAATGCGATGTCGTATTCCTCGATGCCGGCTGTTGGTTTGCCGGCGGTATCGTCCGCTTGATCCGGTATCGCCATTGGACTGGTCCGGGACGAGTCGACCGCGGACCATAATCCACCGAGCGTCGCCGGTGTCGAGGCGTGGATCCGTACGCGTCTGCGTGCGGCAGTGCGTGGCGCGCGCACTGAAACCGTGCCTTGAGTCAAGGCCCGAACGGGAGCGAATGAACTGTTCGTCACTTTGCCTTGCCATACCAAGGACCACAAGGCTTCCTCGAACTGGCTTTCGCCCCATGCGGGAAGGATGATTTCCCCTGTTTCAGGATTCACGTTGACTTCCGCATGTTCCTGCCAGATGACTTTGGCGGCTGTGGAAAGCTGCCGCGCATGGAAGGCTCCCCCATTCGATAATGCGGCAAGTATCGTCTCCGGCACGGTCATGGTTCCGGCACTATAGGCATTGTTCTGCGATTGTTCGCCGGGTTTCACCAGCAGCCGTGAATCAGCTGGATGGAATGCGATGCCGCCGGCTTCCTTGGCGTTGGAACCATTGATTTTGGAGCCGACCCATACCACGTCTCCGGATGCGAGCAGTTCGTCCAACATACTCGGTTGGTAGTCGCGAACGCGTGCGGGGAAGACCGAGGATTCCCAAACGGAGGCGTTGAGGTATATGCCTTCAAGCTGTTCAATCACACGCATCAGCCCGTCGACGCCTTCATATCGGGCGCCACCCACAGGTCCGACACCTTGTCTGTCCAACAGGAACGCCTGATAGACGGCCGGTTCCACCGGCTTGATGGCTTTGCGTGCCTTGGCAAGCGAAAGCGCGCGGATACGCCGAAACACGTCTTTGTGGAGCCATTGCTGGGGCGTTTGCCGAGGTGACCGTTCCGATGCTGAATCATCGGAACCATTGGCGTCCGCTCCGGCCGCATCATCGACGAAATGGCCTTTCAGCAGTTCGCCTTTGGCATGTAATTCATCCAACATGCGTACGCCTTGGACAGCGTCCAATCCCAGTTCGGCGATCATCTGATCCGCGGTGAATGGGCCATGCGTTTTGACATATCGCGCCACACGGCCGGCAATGTCGGTCTCGTCCAAATCGTTCCAGAACGTCCGTCCGGCAAGCTCCTTCCCAACCTGCGCGATGACGTCGGCATCCAACAGCGAAGCCATGTCCGTGGCGCCCAGAAGACGTTCCAGCACTTCCGGGTCCATGGACAGCAGTTGCGTACTGCGTTCGGCTTGCGGCACGTCGTATTGGTACATGACCGCGCCCACGTATCCGAACAGCATGTTTTCCGCGAACGGCGACGGCGTTTCCGTGACGGTCTCGCTCAAAGAGATGACGCCGGAGCGTAATCCGGACATCACATGTTTCAGCGCGGGCAGATCGTACACGTCCTGTAGGCATTCGCGTGCGGTTTCCAACAGCAACGGGAAGTTCTTCCGAGTTCGGGCGGCGTTGAGCAGTTGCGCCGCGCGCAGCCGCTGCTGCCATAAGGGGACGCGTCTGCCGGGGTTGGCGCGTGGCAGGAACAGCGATCGCGCCGCGCATTCTCGGAATCGTGCGGCATACAGCACGCTTTCGCCGACTTGTGTTCCGATGATGCGTTGCAGCTCTTCCGTGTCGAACAGCAGCAGCTCGCGGATCGGCAGGTTGCTGTCGCCGTCCGGGAGGCGGATGATGATGCCGTCGTCGGCCGCGTATACCTGCCCATCGAACCCGTATCGTTGTTTGATACGTGTGGTGATGGCCATGGCCCATGGTTCGTGCACGCGTCTGCCGTATGGCGAGTGGACGATCACACGCCAATCGCCTTCTTCATCCTGGCAGCGTTCGACGACCAGCTCACGGTCGTTGGGAATCGTTCCCGTGGCGGCGCGCTGTTCGGCAAGCAGGTCGGCAAGATTGCCGATGGCGTTGTCATCCAATCCGTCACGACGTAGACGTGCGATTGTTGTCGTGTCGAATCGGCTGGTCTTGTCTCCTGCGATGCCGTCCGAGACTTCCGCGCGTAGTCCTTGCGCCATATCGCGTACGAATCGGCCTTGGGACCGTCCGAATGCCGCGTCCCGCCCGTCGCCTTCGCCATGCCAGAACGGCAGTCGGGCGGTACGCCCTGGAGCAGGAACCACCACCACACGGTCCCGGGTGATTTCCTGGATCTGCCAGGTCGATGTGCCGAGGGTGATGACGTCTCCGACCCGGGATTCGTACACCATTTCCTCATCCAGCTCCCCCACTTTGCGTGGGCCCGGTCCGGAGCCTTCTTCGGGAAGCACCACGGTGTAGGTTCCTCGGTCGGGTATGGTGCCTCCGCTGGTCACGGCCAGTCGTTGAGCGCCAGGGCGCGCGGAGATGAGACCCGCCTCTTCGTTGTATTGCAATGGAGGTCGGAAGGCGGAGAAATCCTCGCCGTTGTAGGCACCGGTCATCATGCCCATCACAGCATCGAACATGGTTCTGTCGAGATCTTCGAATGGCGCGGCCTTGCGCACGGTCACGTACCAGTCGTCTGGTTTCAGATCATCCATCGCCGCGGCGGCGACGGTTTGCTGGGCAAGCACGTCCAAGGGGGTGCATGGAATGGTCAGTGTTTCGATGTCTCCGGAGCGCATGCATTCGATGCCTGCGGCCGTGCCGATGATTTGCTCTCGTGTAATCGGGTAGAACAGTGCATGCGAGACTCCCCCGACCTTGTGGTCGGCGCGCCCCACCCGCTGCAATCCCGAGGACACGGACAATGGCGGTGCGATCTGGATAACCAGATCCACTGAACCCATGTCGATGCCGAGTTCAAGGCTCGATGTGGCGACCACGCAACGCAATTGGCCGCGTTTGAGCTGCTCTTCGATCTGTTTGCGCCGGTCTTTGGAAACGGAACCATGATGCGCCATGGCGATCGCGTCGGCGTCCGCATGCGAGGAGACCAGCATGGTGGTGGATCCGACCACGGAATCGTAGTGTTTGGCGAAGCCTTCACGGCCTTCCGGGGAGCCCAGATCCGGATACGGCTGAGTGAAATCACTGGCTGTGGACTCCGGCTGGGATGCGTTGTCCGACACACTCAAGTCCGTTCGGCCAAGCCTACGGTCGGACAGCGCATCCCGCCCTGCGTCCGCTTTGACGGCGGTTTCAGACCCAGTTTTCCGGGATGTGCGCAATTGCGCATACAGGTCGTTGAGCCGTGCGGTGAGTTTTTCCGCAAGGCCACGGGAGTTGACGAACACGAGGGTGGTGTGGTGTTTCAGCACTTCGTCAAGCACGCTGCGTTCGATGGCCGGCCATACCGAACCTCCGGTCGAAACCCGTGAGGTATGTTCGTTTCCCCCGCCCGAAGTCAGTCCTTTACGTTCCGCCAATGCCTCCATGGCAGGACTCACCCCGGAGATATGCGTGGTATGGCGGTTCGGAAGTTTCACGGCGCCTGCCCTCCGCCCTGCGTCGTCGGAGACGGGATCGCGCATGGCCGAAAGCGGTTCCACCACTTTCAGATCCATGTCGGGGTGCGATTCGGGTCTGATGACGCGTACCGGCCGTATGCCGCCAAGGAAACGTGCGGCTTCGGCCGGCGGTTCCACAGTGGCGGAAAGCCCGATGCGTTGGACGGACCGGCCGGCAAGGCTTTCCAATCGTTCCAAGCTCAGCGCCAGGTGCGCGCCACGTTTGGAGCCCGCGATGGCGTGCACTTCATCCACGATAACGGTATCAACGGCGGAAAGTATCCGTCGCGCCTTGGAGGTGAGCAGCAGGAACAGCGATTCTGGCGTGGTTACGAGGATATCCGGCGGATGGCTGACGATTCTGCGCCGTTCCTGCGGCGTGGTGTCGCCGCTTCGTATGCCCACGCTGACTTTCGGCGATGGCAATCCCATCGCCTCGCACTGTCCGGCGATGCCAGCCAATGGCGCTTGGAGGTTCTTGGCCACATCCACGCCCAGAGCCTTCAATGGCGAAATATACAGGACCTTGACGCCGCGGACGGGTTTACGTTTCTTGGCATTGCAATCGGATTCAGCCGTGCCGTCCCCACCGCCGGACGTCCGCAATAAGTCATCGCCCTCCTTCGTCATCAGACGGTCGATTGCGGAAAGGAAGGCGCACAATGTCTTGCCGGAGCCGGTGGGCGCCACCACCAACACGTTCTCGCCGGAGCGGATGGCCGGCCATGCTAAACGTTGCGCCTCCGTCGGAGCATTGAACGCATGCTTGAACCAGGCATTGGTAGCCTCCGAGAACAAGTCCATGCATTCGTACATACGTTCGATTATGGCATCGCCTTCAGACATCATCCACAACCGGCGGAAAGCTCGTCATCCACCGTCGTCGGCTCATTCGAGCACACCGCCCGGCTGACACATTCGAGCGTCTCACATACGGCGTCGTCAGGCGGCCGCACGGTCGCCGCACTTGCGGCGCAAAGTCTCATGCATGGCGACCATCAGCGCCAGGAACACCACCAGATAGAACGGGAACAGGTTGACCGAAACATGTTGCGCGATCAGCCCGAACAGCGGCGGCATGCACATCGATCCCACATAGGCGCAAGCCATCTGCATGCCGACGATGGCCTGCGATTTGTCCTCGCCGAAATAGGTCGGCGTGGAGTGGATGACGCATGGATAGATCGGCGCGCATCCCAGGCCGATGACCATCAGTCCCGCGATGGTGCCGATGTGATGCGGCAGCGGCAGCAGCATGATGATGACACCCGTCAATACCAGGGCCTGACCGAGGCGGATCATAGACGGATCGCTCAATCTCATGGTGAGGAATCCGCTTGCGAGACGCCCGACGGTGATGCCGATACAGAACAGGCTTCCCCACATGGCGGCCGTGGTCTTATCGATGCCCTTGCCGAGCACCATATAGCTGCTGGCCCACAGCATGGCGGTGGATTCAAGCGCGCAATAGCAGAAGAACATGACGAGGATCTCGCGTGCGCCACGAATCGCGAGCACGCCACGGATACCGAGCGGCTTACGCGGTCCGTCACCCTCAGTTGTCTCTTCGGTGTCTTGTGCGGTGCGTGTCTTCCACAGTGGCAGGCTGAAAACCAGTACCGCGGTAAGCGCTATCTGCAGGATGGAGATGTACCGGTATCCCCACGACCAGCCTTGACCCGCGCCCAATGCATACGCCACGATGTACGGGCCAAGCAGCGTGCCCAATCCCCACATGGCGTGCAGCCAGCTCATGTGACGGCTTTCATAGTGGATCGCGACATAGTTGTTCAACGCGGCGTCGACGCCGCCTGCTCCCAATCCATAAGGAATCGCGAACAACAGCAGCATCCAGTAATTCGGCGAGATGGAGAAGCCGAACAATGCGAACGCCGTCAACGCAACGGATACCACAGTGACCTTGCCCGCGCCGAATCGCAAAGTCATTCGATCGGACAGCAACGCGGACACAATGGTGCCCGCCGAAATGGTCATGGAAATGCCACCCTCCCAGGAAACAGGCGCATTCAAATCGGTGCCCATCGTCGGCCAGGCGGCCCCGAGCACGGCATCCGGCAAGCCCAGACTGATGAAAGCCACATAAATCACGGCAAGCAGCAGATTAGCCATGAATCAGCTCCTTTGATGGTTCCATGGACGCGATGGTCCGAATTCGTCATACAGTTTACCCGCAGTTACCTACCAAACGGTAACTAGCGATTTGCGGTACCGATTCAACGTCTGATTCCGGTCGAAGCATGATTCGGTCTTGTTTTCGGTCCTGTTCCAAGAAGCGAGCAGGCGTTGGTTCCGGCAAAAAATGCGGAAGGCGGGTTTCGACGGAACGGAACCTACCTCCCATGCAATCAAGATCAGGTGTCGATCTTGGAACGGTCGAAATCGTCGGCGTTCTCCACGATGAACGCCTTGCGCGGCGGCACGTCATCACCCATGAGCAGGCTGAAGATGTGGCTGGCCTGTTCGGCGTCCTCCATGCGGATACGGCGCAGCATACGGGTGCGCGGATCCATGGTGGTATCGGCCAGCTGGTCGGCGTCCATCTCACCCAAACCCTTGTAACGCTGGATGTCCTCGTTGTAGCCGATGTGCTTTTTATCAAGCTCGGCGAGTTTGCCTGCCAACTCATCATCGGAATACGTGTAGATGTACTCGCCCTTATGCGTACCCGTCAACGCGATACGATGCAGCGGCGGCACTGCGGCATACACATGACCGTATTCGATAAGCGGCCGCATGTACCGGTAGAACAGCGTCAGCAGCAGGATGCGGATGTGCGCGCCGTCGACATCGGCATCGGTCATGATGATAATCTTATGATAGCGCAACTTGCTGATGTTTGGTGCCTTCGGGTCTTCTTCTGTTCCGATGGTCACGCCAAGCGCACGGAAAATGTTGGTGATTTCCTGATTGTCGAAAATCTTGTGCTCCATCGCCTTTTCAA
>OMFP01000905.1_pt1 | contig 11338 bp, 10 predicted proteins | sample 1674221 | NCBI WGS metagenome assembly OMFP01 (sample SAMEA103958152, study PRJEB25191) | human gut metagenome | biome: human-associated habitat [ENVO:00009003]; feature: intestine environment [ENVO:2100002]; material: feces | place: Germany | collected 2013/2015
AAAGCCGCCATCCTCGGCGGCAACGCCAAACGCCTCCTCGGCATCTGACTTGACGATCCTCAATTGTTCGCTCGAGAGCAGATCTTTTCCATATACAGCAGGAGCCGCCCCGGATGGGCGGCTCTTGTTTTGTTTTAGCGGATGGTCTCGCTGCTGTTGAGGACAGGGGCGCTGTAGAGGAAGAGGACGTCCTGGGTATCGAAGGTCAGCCAGGTGCCGAGGCGCTCGGGCTGGAGGTAGCGGATATCCACGAGCGTGATCTTTGCATAGGCCCCTGCAAGCAGCGGTGTGAGGCTGCTGGCGAACGAATCGCGGAAGACGACGAGCGCCCGGTCCGTCTTTGCTGCCGGGTTGGTGATGGTCAGAAGCGCTTTGGAGCCGGAGAGGAAGACCGCATACGCGTCCTCCCCTGCCAGCTGCTGCAGATCGTAGACGGGCAGCTCGCTGCCGGTCTCATAGTCATAGACTGTGCAGCCGCGCAGCGTGTCGTTCGTCAGATACCGCAGCGGCTCCGGCTCCAGCGGCAGCGCCGACTGCCCGCAGTAGACGCCGTAGAAGGGCTGATCGGCCGTTATGGTCTCATAGTCCTCCGTCAGCGTCACGCCGAGGGCTTTGGCCAGCGTCCGGGCGACCGGCAGCAGCGCTTCCTGCCGCCAGTGCAGGTCGGTATGGTAATAGCTGTCCAGCGACAGCGCGGGGGTCAGGTCGATCATGGACGCATACGGCATGCTCTGTGCCAGCAGCGCGGATAGGTCTGCCGGATCATAGGCCGGGTAGCCGTTCTGCCGGGCCAGGAAGGCGTTTTTATCCGGGATGACGGCCGCGTAGACCTTCGCATCGGTCCCGGCCAGATAGCGGTCGTAGACGAGCCGAAACCGGTCTGCCGCGTGCTGCACAGAGGCCTCGTCGATGGACGCGTCGAGCTTCGCCGCATAGCCATCGGCCACGTAGATGCCGTTATTGTCTTTTTCCTGCAGCATGTCCAGGAGCGTCACGGCCTTGAGCCGCCGGAAGCTGTCCCGCAGCGGGAACTGGTCGAGCGTGTAGGTCTCAAATTTCGTCATGAACTCGCCGCGCAGGACCGACGAGAGCGTCAGCTCCGGCTTCTGCGCGAGCTTCCGCCGTTCGCTGACGGAGACGGCGTCATCCGGCTTGCAAAGCCCCCAGATCAGAAACCCGAGCAGGAAGGCCGCCGTCAGGCAGACGACGGCGAGGTTTTTTCGTTTTTCCATCGCAGGCCCTCCTAAAACCGGAAATACAGGAACGGATTGAACGAGCCGTCGACCAGAAACGCCGTACACACGGCCAGCAGCAGGCAGAGACCCACCGGCTCCAGCACGGCGAGCACTGCCCGTCCGGCCGTTTTCTGCTGCGCGGCCGTGATCAGCCGCCGCGGCAGCGGCGTCGCGCCGACCGCGGCGCTCAGGAGCAGCACCGCGCCGCTTCTGAGCGCGTACAGGCTCTCCTGCCCGGCGAGCGGCAGTCCCCCGCCGCCGAACATCGCGCAGACAGACGCGGCCGCGCTGCGGACGCTGTCCGCGTCAAAGAGCACGAAGCCGAGCGTGACGAACAGCAGCACATAGATGTGGTTGAGCACGCGGAGCTTTTTCAGCCCGCGCAGCAAAAACAGCTTTTCTGCCGTCAGCAGCGCCGCATACAGAAGTCCCCACAGAACGAACGTCCAGTCCGCCCCGTGCCACAGGCCGGTCGCCAGCCAGACGAGAAGGATGTTCAGCAGCTGCCGTCCCTTCCCCTTCCGGTTGCCGCCCAGCGGGATATAGAGATAATCCCGGAACCAGCTGCCAAGGGAAATATGCCACCGCCGCCAGAATTCCGTGATGCTGCCGGCGCAGTAGGGATAGCGGAAGTTTTCCGGAAAGTGAAAGCCGAGGATGAGGCCGAGACCGATGGCCATATCGCTGTAGCCGGAAAAATCGTAATAGATCTGCAGCGTGAACGCGGCCGCGCCCAACCAGGCATACAGCACCGTCTGCTCCTGCGAGGCGCGGAAGCCGGACACCAGCTCGCCAAGCAGATTGGCAAACAAGATCTTCTTTGCCAGCCCCAGCACGAAGCGCCGCGTCCCGGCCGCCGCGTCCGAAAGCGTGTGGGTACGGCTGCGCAGCTCCGGCGCGATATCGGAATAGCGGACGATCGGCCCGGCGATGAGCTGCGGGAACTTGGCGATATACGCTGCCAGATCGATCAGGTTCCGCTGTGCCGGGACCGTCCCGCGGTACACGTCGACGGTATAGCTCAGGATCTGGAAGGTATAGAAGCTGATGCCGACCGGCAGCGCGAGCGAAAGCAGCGGGACAGACAGGCCCGTCAGCGCGTTGAGATTCCGGATCATAAAATCGGCGTACTTGAAATACGCCAGCGTCCCCAGACTCAGCAGCACCGACAGCGCCAGATAAAGCCCGGCTCGCCGCTTTCCGCGGCTTTTTGCGATCAGCAGGCCGAAGACATAGCCCTGCGCGATCGCCGCCAGCATCACGAGCAGATACCGCGGCTCGCCCCAGCCGTAAAACAACAGGCTGGCGAGCAGCAGCACACCGTTTTTCAGCGTTCCCGGCACCAGAAAATAGACGAGCAGAACGCACGGCAGAAAATAAAACAGAAACGGAACGCTTGAAAACAGCATGGCAGCCCCTTACTTCAAAGTTGTTATGCGATCGGGTCGTCAGAGACGATCTGCGTGCCGGGATAGGCAGTCTGCAGCTTGTCGCGGAAGGTATCGACCAGATCCTCTGCGCCGAAGACGGAGATCAGATAGCCGTCCAGGCTGGCGACGACCAGCTTGTCCGGGAAGCCGCACATCCATTGCGTGTTCATCACATAGGTCTTGACCTCTCCGGCTGCCGCGTCCAGCTGGCCGGCATCCTTCAGATGCAGAACGCCGCAGGTGAACGTGTTGCCGTTCATCATGTGGAACAGCGAGGCTGCGTCATCCGCTTCCTCAATCACGGAGGCCGGGAGCGTCAGCAGATATTCGATCTCCGACGGCTTCTCGAGCGAGACCTTGCCGGGCTTGCCGTCAGTCATGTTTTCTTCGGAATAATCGCCGCCCGCAGCCGGGAATTTTTCGTCTTCGGAATAGCTTGCCCAGACAGTATTCAGAATCGTCAGCGCGTCCGGAATGTCAGACGCCGTCTCCTGTCCGCCGCTTTTCGCGGCGCAGGCCGTCAGAGAAACTGCCGTCAGCACGGCAAGCAGCATTGCGATCCATTTTTTCATACGTAAGATCCTCCTGGAAAATGTTCTGCGCGGTCATCCGCGCTGTCTTTACAGACGCAGCGCCGCCGCGGCGGTTGCAGCCAATTTGTAAACAGTCTGTAAACGAGCGGCGCACACGCGTTTTGACAGCATAGCACAGTTTCCCCCGTTTGGCAAGCTCTCTTTTTCTTGACACGCGGCCGCCGCCCGGGTATGATGGGTGCATCAAAGTACAAGGAGGCTTTCCATGCGTGACGTACGGCCGGGACGGGTCTACCGCCATTTCAAGGGGGATTATTATCTGGTGGAGGCGCTTGCCCGTGATTCCGAGACGAACGAGCCCTGCGTGATCTACCGCAAGCTTTACGGCGACGGCGGCCTCTGGGTCCGGCCGCTGGATATGTTCCTGAGCCCGGTCGACCGCGAAAAATACCCGGACGCCGGGCAGACCTACCGCTTCGAGCTTCAGACGATCCCCAGCCGGGCCGGGCATTGAGGAAAACCCCCATCAATACATGCAAAAAAGACGCAGGAATTTGATTCCTGCGTCTTTTTGATCGTGCCATATAGCCGCGAAGGTGCAGCTGCCAATAAAAAAGCCGTCGTGAACCTGTGCAGTTCACGACGACAATGGTGGACCTGAAGAGACTCGAACTCTCGACCTCTCGGATGCGAACCGAACGCTCTCCCGAATGGTTCAGATATATGCACCCAAAATTCTTAGAAAATAGCAAAAATATAGGAATATTGAGAAAACCAAGTGATATGTCCTTTTTATACAAAGGCACTTTTTCGGCTGCCCCGCAGCAAGGAAAAGTGTCTTTTGTATTACGGTCATCATTTTGAGGATGCAACGCAAACGCCGGGCAAATGAGCTATTTTGCTGTTTGTAATTATTGAATACCTGATTTGTAAAGAAGCAAATTAAAGGACATTTATGCAAAACATAAATGTCCTTTTTCTATTGTTCAAATTCCGCATGTCGAGGTGATTTTTATGCAATCGCAAGTCAATTTCTCCTACTTTTACGGCGAAGAATCTGAGCAGTTCAGTTACTTCCGGATTCCCAGATTGTTGGTGCGCAGCAAGAAGTTCAAGACACTCTCCGTCGAAGCAAAGCTGCTCTACGGCCTGATGCTTGACCGCATGGGGTTATCTTCCAAACACGGCTGGTATGATGAGCTGGGGCGCGTTTACATCTATTACACACTCGACGAGATTCAGACTGACCTCATGTGCGGACACAACAAAGCGGTCCGACTCTTGGCCGAGCTGGATACCGGAAAAGATGGTTTTGGCCTGATCGAGCGCGTGAAGCAGGGGCAAGGCCGCCCGGCAAAGATTTACGTTAAGAAATTCGCCACGACCGATGTGCCGGAGGTTCCCGTTTCTGCGCCCATTTCAGACTTCCCGGATTCGGAAATCCAGACTTCCCAAAAACAAACTTCCAGACTTCCGCTTTTGGGAAGTCAAGACTTCCCAAAACGGGAAGCAAGTTATTTAGATAATATCTATCCTGAGTTTAGCTATCCTGATCCATCTATCTATCCGGCGCAAGCGCCGCCGGGAAATGGAGATCGATTGATTGAGCGATGGAGTTTGAAAGAGCGCGTCAAAAATCAAATCGAATATGACGCGCTCTGCACGCAGTATGCCGCCGAGGACGTGGACGCGCTGGTGGAGCTGATCTCGGAAGTCCAGAGCAGCACCGCTGATGCCGTCCGGCTGGGAAAAGAGCAAGTCCCCATCGAGATCATCAAGGAACGGTTCCGGCAGCTCACACAGATGCACGTTGCCTACATTCTGGACAGCCTGCGGACAACCACGACACAAATCAATAACATCAAAGCCTATCTTCTGACCGCGCTCTACAATGCGCCGACGACGATGGGCTTTTTCTATTCCGCTCAGGTGCAGCATGATTTCGGCAGAAAATAGGTCTCATGGTGAGACGTATTTTTTGATATAAAAATTCAATTTTGGAGGTACCACATGGCAGAAGAAAAAGCCCGCGACCCGACGAAGCCGGAAATCAAGCCGGTTAGCATCCCACTTTCCAAAATCCACGACCTGCCCGGCAGCGTATTCGCGCCGCCGAGTCCGAAAAGTCTGGAAGCGTTGACGAGCAGCATCGTCCTAAAAGGCGTACAGGAGCCGGTTATCCTGCGGCAGCGCGAGGATGGCGAGTTTCAGATCGTTTCCGGCAACCGCCGCCGCAAAGCCAGTGAGCTTGCGAAGAAAACAGAGATTCCCGCGTTCATCTATGATATGACGGAAAAAGAGGCGCGGGATTTCCGTTTGCGCGGCAATGCGAAAGGCACACCGCCCGGAAAGCTGCTGCCCGAAAGTGAGATCGGCAAGAAACGTGAAGCACCCGCAAAAACGCCGGACAAGGCTGCGGAAAATAAGACACCGGTTACGCAGCCAAAGCCGTCTGAAAAGGCCGCCGAGGTAAAAGTCGCACCCACACCAGCGCAGAAGAAACAGGATGAAAAACCGAAAGCGGCTGCGCCTACGGAAAAAGCTGACGCTGACGGCAAAGCTCCGGTCACACTGCCAAAACTGCCTGAAAAGGCAACCGAGGTAAAAGCTGCACCCGAACCGGAACAGAAAAAGGCAGAGGAAAAGCCGAAAGCGGCTGCACCTGCGGAAAAGGCCGACGCAGACAGCAAGACACCTGTTACCCCGCCGAAACTGCCTGAAAAGGCCGCTACGGTAAAACCCGCGCCCGTGCCGGAGCAGAAAAAGCCGGAGGAAAAGCCGAAAATGACTGTGCCTGCGGAAAAGGCCGACACAGGCGGCAAGATTCCGGCCACGCAGCCGAAGATGCCGGAAAAGACCGCAGCGGTCAAAACGACCCCGGCAGTTATGCCCGGCCCCGCTGCCCTTGGTCCAACTGGAACGAAAATTACGAAGATTTTTGAAGATCGGTTGATGCCCCCGGATGAACAGGCCATGAAGGATTTGCCGGTCCCCGGTGATGGTGAATCGTATTTCATCACGCTGCATCCCAGCTACTTGGAAAAATCGGAGCTGAATACGGTTTCCGTCGATGTGACAAGCGACGATTATAAGGAACTGAAAAAATCAATCGAACTGAATGGTGTAAAGGACCCGGTGTTAACCAGAATCAATCCCAAGGGTGGGCTGGAAGTTCTCTCCGGTCAGCGGCGGCACATGATCGCACGGGAGCTGAATTATCCGGTTCCGGCCATCATCCAGAAAATCGACGACAATGACGCGATGATCCTTGTTGCAGACGCGAACTTGCATCGACCGCACATTTCTACCTACGACCTGTCGCGGACATTGCGCAATAAAATGACCGCGATGAAACGCAAGGCAGGCCGGAAGAAACGCGGCGTACCGGGTGCGGACGAACTGCAAAGTGACGCAATGCTGGCAAAGGAAATGGGCATCAGCACCAGCAAACTGAACCGGATCATCCGACTTTCCGAAGCGACCAAGGCTGTCTGTGATGCCGTGGATGATAACTCGCTGGAATTGTCCATTGCATCAGATTTGTCGTTCCTGTCTCCGAAACATCAGGATGCCGTCATTGATTTAATGGGTCTGAATCTCAAACCAACGGTCAAACGTGTTCAGAGACTACGGCAGGCAGAAAAGACCGGCAAGCTGGATGATAAGACCATACGGGCAATTTTGGAGGACATAGACCTCCCGCCGGTCAAACGGCCCGAACCGCCGAAGCCAGCACCGACGCAGCCAGATCCGCCGTTCCCGGTCGCATCAATGGTAACACCCAACGTATCGCCAGCACCAGTCACCGATGCTTCGCCTGTCATGCCAGCACCGGCCACGGGCACATCACCTGTCACGCCAGCGCCGACACCGCCGGACATGAAGCCGGTCATGCCGGAACTGCCGAAGCAGGAAAGCACCCCGCAGCCGCCCGCAGCGCAGACGGCGGAAAAGCCGGAAACTGCGCCAGCGCCGGTCAACAACGTCATTCCAATCTCCGCGGAGGGCAAGCAGCCGAGCAAATCCAAAGCAGCGGACGATGAACCAATCGAGTCCAATACGCCACGCGAAAGTATGCAATCGCTGAAAATCATGTTGGGCGGCGACCGGCTGCGCAGATACTTCCCAGACGTTACAATGTCGGCCATGGCAATCGTGGAAAGCATCTATTCCGCCTTGGAGGAACGCCGTCAGCGTGAAATTCGCGCGAAGCAGAAAACAGAAATCTTGCATCCGGGCAAGCCAGACCCCACCCGTTAATATGCACCACCGAAAGCTGTTGCACCGGTTGGTGGTGCCGCCCTGACAATCTAAATTTATGGAGGTTCACACATGAACTATCATCCCAAACACAAATCTAACTCGCGCACCGCCGTCTGGATCGGCGCTGGCGTTCTTGCCGCCGTTGCCGTCGGCGCACTCATTTTCATCATCGTTACGCTCCGCTCTCCCATGACAAAGGAAGAAGCCCGCGCCAAAGCCGGAATCGTTTATGATTCGTCCGCCATTGAGGGCGGCTGGGACAACCTTTCACCGGAGGAAATTGAAGCGGCGCTGAACAACAAGGTCGCGGAAGGCATGATTAACATTTCAGCCAACACCGCGCCAATCTTTGAGGATGGAGCATCTGAGGGAAATTTGATGCTTGTAAACGAGAGCATCAATAATTATCCGCAAATGGTCCAGATCATCCGTAACGACACCGGCGAACAAATCTACCAGAGTAATGCTATTCCGGTTGGCTCGAAGATCGAACACGCGAAGCTGGATGTTATTCTTCCCGCCGGTACATACGAATGTACCGCCTACTTTTCCAACTTAGACCCCGAAACCGGCGATATGATCGGCACGGCCGGGGCCATCATCAACATCACAATCAAAAACTAATTCTAATTACAAAAAGGAGTACACACCATGAAAAACTTTAAGAAGATCGTTTCCCTCATCCTTGCGGTCTGCATGATCGCGTCCCTCGCTATTTCCGCTTCCGCCGCCAATACCGTTGATGCTTCGGGCGGCACGGGCACTTCCTCCGTCACCCTGTCCTCGACCGCGGACGGTTCTATCGGCGGCGATCCCGCGGCCACCAAAATGAGCGTTACCGTGCCCACCGTTTTGCCCATTGCCGTTGGTACGGATGGCACAGTCAGCACCGCTTCCGATGCGCGCATCACCAATAATTCTTTCGGCGCGGTCAAGGTTGCGAATGTTTCTATCGAAGCCGCACAGGGCTGGAGCCTGACGGCGTTTGGTGACAAGGCAACGCTCGCCAAGGAAAAAGTAAATTCCAACAAATTCGGTTTCCAGCTTGCCATCGGCGGTGGTGCTGCGACCGCGACGGACGGCAAGAACGCCAGCAAGCAGACGCTTCTTGATACGGCCATCGAGGGCTGCTACATGAGCGGTGTGGGTGATACCAGCGCCAACACGGTTGCAATTACCTATGATGCCATTGTTACGCCCGTCAGCGAGGCTGTTGTTAACGCCGCCATCGCGTCCGTGCTCTTTGTTATCGCGTGGGACGCGGTCTAATTCAATCGCCTATCGCACAGGGGAACGCGCAAGCGTTCCCCTTACCTGATTCTAGGAGGTATTCAACGTGAAGAAAAAACGAATCCTCGCATTGTTCCTTGCGGCGGTATCGTGCTTGTCGTTGGCAGTATCCGCGTCGGCAGCAAACACAGTCAACTGCAAGGCTACGGATTTCCGCGACTATGACCGTACCGCATGGTACGCCGAAGCCGTGTCTGCGGCCGTGGATAACGGACTGCTTTACGGCAAAAGCGCAAACGTCCTTGACCCGAACGGTGATATGACTCGCGCGGAGATGGCCGCGATCATCAACCGCTCGTTCGGGTGCTACAAAACCGCTGACATTTCGCAGTATAAGGACGTCTCCAAGAGCAAGTGGTATTACAAGGACGTTGCGCTCGCCGTGCAAATGGGGACGTATAACGGACGTTCCAGCTCGTCTATGGCCCCGGACGCACCGATCAGCAGGCAGGAGGCAATGACAGTTGTAGCAAGAGCGTTAGAGTTGGACTATGACGCATACGCAAAAACGGATCTGTCTGCGTTCTCTGACCGTGACAAAATCTCCGCATGGGCGCTGCCTTATGTGCGCTCGATGGTAGGTGCTGGCTATATCCACGGCAGAGGAAAAATTCTCGCGCCGCTGGACAACATCACCAGATCAGAATTTGCGCAGATTTTTTACAACATCATTGGCACTTACATTGTGTCCAAAGGCACTTACGACAAGGACATTAAAGGCAGTGTCCTGATCCGCACCGACGATGTAGAGCTGAAAAACCTGACCGTAGACGGCGACCTCATCATCGGCTGCGGCGCAGCAGACGGAAAAATCACGCTCGACAACGTGACCGTCAAGGGTCGTCTGCTCGTCTGGGGCGGTGGTACAAAAGCCGTGTACTGCAACGCTGGGACGAATATGCCCGCTGTTGTCGTAGCCCGCGTAGACGATGCGGTCAAAGTCATTTATGACAGAGATTCCACCCTCGCCGTGATTGACACGATCAAAACCAGAATCACCGAGCGCGCAAAGCAGAACAAAGAGACTGAGATCATCTTTTACGATGTCAGCGGACTGCGCGAAGCCCAAAAGCAACTCAACGCTATCGTCGCAGGAAGTCAGCTTTCTGTTGTTGCTCCGGCTCATCTGTATGCTATTGTCGGGGCAACCGACGTGAAGGCTGAGTTCACGAACAATAGCAAGAGCGATACCTACAAAATAGAGATTCGCCGCAACAAGGACAATACTCTGATTGCAGATACTTTTGAGCTTGCCGCAGGCAAGAGCATTCCAAGTCTGACGCTTCTGGAAACGCCAGAGTTCGGCAATGTGGATTGTACGGTCATTGTGACTGCGTTCCGTGACGGCAAGGAAATCGGCACACTGAACACGGAATTGACACTCCATGTCGCGTATCTCTGGCCCAAGGAGGTGCAGTGATGAGTAAGAAAAAAGTTATCACTTTACTCCTGACACTGGCAATGATCCTATCACTGTCCGTGGGTGTGTCGGCGGCTGAAACGACCGAAGCAAAAGTGCCAATTACCCTTACGGTAGTCAATACCGTCACGCCGATTTCGTGTACGGTTCCGGCTTGCTTGCCGGTTTCACTGGTGGATGGCTATGTTGTGACAGCCAATAATGCCATGATTACCAACACCGGAAAAAACAGCGCGATTCGTGTGACCAAGGTAGATGTTCAGGCGGGCACGTTTGAAATCGGCAATTACGACGATTTCAGTGCCAGCAAAAACAGCATTGCACTCAGCATCAACGGCTGTGTAACCAAAGGTGCAGGCAGTCTAACGCTTGTGGATGGTGCGTTCCCGGTGATTGGCGCAGAAAAGTCGCTGGCAATCCGTTACAAAGCAAAAGTTTCGGCCAGCGAAGCTGCGACGAACATCAACGCCGCTACAATCGTCTTTACCATTACTGCGATTACAGAGGAGGGGTAAAACATGAAAATGAGAAAATTTGCAGCTTTGATGCTCACCCTCTGCATGATGCTCTCCCTGAGCATTTCGGCGTTTGCGGCCAGTGATACGATCGCCAGCGGCACGATCCCGGACAGCAAAATCAAGTGGGAACTTGATTCTCATGGCTGGCTGACCATTTCCGGCAGCGGCGAAGCGCCCGTATTCCAAAGCGCAGATGACCAGCCGTGGGGGGAATATCGGGAACAAATCACGGAAGTCTGGTATGACGATATGGAAGCGTTGACGATTCCAGACCTTGCGTACTGGTTTGAGGGATGCACGGCGTTGACCACCGCCGAATTGCCGCTGGCCCCGGTCATTGGCCGCCATGCGTTCTATAACTGCCCGAAGCTCTCTACGCTGACCATGTACTACGGCGAAACGGTTCTGAACAGCATCGGCGAGGATGCGTTCTGGCGCGAAGCCGATGCTGGCGATACGCTCTATATCGCCTACATCATCGGCTATCCGGAAGCGACGGTGCCGTTCTACACCTATGATTGGGCAGCAAGCAATCGAAACAGCCGATATTTCTACGATCTGTACGGCGTGTACTCCAACGCAGATGGTGCAGCTCCAACGGAAACAGAATCCGGAGCTAAGAAAGCGCCCGCGAAGGTGGCATCCCGTG
>OMFP01000908.1_pt1 | contig 11325 bp, 10 predicted proteins | sample 1674221 | NCBI WGS metagenome assembly OMFP01 (sample SAMEA103958152, study PRJEB25191) | human gut metagenome | biome: human-associated habitat [ENVO:00009003]; feature: intestine environment [ENVO:2100002]; material: feces | place: Germany | collected 2013/2015
GTTCGCGCGGCGTCGAGCATCTGCGTGTCGAGGCTCTCGAAGGCTCCGAGCGCCGTACGGTAGACCAGCGGAAACGACACAACGACGGCTGAAATGACCGCCGCGGGCCAGGTAAAGACGATCGAGATGCCGTGCGAGATGAGCCACTGCCCCACCCCGGTCGAACGGCCAAATAGCATAAGCAGCAAAAAGCCGCAGACCGTGGGCGGCAACACCATGGGGATGGTAAAGACCGAGTCGAGCAGGCCCTTGATGCGACTCGAGGTACCCATAGTCTTCCATGCGGCAAACAGGCCCAGTGCAAACGCGATTACCAGGGCAAGACCGCTCGTTTTTATGGACACCCAAAACGGGCGATAGTCGATGTCGCCCAAAAAGGAGACCAGAGAGGTCAAGGGCCCTTGCTCATCCCGCAACATGACAGACGACGCCTCTACCATTTGAGCGCTATCAAGCCAACGCGCGCCGCCCTTGGCATCACCCGAGGCTGATGCAATCACCACATAGCGGTCCCCATCCGCACCGTGCTCGTCAAAGCCATAGGTATACCCGCCGGCATCAAACCTTGTATCCGCCGTGACATACCAAGGAAGGTCCACGTCCCCCAGCTGCGCACCTCCCATGCAGTTTGCGCTGTCGAGCTCACAGACGAGGGCCTTGAGACCCGATACGCACTCGTTGTCCTGCGGATCCAGTCCATACCTCTCAATCGCCTTGGGCGATATCCACACCACAACGCGATCGGCAGCAGGCGCCACTACAAGGTCCACGTCCTCGTCAACGGGAAACCGGTAGCCTTCGGGCTGGCCCTCCATGGCACGAGCGGTCCCCTTGGCCAACCGCTCAAAACCCTCGATCCCATAGGAAAGCCCATGAGCGGTCGCAGCAACCTGGGCCCCGTCCTCAGCGTCCCCAGCAAACGCAAATCCCGGCACCCAGCAAAGCGCGAAGGTCAAAGCACAGGCGACAAGCATGCGGAATCTATTAAGCACGAAAAGCTCCAAGCGAATACAAGGACGGAGTGAAACACAAAACGATGGAATTATCGCGCCAAGCCGCACTACGCGGAAAGCTCAAAGCCGTACTTGGCCCAAATCTTCTGAGCCTTCTTGTTAGACAGGCAGAAGTCGATAAACGCCTTGGCCTCGTCGGCGTGCTCGGAGCTCTCGGCAACGGCACCCGGATACACGATGGGCTTGTGCGAGTCCTCGGGGCAGACGAAGGCCTCCTCGATGCCGTCGTAGCGGTAGATGTCAGAGCTGTAGACAAAACCTGCCACGCAGTCGCCTGTGGACACATAGGCGGCGGCGGTACCAACTTTGTCGGCCAGCGCGACCTTGTCGGCGATCTCGGGAGCATAATCACCGTCGTCGCCCTCGGTGCCGGTGTAGAGGCCCACGGAGGCCAGGGCCTGGTTGGCGTACTTGCCGGCGGGAACGGTCTTGGCGTCGCCAATGGCGATCTTGCCGTCCAGATTCGCGACGTCGGCGATGGCCTCGACCTTGGTTTCGGAGCCCTCGGCACGAACGATCACAAGGTCATTGACGAACATGTCCTCACGCGTGGCGGCGTCGACGAGCTCGGCGGCCTCGGCGTCGTCCATGGTGCCCTTGGAGGCCGTGATGAGCACGTCGACGGCGGCACCGGCGCGCATCTGCTCGACAAGGTCGCCGGAGGCCTTAAACTGCGTGTCGGCAAACGTAGTGCCGGTCTGGTCGGTGTAGAGCTCCTGGACCTCGGGCAGGGCCTTCTCGAGCGAGTTAGCAGCAAAGACCTGCAGCTTGACAGCCTTCTTCTTAGAGGAAGACTTGGCGGAGCCGGCATCGGAACCAGCGGGCTCGGACATCTTGTTGTCCGAGCAGCCAGCAAGGCCAAGGCCGGCGGCAGCGGCAGCAGAAAGCGAGACAAAACCGCGGCGTGAAACCATATCGAACATGTTCAACCCTTTCGGACCTTGTGCCCGGGCACCCCACCGCGGGCTTTAATCTGCAATCAGATTATACTTCTGCGAGAATAATGATAGTGAGAAATTATTCTCGCCAGAGAATATAGTTTCGACTTGCCATACACCTTGGCGTCGCTTCGGCGGAAAACAAAGGCGGAGCAGCCGTTCAGGTCGCCCCGCCGCAGGTAAACCGCTTATTTGGCGTGCCCGCCGCCCGCTGTCATCTGAGCCGCATGCTCCAGCTGGTCTGCTATGGCCTCCCAGCTTTCGCGAGCGGCCTTCGTAGAACCGGGAAAGTTTACGACAAGTGTATGACCTCGTTGCATGCAAATAGCGCGCGAGAGCATAGCGCGGTGCGTCTTGGTCATGGAGTACGCACGGATTGCCTCTGCAATACCCGGCACATCGCGGTCGCAGACGGCACGCGTCGCCTCGGGCGTCACATCGCGCATCGAAAGACCCGTGCCGCCGCAGGTGAGCACGACATTGGCGTGGCACTCATCGGCGGCTTCCGCAATGGCATCACCGATCTCGCTGACGTCGTCGCGTACGACCATATGCGAGGCGACCGTCCACCCCTGCGCCTCGATAAGCTCCTCGAGTGCGGCTCCGGCCTCGTCCTGGGCAAGGTCGCGCGTATCCGAGCACGTCACGATCGATATCTTCAACTCCATAGCATTCCTCCTATAGTACCGTGCCCTCGGGCAGGTCGACACGCACGACATCCACGACGTCGCCCGCCTTGAGCTCGCACGGTCCTTCGTCAATACGCAGTAGGCAGTTGGACCGCTGCATCGTGCCGAGCAGCGCCGAATTCTGCGTCTTGGCCTCGGTCACCAACAGTTCACCGGTCTCGGGGTCGCGCAAAACCGTGGCGCGATCGAAGAAGCGTCGGTCCTGGCGCTTTTTCACACCGTGGGTAAGAGCCGCTCGCTGCACGGGGCGCGCCCCCTCGGCAAAGCCACGCATTTTGCGAATTGCCGGACGGGCGAGCATCTCAAAGCCCACATACGCCGCGGCCGGATTGCCTGAAAGCCCCAGGTAGGGCTTACCCCCGAGCAAGCCAAACGTGATGGCCTTGCCCGGACGCATCGAGATGCGGTCAAACAGTACCTCGCCCTCACGCCGGACGAGCGCCGTCACGAAATCGTAATCGCCCGCCGAGGCGCCACCGCTCGTAATGACAAAATCGCACTCCTGCACGGCACGATGCACCAGCTCGGCAATCGCCTGCTCATCGTCGGGCGCAATGCCGTAAAACACGGGCTCGGCTCCCGCATCGAGCGCCTCGGCCATCAACGCCGAGGAGTTGGAATCGCGAATCTGACCGCGCGCCGGTACCTTACTCGGTGCGACCAGTTCCGTACCCAGCGAGATAATGCCCACGCGCGGGGCAGCGTGCACCTTCACGCTCGCGTATCCGGCGCTCGCCAGCAGACCCGCGCCCGCCGGAGCCACGACCTCGCCGGCGCGCATCACAACATAGCCGGCATGGGCCTCCTCGGCAGCAGAGCGAACGTTCTCCCCCACTTTAGCAGGCGCCGAGAAGCTCACGTGCGAGCCCTCGTTGCCGTCGCCATCGAGCACGTCGACGATCTCGCATTTCACTACGGCATCGGCACCCTCGGGCACCGGCGCGCCTGTCATGATGCGGACCGTCTCGCCCACTCCGATTGTGCCCTCAAACACATGGCCCGCGGCCTCATGTCCGATAACGTCGAGCGTCACCGGCGCCTCGCCAGACGTCTGCGCCAAGTCCGCCGAGCGCACGGCATATCCGTCCATAGCGCTGTTGGCAAACGGCGAGATATCGATATCGGCCACCGCGTCCTCGGCCAAGGGAAGACCGGTGGCCTGCCACACGGGAATCTCGACGAGATCGGTCGGAGCAACGTGCGACAGAACAATCGACTGCGCGTCCTCCAGCGGAATGAGCTTCTCTGCCATATGCACCTCTTAATGCCACGGCGCACAACGGGGCGCCGATTCTTTATGCTTGTCTCAGTATAATCCCCCGACGCACGACCGCGACTCGGCCTGCACCCGCAAATACACCTGTCGGTTGCAGGCCGCGAAACAGAATGGAAACCAACCCACCGGCTCGTCGCGTTTACCGCGTTTTATAATGCTCGTGTTGCAACCAAAAAGAGGAACGTATGGCTTTTACCGACAAACCCGAAAGCGCAAACGAGGCGCAGGATCATTCCCAGCCGCTCGACGACGGCGGCTTTTTCTCCCTTAACGACGTCATCATGGCAGGCAGGCATCAGATCACCCGCTCCGAGCATCTCTTAGCTGCCGACACGCGCCGCAACGTCCGCAACCTACTCGCGAGTGCCAAGTTGCTCGTACTCGTCGTCATCGTCTCACTCGCCATGGGCGTTGCCGCTTGGGCGTTTTTGGCCTCGCTGAATATCGCGACCGATTATCGCGAGCATCATGCGTGGGTGTACGCCCTGCTCCCCATCGTGGGCATGGCCACCGCGTGGGTGTACAAAAACCACGGTCTCGCCGCCAAGCGTGGTAACAACCTGGTCATTGACTCCGCCCTGGGCACACGCCTCATCCATATGCGCATGGCCGTCCTCACCTTCGTCTGCTCCACGCTCACGCACCTAACGGGCGGTTCGGCCGGTCGCGAGGGAGCCGCGGTTCAGATTGGCGGCATCGCCAGCAACATCTCGAGCCTCGCCCACCTCAAAAAGCATGATCACCACGACCTCATGCTCGCCGGCATCTCGTCGGCCTTTGGCGCCGTATTCGGCTCGCCCCTTGCCGGAGCTTTCTTTGGCATGGAGATGTGCTTTATCGGCAAGATCGACTACACCGCGGGCATCTACTGCTTAGTCGCCTCGTTTACCGGCTACTTCACATCAATCGCCCTGGGTACCGAGTACGAAGCGAATGTCATCGTCAGCGTTCCCGCCATGACGCCCAAAACGGTCGTCATCGTTGTTATCAGCGCCATCATCTTCGGTCTGACGGCACGCCTCTTTGCCTGGTCGGTTCGAATCGTCAAGAGCCTGTACGGTCGCTTTATCACCAATTACCTCGTTCGCGCACTTATAGGCGCACTCGTGGTTTTGGCCGCCTATGCCCTCCTCGACGCCTGGGACTACGCCGGCCTTTCCACGTGGCTTTCCGGCGCTGGATTTGCCGGCAACACCACCCTGGCGGACGCAGCCATCAAGTTGGTCGTCACAGCGCTCACCCTGGGCGCCGGCTTCCAAGGCGGCGAGGTCACGCCCCTGTTTGGCATCGGTGCGGCACTCGGTGGCTGGATCGGTTGCCTTACCGGGCTCGACCCCAGTTTTCTGGCGGCTCTCGGCATGCTCGGCGTGTTCTGCGCCGGCCTCAACGTGCCCATCACCACCTGCATAATGGCCATCGACCTGTTCCACGGCACGGCCGCCGGGTTCTTTGTCATCGTGGCCTTTATCAGCTACCTAACCGGCGGACACCGCGGCGTGTACCCCGCCCAGCGCATCATCTCACCCAAGCGCCGTTCGCTTATTGTGGATGAGGGCGGTACGGTAGCGGATGCTATCGAGCGCCACAACGACCTGATAGAGTAGACGTTAGTATTCGCCGTGCAGCCACAATCGAGGGCAATTCGACCTGAGCGCGACCGCACCGTCACGTCATACGCCGGGAGTCGTTCCATGCACGCAACTGATTTTGGTCGCACGCTCATCATCGCCAACCCTGCCGCCCAGTCGGGCGCCGCGCGCGAGGTTGCCGAGCGCCTGCAGCGCTTTTTGGATATGACCGCGCGCGCATCCCAGTTTGACCTGGTACTGACCGAGCGCATGGGACACGCCAAGGAGCTGGCCGCACAGGCCGAGGGCTATCACACCGTTATCGCCCTCGGCGGCGACGGCGTGATCCACGAGGTCGTCAACGGACTCATGACGCAGGATGAGGCGGTCCGGCCCGCCCTTGCCGTCCTGCCCGTGGGCTCCGGCAACGATTTTGCCCAAACGCTCGGTATCGAAGATTTCTCCGGCAAGGATTATGGCGCGCTGCTCACCTGTGAGCTTCAACGTCAGGACATCGGGCGGATTCGCTCATGGAACCCCGCAAGCGGTAGCGGCGAGGCTACCGTTGAGTACTACGACCAGACGCTTTCGGTCGGCATCGATGCCGCCATCGGCCTTGGCACCACCGAGCTGCGCAAAAAGACCGGCTTGACGGGCGCTCCGCTCTACACCCTTTCGGGACTTGAGCAGTTTGGCCTACGCTATCGCAACTACCCCATGACAGTCAGCTTTGACGGGGCGCCCGCCGAGCGCGTGAGGGCGATCGTCATGGCGATTCAGCTGGGTCCTACCTATGGCTCGGGCTATCGCATCTGCCCCGATGCCGACCCCTGCGACGGCGTGCTCGACGTCTGCTACGCATGCGGCCCTGTCCCTCGCGCGGTTGCCCTGCCTATGTTCCTTTCGGCCAAGGACGGCCACCATACCAAGCTGCCACCGGTTCGCATACGCCGATGCCGCCATGCCGAGCTCACCTTTGAGGAGCCCGACTACCCCATCCAGGCCGACGGCGAGCCCATCGTCGCCTTGCGCATCGAGGTCGACATCCTCGCCGGCGTCCTCGAGGTCTGGCGCCCAACCCGCTAACCCCACCTAAGTTGCGGTGAAATAGGGACTGTTTATGCAGCTAAAGCCGCAAAACAGTCCCTATTTCACCGCAACTCATGAGGAGGCTATTCGTCGCCACCCGGCTTGCGACGGTTGGCCTTTTTAATGGCGTTGAAGTGCTTGTCATTGAGCCTGCGCTGGCGAGAGCGCTGAGGCACCTTGGTCTTTACGCGTCGACGCGGTGGACGCCCGCGACGCTCAAGCTCAGCGCGCAGCTTACGCAGACAGCTCGCGCGATTCTGAAACTGGCTGCGGCTCTCACGCGCCGTCACGACAATCCCCGAAGGAATATGTTTCATGCGCACCGCCGAGTCCGTCGTGTTCACGCCCTGTCCGCCCGGACCCGTCGCGCGAAACACCTGCACCTCGCAATCGCGCGCCAGCTCCTCGACCGACATCTCGGCATAGCGCGCATACTCGCGCCATCCCATCTTGTTCTCGTCCATATCAACACCTCCCCTCATACAAAAAATGTGACAAAGGGACAGTCCCTTTGTCACATCGCATACCAATCGCTTGTGTTGCGCGCTTAGGCGAAGGTGATCTCGCCGGTCTCGCAGTCCATATCGGCGATACGGGCCAGGCTCTCGACGCGGAAGCCGCGCTCGCGGAGCTTATCGCCGCCGCCCTGGAAGCCCTTCTCCACTGCAATGCCAATACCGGACACCTCGGCACCCGCAGCCTCGCAGATCTTGATAAGGCCCTCGAGCGCGCAGCCATTGGCCAAGAAGTCGTCGATGATCAGGACCTTGTCGCCCTCAGACAGGAAGCGCTTGCCAACGATGACCGGGTACTCCTTCTGCTTGGTAAAGGAGTAGATGGTCGTGGCATACTGCTCGCCGTCTAGGTTGATGGACTGTGCCTTCTTGGCAAAGACCACCGGCACGCCGCCAAAATGCTGGGCTGCAATGCAAGCCATGCCAATGCCCGAAGCCTCAATCGTCAGAATCTTGTTGATCTCGACACCCTCGAACAGACGGGCCCACTCGGCACCCATGTGGTCAAATAACTCAACGTCGCACTGGTGGTTGAGGAAGGCATCAACCTTAAGGACGTTACCGGCCTTTACGATGCCGTCATGGCGAATACGATCCTCAAGCTCCTGCATGGCGCAACCCCTTCTCGCGGCAACGATACCGCGCGATTAATAAACGTTGTTCGATAGTCTACCACGGACCGACCCCCGCCCGTCCCACAAGCCGCATCGCACTATAAAGCCGCAAGACCAGTAGATGGGCCGATTCGTGGCAAGCCTGCCTCCACAAGCTAATGGCGGGCGCGCATCCTCACCAAACGCACCATGGCGAGCGCAAAGCCCACGGCTGCCACGGCCATCAACACATAGAACACCGAACGAAAACCAAACAGGAACACATCCGGACGGCCTGCAACAAAACTGGTCACGGCCTCGCCCATCGCCACGCTCATCTGCCCATATAGGATATGCGATGCCGCCGTAATGCCAACTGCCATACCCGCGTAGCGCGCCAAACTGCCCAAGCTGCCCGCAAAACCGAGCGCCTCGCGCGGAGCCGAGCCCATGTACAGCGAGTTGTTGGGGCTCTGGAAAATCGACGTACCGCACGACATAAACGCGACGCAGCACACGATCACAGGGATAGAAGAGTGCTCGTCGAGTGTGCTTACCGCAAAGAGACCGCACACGTACACGCCCAGGCCGACCGCCGTGGGGCCCTCGCAGCCAACACGGTCCGAAACCGTACCCGAAAGCGGGCCGATAAAGGCATTCACCATCGGCAGCGCCAAAAAGAGTAGTCCAGAGATATCAGAACCAAAGCCGTGGGCGTCCTGAAAATAGAACGGCAGAATAAACTCGGATGCGCCAATGCCAACAAACACGATGAGCATGCAGACAAGGTTGATGGTGAAGGCCGAATTTGCAAAGCAGCGACGGGCGGCCTCGGCAAGGGGCATGGGACGTTCGCCGGCCTCTGGCCTAACATGCGGCAGCGTGTAGAGCCCCACGATAAACGAGATGACGCCGATGGGCAGGTTGATGAGGAAGATGCTCTCCCAGGGAAAGCTTGCCACCAGCATGCCGCCGAGCACGGGGCCACACATCATGCCGAGGGCCACAAAGGTCGCGAGAATACCCATGGCACGGCCTCGTTCGCGCGCCGGAAACGATTCGGTGATGATACCCATGTTGTTAGCCATGGCCGCTGCGCAACCGATGCCCTGAACAATGCGTGCCAGGATAAGAACCTCGAGCGAGGCCGAAAGGCCGCACAGCAGCGAACCGATTGAAAAGACGATGACGCCCAGCTGGAACACATTCACCTTGCCGCGCACGTCGCCCAGACGGCCAAACGGCAACATAGCCACGCAAGTCGCAAGCAGGTACACCGAGCTCACCAGTTGAATGCGATCGACGCCCAGTTCCCTTTGCATCACGGGCAGCGCCACGGTCACGACGGTCGAATCCAGACACACCATAAACGTCATGATGAGCACGGTAAACAGAATCGCCCATTTATTCTTGCCATGGGTGTCGCCCTCTAGAGCAATGTGCTCGCGGCGCAGCTGCTCTGCAGTTTTCTCCATATCCATCCTTTCGAGTGGCCCAACGCAAAAAAAACGGGGCCCCAATCGCCTGCAAACAGCCGCGATTGGGGTCCCGCCTACGGAATCGGAACGAAAGGTCACCGAAGCTTTCTGCCAGCATCGGCACCTTGTAAGGAGCTAGCCTAGCACTGCTCGAGCGCCTGCTCAAGGTCGGCAATCAAGTCGGCCGTGTCCTCGAGGCCGCACGACAGGCGTACCATGTCGGCGGAAATGCCACAGGCGATGAGCTCTTCATCGTTCATCTGGCGATGCGTGGCGTTGGCAGGATGCAGGCAGCAAGTGCGGGCGTCGGCCACGTGCGTGGCGATCTGGGCGAGCTTGAGGCTCTTCATAAAGGTCTCGGCCGCCGCGCGACCACCGTTAAAGCCAAAGCTCACAACGCCGCAGGTACCGTTGGGCATGTACTTCTGAGCCAGGTCATAGTACTTGTCGCCCTCCAGGCCCGGATAGCTCACGAAGCGCACCTTGGGATGGCTCTGCAGGAACTTGGCAACGGCCAGGCCGTTCTCACAATGACGCGGCATGCGCACATGCAGGCTCTCGAGCGAGCTGTTCAGGAAGAACGCCGCCTGCGGGTTCTGCATGGGCCCAAGGTCGCGCATGAGCTGCGCGGTGGCCTTGGTAATGAAGGCACCCTCGCGACCGAACTTCTCGGCATACGTCACGCCGTGGTAGCTCTCGTCGGGCGTGGTGAGACCCGGGAACTTATCCGCATGAGCCATCCAGTCAAACTGGCCGTGGTCGACGATCACGCCGCCCAGGTAGGCAGCATGTCCATCCATGTACTTGGTGGTGGAGTGCGTGACGATGTCGGCACCCCACTCAAAGGGACGGCACATTACGGGCGTCGGGAAGGTGTTGTCGACCATCAGCGGCACGCCGTGGTCATGTGCAGCCTTGGCAAAGCGCTCAATATCGAGCACGGCAAGGGCGGGGTTTGCGATCGTCTCGCCAAAGACGAGCTTGGTATTGGGCTCAAAGGCTGCCTCGAGCTCTTCATCAGTGCAGTCGGGGGCAACGAACGTGCAGGTCAGCCCCATACGGCCCATGGTGTGGGCGAGCAAGTTGTACGTGCCGCCATAGATGGCAGAGCTCGCGACCACGTGATCGCCGGCACCGGCCACGTTAAAGATCGCGAGGAAGTTCGCAGCCATGCCCGAGCTCGTGAGCATCGCGGCAGTGCCTCCCTCCATCTCGCAGATCTTGGCGGCAACCAGATCGCACGTGGGGTTCTGCAGACGGCTGTAGAAATAGCCCGACTCCTCCAGGTCAAACAGCTTGCCCATGTGCTCGGACGTGTCGTACTTCCACGTGGTGGACTGGTAGATGGGCACCTGACGCGGCTCGGCATCTCCCGGGTGATAGCCGCCCTGAACACATGTAGTACCGATGGTCTGCTCGCTCATATCTAGCTCCCTTGCCTGGGTTTTAGTTTTATTCGGTTCACGATACCGCTACCCCGCACCCCTCTCAACCCATCCCCAAGGTGGGTTATGAGACAAATTGATCCGGGGCATTTATCTCAAGCCTTGGACATTTGCTCGATAGATAAAAATGAGGCATACATGAAGCTCTCGATGATTACACGCACCGGCACGGGTACCATAGGCGGGTACACCGTGACCAAGGAGAAAACGATGAAGCAAATCGATACGGCCCAGCTCGACATCACCGCCTGTCAGGCTCAAGCTGCCGAATACCACGCCCGTGGCTTTAACTGCGCCCAGGCCGTCGCCTGCACGCTCGCTCCCGCCGTCGGGCTCGATCCCCAGGTCGCCTTTACCCTCACCGAGGGCTTTGGCGCCGGCATGGGCGGCATGACCGAGACCTGCGGCGCCATCTCGGGCGCCGTGGCCATCATGGGCTTTGTAATGAGCGACGGCATGGAAAACCCCAAGACCAAGGGCCAGACCTACAAACTGTCGCGCGAGATCGCCAAGCGTTTTGGCGAGAAGAACACGACGACCGTCTGCGGCACACTCAAGGGCATCGGATCGGACAAGGGTCCGCTCCGCAGCTGCCCCGGCTGCATCGACGATGCCGTCGAGATCGCCTGCGATGTACTAAAGCAGCTCGCCGAGTAAACGGCGGCAACATAAAATGACGGTCGGCGCGCTTGGGATCCATCCAAAAGCACGCCGACCGTCG
>OMFP01000910.1_pt1 | contig 11307 bp, 17 predicted proteins | sample 1674221 | NCBI WGS metagenome assembly OMFP01 (sample SAMEA103958152, study PRJEB25191) | human gut metagenome | biome: human-associated habitat [ENVO:00009003]; feature: intestine environment [ENVO:2100002]; material: feces | place: Germany | collected 2013/2015
TCCCATCCTGCACCTTTGTTTGTCGTATATCAGTATCAGTTTACTATACCCGACACCTAAAGTCCAGTGCTTTGTTTGCATCCCCAGCGATTCCTTTTGGGCATCGCCTAAAAAAACGAGCTTACCCTTTTTGGTCAGCCGCTGCACTCCCCACGCACCGTAGTGGGCCAGAAAAACAAACAGCCCCATGATGGATACTCAGTGAAGAATAGCGGCAGCGGGCGCTCAAAATCAAAGAAGACAAAGCTGCTCTGCAGCAGCAGGTAGGAAGGGATCTGATTTTTCACGAGGGCGTAGAGTCCATAAACGGCAACCGCCGCACCACCAATGCGCAGCGTACCCCGCAGCGCCGGGGAGGAAACCGGCCCTGCGGTCCGGCGCACCATTCCCAAAACCATCTTCCAGTGCAGCCCCAGATGCAGCGCCATCAGGACAAAGCTCCAGAAAGAGCAGAAGATGTGCATCGGGCGGGCCAGCGCGATGCCGCCCGAAATCGGCAGGAAGGCAAAAACTTCGCGGGAAAGGATGACCGCGCTGACCATGGTCCCCAGCATCGCAGCCAAAAGCAGCAGGTTGACCACCGTCTGCACGACCCTCACCGGCATGTACTTTCCCCGAAACAGGATGCGGTGCCACTCGAAATTGAGGGCGTGGTGGGCAATCCAGAGCACAAACATCCCCGCGCCCAGCCATTCGTGGGCGACATCCCCCGTCAGCTGCTTTGCCATCAGCAATAAAAGCAGGACGGTCATGGCAAGGTCGACGGCGATTTTGCCGATCATCTTCGGTTTCAAACAAATCCTCCTTTCCAAGCGCCTTACAGACCGGCTGCTTGTTTCTCGTTCTCATAAAGGATCGGTGGGAAGGCCGAGTCCAGAATGTTGTCCAGCGCGCAAACATTTTTCTGCATGTCCGCAATCTGTTTTACCATCGCGTTGCGCTGCTCGAGCAGCATCGCCCGGCGCAGCTCGGCTGTCTGCCCTCCCTGATCCACCAAGGCAAAATAATCACAAATCGTCTTTAACGGTACGCCCGCCCGGCGCAACTGCAGGATCTCCTGCAGCCGGTGGTAGTCTTTTTCCGAATAGTCCCGGCGGCCGCCGATGCGCGGGATGCGGTAGAGCACCCCCTGCCGCTCATAGTAGCGAAGAGTCGTTTCCGAGAGGGACAGTTTTTGACAGATCTCACCAATCGTCATTGTGTTTTGCCTCCATTCCTTTTTGATCTGTTGGATGCAATCAGCCGATCAGGCCCAGCCCCGACACCCAGCTTGCCACATCGCCTTCCGTCTGGGCTACGCTGTTTCTGGAGATGGAAAGTCCGTCGCTGATCACCGTCGCGTTGGGCTGCAGCTCCTGGATGGTCTGGATGGTTCTGGAAAATCCGCTGCCGCCGTGGGTGGTAAAGGGAACGATTGTCTTGCCGCTGAGGTCAGTCTGCTCCAGCAGGGTGTAGAGCGGCATCGGCAGGTCCGCGTTCCAGTTGGGGTAACCCAGGAAGACGATGTCGTAGCTGTCCAGATTTTCCATCTGCTCTGCCAGCTCCGGCCGCTCCGCCGTGGCGGTTACCGTAGGTCAGAATCATGTAGAAATAATCGGTGTCAAAGGTAGCCTTGTGCAAAAATTCCTTGACCATCACCGGGACCTCGTGGCCGTAAACCGGCGCCACAATGCCGATGCTCTTGTCACAAAAATGCAGATTCTCCTGGTGGATGACCTGCGGGATGCTCACCGGCTGCGCTTCCAGCTGCTTTGCGATGTACAGGCAGTTGCCTGTTCCTGTAAAATAAAATACCATTCAGACAATCTCCTCCTTCAAAAAACGCACTTGTATCGGCGCGCGATTTGTGCTATAATCCGGTTGTTGTATCCGGTCGACACTATCGATTATAGTATCCGGTTGTTACTACCGGTCAATGGTCTTTTGCGAAAAAAGATAAGAGATTTTTTAAATTTCTTGTAAACAGGAGGAACATAATGTACACTATGATGCAGGCCTGCAAGGAAACCAACATGTCCTATCAGGCCTTAAAATACTACTGCAACGAGGGCCTGGTGCCCAACGTCAAGCGGGACAGCAACAACCGCCGCGTCTTTGACGAGCACGATGTCAAATGGATTAAAGATCTGGTTTGTTTAAAGCGGTGCGGCATGAGCATCCTGGAGATGAAGGAATATCTGGAGCTCTGCCTGCAGGGCCCCTCCACCATCCCGCAGCGCAAACAGATGCTTGCCAAAAAGCAGCAGGCGCTGCGCGATTCCATCCAGGAGCTGCAGGAAAGCGTCGCCTACATCGACTGGAAACAGAACTTTTATGATGAGGTGCTCTCCGGCAAGCGCCCCTATGTCAGCAACCTGATTCGGGTGGAGGAATAATCTCCCCTTCGGTTTGCTCTTTGCACAGACAAATTTCTGCAGTCTGCACTGAAGACTTTTGCCCGCCTGATCCGTTTTTGTTTTCAGCGGGTGGCGGACCTTTTAAACAACATCTGGGCTATCCCTTAAGGAGGGTTATCACAATGTGGATTTTATTTGCTTTTGGTTCCGCCTTTTTTGCGGGCATCACCGCCATCCTGGCCAAGTGCGGCATCCGCAAAACCGATTCGATCGTGGTGCTGCTCTTTTCCTGGCTGATGGTGTTTGTCGTCGGCTCGCAAGACCAGCTGGGCTCCATCGGCCCGAACACCTGGCTGTTTCTCATCCTGTCCGGCCTTGCCACCGGCGCGTCCTGGCTGTGCTACTTCCGGGCGCTGCAGCTGGGCGACATCAACAAGGTGGTCCCTGTCGACAAGTCCAGCGTCATCCTGACCATGCTGCTGGCCTTCCTTTTTCTGCAGGAGCCGATCACCCCGTTTGGCGGCGCCGGCGTCGTGCTGATTGCGGCGGGCACCTTTTTGATGATTGAGAAGAAGGATGTCGAACAAAAAGAGGACCAGAAAAAGAGCTGGTTTCTCTACGCTGCCGGTTCGGCCATCTTTGCAAGCTTAACCTCCATCCTGGGCAAAATCGGCATCTCCGGCGTCGAGTCCAACCTCGGCACCGCCATCCGCACCGCTGTGGTGCTGCTGATGGCCTGGGTGATGGTCTTTGTTGCCGGCAAGGCGGGGGAGGTCAGAAAGATCCCCAAAAACGAGCTCGGCTTTATCTGTCTGTCCGGCATCGCCACCGGCGCGTCCTGGCTGTGCTATTACCGCGCGCTGCAGGACGGCCTTGCCAGCATCGTTGTCCCCATCGACAAGCTGAGCATCCTGGTGACGGTCGCCTTCTCCTACTTTGTCTTTCATGAGCGGCTCTCCAAAAAGTCTGCCATCGGACTGGTTTTGATTGTCGCCGGCACGCTGGCCATGTTGATTTAACAATCCCTTGTGAAAAAAAAGAGGGGAGATTCTCTCCCCTCAACGTTCGATTATCCACCACCCACCACAAATTTGGAAGGAGTACAAACCATGCAGCAATGGATGCTGACATTTGTCAACCAATTTGGTTACCTGGGAATCTTTCTGCTGATCCTCATCGAAAACATCTTTCCGCCCATCCCCTCGGAGGCCGTCCTCCTGTTCGGCGGCGCTCTGACCGTCACCACCGCCATGAACGTCCCCGGCACCATCCTCGCCGCCACCGCCGGCTCGGTGCTGGGCGCGATTGTTTTGTATGCCTTTGGCAGAATCTTTCAGGCCGAGCGGCTCAAAAGGCTGTTTGCCGGACGGTTCGGCCAGATCACCAAGCTGCGCCCCGAGCATGTGGAAAAGGCCGAAAGCTGGTTCCGGCGCTATCAGGGCAAGGCGGTGCTGATCTGCCGCTGCATCCCCATTGTCAGGAGCCTGATTTCCATCCCCGCCGGCTTTGCCAAGATGCCGATGCCCGGATTTTTGCTGCTGACCACCCTGGGCAGCGCGGTGTGGAACACGGTGCTGGTCTGCATCGGCTCGGTGCTGGGCAGCGCCTGGGAACAGGCCATGCCCTACTTTGAGCAGTACACTCACATCGCCGCCGTCGTGATTGTCCTGGCGGCCGTCGTCTTTGCCTTGGTCTTTCTGCTTCGCCGGCGCAAAAAAGCGCAGGGCCAGAAGCTGAGACTGCCAAATGAGGAGGAAAGCCTGTAGACTCCCTTCTCCTTGCCTGATACCAAAAAGAGGAGCAACAGAAAAAATTCTGTTGCTCCTCTTTTTTTATTCCGCCCGGGAAAGCTCCTCGGTCAGCTTTAAAATCTGCGGCGCCAGCCGTTCCCGCTCGCGCCTGGTGATGCGGGTGTACAGCGGGTACGCTGCCGCGATGCCAACAATTCCGATCACCCCGATCACAACCCCTGGGACAAACCACTGCATCCAGACCATGGTGCAGCACATGCCGATCCCCAGCAGCAGGCAGCTGATGAACCCCACGATGACCGAAACCACCGTCCCTTTTTGGGTTGCGCTCCGGTCCAGGCGGCGCAGCTGCTCCATCTTGTCCTCCTGGGGGAGATACTTTTTGCGGATGCTCTGAATCTCCTCCTGCTGTTTGGCTGAATAGGTGTAATGAAAGCTCTCTTTCTTTTCCTCCATAGGACGCCTTCCTTTCTATCCATATCTATCTATGTGTTTTCGTTATTTGATTCCTGTCGTTTTTTGAGCTGTTTGCTGGCGTGGACGGCCATATAGATGCCCATCCCCACCACAATCACGCAGACGCTGCCGCCGGTCGACGCGGTCATCAGTTGGCGGAAAGTCTCTCCTCCTCCAAACTGTGCCAGCATCGCCGTCTCCAGCGACAGCATCGAGACCAGCGCCGCGGCCAGGTTGATGGCCTTGGCTGCGGACATCGCCGGGCTTTGATATTTGCGGTAGCGCACCAGGTTGACCACCGCCATGATGGTGACGTAAAAGGTATACAGCGCCATGGCGTAGATCAGGCTGCCCGCATAGTGGAAGCTCCCATTTTGGTGGACCACCAAAATGACCACCCCGGCCAGCGCCACATTCATCATCACCAGGATGATGCCGCACAGCCGAAAGCGCTTCCACTCCGCCGCCTTGTCCTTTCCAAAATGGTGCCGGTGCGCGTGGCGGACCAGCAGAAAGCGCATCACCGCCAGAAACAGATAGTACACCGCCAGCGTTGCAAACCAGACCGAGCGGTAAAAAAATCCCGAAAAGCCGTTCATCCCCGTGTACAGCAGATTGACCGCCAGCGACAGATGCAGCGAAAGGCTGGTCTTGAAGGGGATGTCCTTGAGGTAGCGCCTGACATAGCGGTTTTGCATCGCCCACCGCTTTCCCGCCTGAAAAAGCGGCACCGCGCTGGCACAGACGATCATCAGCGAATAGGCGGAGAAAACATAGGAAGGGTAGGCAATCGGGCTGTCCTCCCCCGCCACCAGAAAGGTATAGGCCAGCAGGGCGGCCGCGACCGGCACGCTCAGCACCAGCACAGCCGCCCCCGGAAACAACAATCTATCCAGCAATTTTTTCAGCTTCTCCATCCTGCCCTCTCCTGATTCTGACTGTGAAGGTACTTCCTCTCCCCACCTGGCTGCTGACCGAGATGTCGCCGCCGACAATATCGATCACCCGCTTGACCAGCGCAAGCCCCAGGCCGTTGCCCTGGGTGGCGTGGGAGGTGTCCCCCTGGTAAAACTTTTCAAAGATGTGTTTTCCCACCTCCGGCGGGATGCCGCATCCGGTATCCGACACCTGGATGACGGCAAATTCCCCCTGCGTCCGCAGCGAGAGGGAGATTTTGCCGTGCGGCTCGGTGAATTTGACCGCGTTGGAGAACAGGTTGTTCCAAACCAGCGAGAGCAGCTGCGCGTCGGCGTCCACCAGGACCGCCTCCTGCACGTCCGTCTCGATCTGCAGCTCCTTTTTTTCCCAGGCTTCCTCAAAGCTCAGCAGGCACTCACAGAGCTGCTCGCCCAGATCGTAGGTCTCCACCTGCGGGTAGATCTGCTGGTTTTCCAGCTTGTTGAGCTTGAGGATGTTGGTGATCAGGTCGGCCAGCCGGCGGGAGGCCTCGGTGATGGCCTTGGCATACTCCATCCGCTTTTCCTCCGGCAGGCCCGGGTGCTGCAGCATGGTGCCGTAGTTTTGAATCACCGCCAGCGGCGTTTTGAGCTCGTGGGAGACGTTGGCAATAAAGTCGGTGCGCAGCGTCTCGGTGCCGGAAAGCTCCTGCGCCATCCGGTTAAAATAATCGGCGATGACATCAAACCCACTGTTGTTCTCGATGCCCGGGAGCGGCGGAATCCGCACCGAAAAGTCGCCCTTCATGATCTGCTCGGCCGCCCTCACAATCGTCCTCACCGGGCGCTCCACCAGCCACTTGCGGCGCAGGCCGTCAATGACGGTGCACAAAAGGCTCAAAAACAGAATGTTGACAAAGGTGAGCTTGGCGGCACTCTCTATTTTATCTTTGGTCAGGGCGATGCCGGTGGCCGCCGACAGCTCGTTTAAAAAAAGGAGCATGCAGCAGCTGATGACAAACGCCATCAGCAGAAAAAAGGCCAGATAGCGCCGCAGCGCAAACAGCCATCCCTCAAGCCTTCTTTTCCCCTTCCCGCTCATCATTTTAAGACCGCCTTATATCCCAGTCCGTGGACGGTGACGATCTCAAAATCAGCACAGTCCGCAAATTTTTCCCGCAGCTTGACCATATAGACGTCCACCGTCCGCGGCCCCGAGGTGGAGGCGCTGTCCCAAAACTCATCCATCAATTGGGAGCGGGTGAAGGTCTTTTTGGGGTAGGAAAGCAGCTTGTAGATCAGATTAAACTCCCGCACGGTCAGCGGGATCTCCTCGCCGTTGAGGTAAGCGGTGTGTTCCTCAGCGTCCAGCGTCAGGCCGCCGACCGTCAGCTTTTTGCTGGAGGCAATCCTGGCCCGGCGCAGCAGCGCCTCCATCCGCAGCAGCAGCTCATCCAGATCGATGGGCTTGACCATGTAGTCGTCAATCCCCGCCTGAAAGCCGCGCTGCTTGGACGCAAAGTCGTCCCTGGCGGTCATAAACAGGATGGGAATTTCCTGGTTGAGCTCCCGCACCGTCTTTGCAAAGGCAAATCCGTCCACACCCGGCATCATGATATCGGAAATGATGAGGTCAAACAGGGTTCCCCCGTACATGGCGTCATAGGCCTCATTGGCGTTCAGGCACCCCAGCGCCTGATAGCCGTTCTGGTTGAGATAGGCGCACACCGTCCTGTTCAATTCCTGGTCGTCCTCGACTACTAATACTTGAAACATCCATTCTGCCTCCTTTTCCTAAGATTATATCACAGAGATGTTAACGTTTTGTTTGCGCCGGCCCCTTTTTGCAAAAGACATAGGCCCGAACGCATGATTCGTCCAGGCCTAAAGCAGCTTTTTCTCTTTTTATTGATGCTCACGCTCCTGCTGTTTTTTTGCAAGGCGCTGCTTGGCCTGCTCCACTGTCTCCCCCTCCTTTGTCAAAAACTGGTCCACAAAGTGGTCGCTCATCTTGTTGAATCCACCAACAACGCCGTCCTCGATCTTTTTGTACCCGCCGACGACGGTCTCCTCGATCTTCTTATATCCACCAACCACATTTTCTGCAATTTTTTCATTGACCTTGACAAGTTTCGATTTTGCCATCGAAGATTCCTCCTTTACAAAGATGCCTCCCTTTTATGCTTGCGGACAAGGCAGACAACTGCCGCCACAATGCCTGCCAGTGCGGCGATTCCCGCCGCTGTCGGGATGATAAACCGTTCCATCCAGATGCCTCCTTTTTATTTTAGACCCTTGACCAACGGAATCAGGCAGATCAGCAGCACGATGCCGACGATGCCGACCGCGATGCCGGGGATCATCATGCCCCAAATCATCGTCATGCACATGCCGACGCCGAACACGATGGCGCCGAACACGCCGAAGATCGTCGTCGCAATCGCTCTGCCGTTAAAGACAATCGCCGGTTTGCCGTCCATCTTGCGGCGAATGGGAATCATGGCCAGCAAAATTACCGCGCCGACAATGCCGATCACAATGCCCTGCGTCATCGCGCCCCACTCCGGCAGCAGCGCCATGCACATGCCCAGGGCAAAAACGATTCCGCCAACGGTGCTCATCATCAGGGTGATAAAATCTTTCTTTTTCATTCTCAAAAACCTCCATTGCATCTTGTCTTGTTTCTTTTGCGCTTCCGCACCTGATGATTCTATTGTAAGGGCTGTCTGTTTGCGAAATGCTTTTGATTTGTTTGCAAAATGTGAAAATCCACCCCCGGACCGATTTTTTGCGGCAAAAAAAGCAGCGCCTTCCCTCCAAGCAGATTGGAAGGAAGGCGCTGCAAAGCGTCTCTTTTTCTTTTTTTATACCAGCAGGTTGACCGTCAGCCCGGTGACAAAGGAAAACGCCATCACAAACAATAGGTAGAGCACAAAGCGGCGTATCCCCAGCACAATTTTCAGCGCACCGAGGTTGGTGATCTTGGTGGAGGGGCCGGTCAGCATGAAGGCGGCCGCGCTGCCCATGCTCATCCCGTCTGCCAGCCCCCGCCGCAGGCGTACAGCGGCACCCCGATCGTCGCCGCCATCAGCACGCCGAAGGCTTCGTTGCCGCCAAAGACCGCCGTCATCGCTTCGGCCGGCACATACCGCTGAAAGAGGGCGGAGAGCACAATGCCAAAGAGAAAATAGGGACCGGTCGCCTTGAGGTTTCGTCCCAGATTTTTCAAAAAGCGGAGCAGCAGATTGGGATCGGTGTCCCGGTTGCCCGGCCCGTCGAATCCGTCAAAGTTAAAAAACGACTTGTCCCGGTAGAACCAGCGCACCAGCAGCCCTGCCGCAATCCCGCACAAAAAGCAGGAGAGGATGCGAACCGCAAGGGCCGTCGGCCCCAGCGCGGCGCTGTAGATAATCAGCTGGGGGTTGAGCAGGATGGAGCTCATCATAAAGGCCGCGAGCAGGTCGTCCTTCATCCCCAGTCTGGAAAAGGAGGCCGCCAGCGGGATGGTGCCGTACATGCACAGCGGGGAGGCGATGCCCAGAACGCTGGCGGGGATCAGCCCCAGCGCGCCGAGCCGCTTTGTCTGCAGGCGTCCAAACAGGGCATGAATGGAGCCTTTTGCAAAGACCGAGATGGCCGAGCCCAGCACCATGCCCAGAACCCAGTAAGGAAAAATCTGCCCCAGCTGCAGGGTGAAATAGTACCACAGATAGACAAATTCCCGATGAAGAATCTCCGCCATGGAGCACCTCCCAGCTTAGCCGTCGATGGAGACCAGCTCATAGCTGCGGCTGCCAAGGCCGATCTGCTGCGCGTGCTCCAGGGTGTGCAGGCCGTTGCGGCTCTCGATGCGGTTGACAAGTGACTGCCCGTCCTCGGCGCTGTACACCAGGTCGATGCAGGCCTGGTCCAGCGCCACCGGGTCGGTGGATGCCAGGATGCCGATGTCGTGCATGTCCGGCTCCGCCGGGTTGCCATCGCAGTCGCAGTCCACCGACAGGCGGTTCATCACATTGATATAGACAATCTGGTCCCCCAGATAGTCGCTGACCGATTTGCCTGCCTCCGCCATGCTCTCCAAAAAGGCGTCCTGATCGCCGCCCCAGGGATTGGTGAGGCTGCTGCCTGCGCTGTGAATCCATGCCTTGCCCTCGCTGGAGCCCAGGCCGATCGAGATATTTTTGATCGCCCCGCCATAGCCGGCCATGCTGTGGCCTTTAAAATGAGAAAGCACCAGATAGGAATCGTAATCGTCAAAGGCCGCGCCCACATAGTTTTCGCTCAGGCGCGTCCCGCCCTGCACCGGCAAGGTCATCGATCCTTCCTCATCCAGAATCTGGAAATCGGCAATCGCGGTAAAGCCGTGGTCCTCCGCCACCTGATAGTGCATCGCCGTCTCGGCGCGGGAACCGCCATAGGCGGTGTTGCACTCCACAATGGTGCCGTCCAGCGACTGCACCAGACCGGCAATCAGCTCCGGGCGCAGGTAGTTGCTGGCGGGCGGCTCCCCGGTCGAGAGCTTGACCGCTACCCTGCCCTGCGGCTCCCACTGCAGCGCCTGATACACCGCCATCAGACCTTCGGGGGTGACCGCCCGCGTCATATAGACCACCGGCGTTCCCTGCGCCGCCTCGGGCTGCTGAGTTGTTTCCGTGTCAGCTGTCTGCTGTTCCTGCTGAGTTGTTTCCGTGTCGGCAGTTTGTTGCTCCTGCTGCGCGCTTTGCACAGAAGGAGGGCTCTGTGCAGAACCCTCCTCCTGTGTGCAGGCGCACAGGGAAAAGAGCAGGCCGACGATCATCAAAATCGCGTACCATCTTTTCAAAACCAGGCACCTCCTGTTCCCACCTATTCAAATCGTCTCTTACAGCGCGTTGTAACTCTGGTCGTCCACCGGCTCCAGCCATTCGTTGCTGGTCTCCTCTCCCGGCACCTCGACCGAAAGGTGCGCAAACCAACTGTCCTTCGCCGCGCCGTGCCAGTGCTTGACGCCCGCCGGAATCTTCACAACGTCGCCCGGGTGCAGCTGCTGCGCCGGTTTGCCCCACTCCTGGTACCAGCCCTTGCCGGCGGTGCACAGCAGAATCTGGCCGCCGCCCTTTTTGGCGTGGTGGATGTGCCAATTGTTCCGGCAGCCCGGCTCGAAGGTCACGTTGCCGATTCCGACGCCCTCGGTGCACAGCATCTTCAGATAGCTCTGGCCGACAAAGTACTGGCCAAACGGATTTTCCTCTCCCAAAGCAAAGATTGGATCGATTTCTGGTTTTTTCATTTTAACAACTCCTTCATTGGTTATGATATCCGTCAAAGCAGGCCCGTTTGACCTTGCTTTCAGACGTTGTTGACCTTACGCTTTTCCCTTGCCTTCCTTACCGGCCGACAGCCGCTGCAGAGCCCTGGAAAGATAGTAGGCAAGGCAGACCCACAGGCCCATCATCGCCAGATATTCGGCGAAGAACAGCGCCAGCGGCTGCTCCATATCAAAGAAAACAAACTGGCTGCGCTGGAACAGGTAGTCGGCGATGTTGTTTTTGGCAAAGGCGCAGATGCCAAAGATGCAGACCGCTGCCGCCAGCAGGCGCAAAACGACGGTGCACACAGCCGAGCTTTCCTTTTTTCGGCAGAGCCTGCGCGCCATCCCCATCACCATGCCCCAGTGCAGCCCCAGGTGGACGCTCATCAGCACAAAGCCCCAGTAAGAGGCCAGCATGTGCAGGATGCGCGCAAAGCCCATGCCGCCCTGGATGGGCAGGAACGCAAAGACCTCCCGGGAGAGGATGACGCCGCTGACCATCAGGCCGAGCATACACAGCAGCACCAGGGTGTTGACGGCGGTCTGCAAAATCCGCACGGCGCCGTATCTTCCCTTTT